>UPTN01000435.1_pt1 | contig 21992 bp, 43 predicted proteins | sample 2160111 | NCBI WGS metagenome assembly UPTN01 (sample SAMN06265058, study PRJEB28932) | marine metagenome | isolation source: Columbia River Estuary | place: USA:Columbia River Estuary, USA | collected 2014-05-05
CTGCGAACAGCAACCTCACAAGACTTGTCTCTGAATAAGAACCATTCTCAGTATACAAGTGATACATGATTAGTCTTCCGCAGCAAGTTTCGCAAAGTATGACAATGTGTCATCTTCACTACCCGACTCTGCAATAACAGGTTCAGGAGCAGACTGAGAAACTACAGTAGGTTCCGCAGATCGAATTGGAGCAGACTCGGCAGTTTGACTCAGAGAATCATTCTTTACAGTCGCACCCGCACCAGTCGCTTGACCTAGTACCACTTCAAGTCGTGACTTCAAGTCATCATATGATTTGTATGAAGACTCTGCAACGAACTCAGAAACATCGTGCAACTGATTGTAAGTCGCTTCTAGTTTAGTCTCATCCGCATCAAACAGTGATGTCGATGATTTGAACTCTGACTTATCATAGTTACGATATCCCGCAACATTACGAATCTTCAACTGGAAATCTGCACCAGTCCAAAAGTCGAATGGGTTTACAGGTGTTTCGCCTGGGAACTGAGGTTGCATCACATCCATAATCTTATCAAAGATTTTCTTACCGAAGTCGTAAAGGAATACTTTACCTTCGTTAGCAGGATTAGATGGGTCACTCACTACCATAACGTTCGCAACATAGTGAAGTCTACGTTTCTGTTTACGTGCAGTCTCTTTATCTTCATCGATACCAGAGTTCCACAAACGAGAGTTGTATTCACTCACTGGGTCATTGTTACCTAGAGTAGTCAGAGACTTCTCAACATACCATTGTCCAGTTGGGCCTTTGAAGAAGTGATCGAAGTAACGTACCCAAGGTAGTTCTTGACCTTCTGCGGCAGGAAGAAATCGAATCTGTGCAAAACCATTACCATTGTCATCAACAGTAGGTTTCCAGAATCGGAGGTCTTCGTATTTGTTTTTAGATTGAGTTACCCCTGATGCAGTCTGTGCCGCTTGTGCGAGTTTAGAAACATCTAGGGAATTAGATTTAAGATTTGCAAAAGACATATTTGTGTTCTCCGTATTTTTGCGTATTAGTTGTATTATGAGTATTCATTGTATCATAATGTAATTTGAAAGTCAATACCTTTATCCAGTTTATTTTCTGCCGAATATTAGTATTTTCAATACCCTTATTTAGTATTTTATAAACTTCCACTTTTTTCGAGAAAATTCAGTTTCATTGCTTCCACTTCGATTTTCTCTTTTATTGAGATGGCAATATACTTCTTGACATCTTCAATCTCTAGGTTGTTCTGTTCACACAGATAAACAACCGTGTCCATATAACTCATGGACTCTTTTCTTACACAGTCCTCCACCATCTTGGTGAATTTCTTCTTGTTCATAAAGTTGGATTCTTCTTGCGAGGAATCCACACCCCCTACTATCATGTCAACCTTCATAACTATTAATTTCCTCTTCAAGTTCGGGAGTCCAGACCTGTGCGATATCGGGATACCAAGTTCCATATGTTCTTTTAGGTGTTCCATCATCATAAAATGACATCGCAATACAAACCTTTTGTATCCGACTCTCACGTCTTTCCCCATATGTATAATCAGACCATACACCACCACTCAGATACTTCTTCATGTTGGAGATGTAAACTTCAAGGTCTATATACTGCGCTCTTTCCTTGGCAACCTTAGAATCTTTGTAACTCTTCATTCCTTTGAGTTCGTCTTGACACGACTTTACCCACTGTTTAACTTTCTTCCAGTGTAGAAAGTGATCTTCAGGTAAATTACGAATGTCCTCATGGACAGACTTACTTCCATCTGCACCTCGTGCTTCACGTGCCTTTGCGAGACGTTCTACCGCAGCCTTCTTCTGTTCCTCAGACATTGGTTTGCGTTTACGTTTCACTTTCTTACGTTCAAAACCTAACGCATCCAGATTTGCCTGTTTCTTGGCATCTCTGGTGCGTTTCGCTTTTTCTGCTGGTGTCAGTGTCTTTTTCATAATAGTATATATTATATATTATACTGCACTAAAAGTCAATAGGGAATCAACACGGAATGAACGCCATTCGTTCAAATCCAAATCAAATACACGAACCGCAAGTTGGTTCTTCTCAGTATTTGCATTTGCATCAGTCTTGGGCATCTTATCCTCTGGAATCATATCAGACACCAGTGTTGCTTTCATCTCACGTACTCCACCATCTTTCACTTTTGTGAATGATAGGTTTACCACACTCTCACGTAGAGTGTTCACGATTTCATTATAATTCATATTAATATTCTCCATTGTTTATTTTACTCTTGAAATCTCGATATGTGTAGAACTTAAATATCAAGAAAGATATGTCCAAACACCAACCCTCGTTGAAATCTAGACTAATTGATGGGGTCAGATAAACGGTGCGTTCAAATGTCCACTGATTACTGAAATTGTAAACCCTCCCCATGAATACTTTTACCATTACGATACTCCTCCTATTGATTGTTGTGAGAACCAGTTAGGCACTGCCCGATTAGTCCACTTCGCCATATATGATTTCTCTTTGATATAATATTTTCGGTACGCTTCTACTGCATCACGCATTTTACAATCATCTGGCATTGCCTGTGCGAACTCAGTCATCTTACCTACTTGATTGATGTTCCTCGGCGAGAACCACAACTGACCTTTCAGTTTCTCTTCGGTCAAATGAACTTTACCATAACGATGAGTGTACTCTTTACACAATGCACGGAAGTGTTTATACAACCATCGGTAGTTGTTGTTATTCTCACGAACCCAGATATTAGATGGGTGATTGACATGAGATGCCTTGTACAAGAGTCTTTCTTGTGCCGCACCATCAACTCTCCATCGTTTGATGTTACGACCATTCTTGGTCTTATCCAGATACAATTCACCATCCAGAACACGATGTGCAGTAGACATCAATTGGGCATACTCTACAATCATCTTGACCACGTGTTTGTCACACATCATCTGTGCAGCTGCAATAGGGTCTTTGTCTAAATGGAATATATTCATAAGTGTGATATATTGACAAGAATCTTGTCAACCTCCGACATATTTAAGTGACCGATAACATTACCAGTTATAGGTGTATCATAACACAGTGCGCCTTCATTGTCAAGTACCGCAACCTCATAACGACCATCTTTTCCACCATAGGACATATCATGTTTGACCACAGATGCACCATAACCATTATCAAATTTGTACACAAGTTGATACCCATTTAGTTCTGGCATATCAAACTTCTCAATAGTGCAACCACCTTGGATTGCGTTAACTTCCGATTGCATTATAGTATCCTTCCGCCATCACACGGTATTTCAATTCATTTGATACTTGTTCTTTCACATAGAGTTTAGAACCAGTAAACCATTCACAGGCATCACGCATATCGTTCAGTTCAGATGTGTTGATGACAGTGTCGATAGGCATCTTCCAGTTCTCCATACCCTCGGTGAGTATATCAAACTTCTCGGTAAGAACGTCAATGCGTTCTTGGTTAGCAAAAGTAATCATACTCCGTATACCTCCGTATTGAAGATTTCACGTTCCTGATACATACCAGTGACCTCGGTACTCTCCTTACGAACAACAACATAGGTATCTTCATACCCACGAACATTGAGTTGTTCCTGATACTTAAACGCAGTATCACGATCATAACATGGGGTAAAAAACCCAGCAAGAGGTTTATCAGTTTCGGCACAACGAACTACATAAGTTACTTCAGACATAATCAATTACCTTTCTCATTATCAATACAAGTATTATATCACTTCTCAGTGAAATTGGCAAGCAAAAACTTCATATTTTTTTCGAGATATTGTTCGAATGTCTGGTATGGTTCACCATATGCTATCCTCTCGTCACAATTCTCTCGGTACAACTTCTGTGCAAATATGACGAATGGGGTTCGGGGGTCTGCATTTGTCAACTTGTTTATCATCTTTCCAGTCATACTATTTTCCTATATGTTTTACATCAGATTGGGGTATTACTTGATATGCGCCTTTATTAAAGGCAGGTGCTACCGTAAACTTTTTGGATTCCTCTAGTTTGTATGACGTGTCCTCGGACTGAACATATCCCATATCACTTACCGATGGGTACTTCTCACGATGGGTGTCACGGTGTACAGAAACCGATTCTAGAGGTTTGAACTCAGGTCTGTACTTCTTGGTCTTACTCCACGCATTGGTCTTACGTTTACGCCCATGTACATCATACCGCATTGACCCATTGAATGATTGCATAATCTCTCCTGTTTTCTGACTAGTATACATATAATACACAATTGAGCATAGATTGGCAAGTGTTTTAACGATAAAACTTGTATAAATAGAAGAATAGGAGAACAATTATGTCAAACGAACTATTCGATTTTGGGTTTACCTTAGTAGACGAGAACGATCTTGAGGTTGTGCAGAAGGCACAAGAATCAGTAACGTCTGCATCATCATCGGTATCGGAAACCCAAGATAAACTAGATAAACTATTCAATGCGATTCAACCATTATTGAACAATCTAAAAGCGAACCCAGAGAAAGAGTATATCCTCTGGCCTAATCGTACTGATAAGATAGAACAGTTTGAAGATCACATTCAATCGATTTATTCGGGAACCAAGTAATGTTTTTATATAGGACTCACCCTACTAGTGAAAATACCTCTAGTATTATCAATCTTCGTAATAAAGAAGAATTGACCGAGATGTTGAGTAAAGGAATTGATCATCGTGATACTAAGGTCGATGATATAATTTCACTGGTTACAGATGCATCAGTTGTGGATGCAATGATTTCTTTGGGTGGTTACAGTAATATTCTGGTACTACCCACACCTATCACCCAAGAGAGACTGCGAGACGAGAATTATGCTGCGATAGATAATGCTGGTGATATGTTGTTCCCTATCATCCATAATATTACTGGCGGTCAAGGTAATGTCTATGTTGGTCTACCAGAAGAAGGACATCTTTACAAAAAAGTGTGGGAAGACATTGGTGTTGTTACCCTACCCATGACTAACTGGTTCAGTCTAGACAGAAAAATAGATGTGGAAACCGATATTATTTTTGATGCGGTCGTACTTCTTGGTTGTGATCACTCCACTAATACTGGGACATTTAAGTCTGAAGATATCAAAAGTAAACTGGGACGTGTGATTCACGAGAACACCCATTTGATTGATGTCAACCGTAAAGGTAAAAGAGAAATAAGTGGTGCAACACAAGACATTTCTGGTAAGAAAACTTCTTTTGTCAACGGTGTAAACAGTCAGAAACCAATTTTCAACATGGCCACTGGTTTTATGAGTGTCCAATTATTAAATGAATTAGTTGACTTTTCTCGCATTGGTACTGCCGAAGCACGCAAGCATAAAACAATGTGCCATTACCACAACTTATGTCATAAAAATATCGCTAAATTAGAAGATTTTTATAAGGTGTACAAGTGAATTTTGATATAGTAATAGATGGGTCTGACCCAACTAAAATAAAATCCCGAATTATTAGTCAAGAGGATTACACTGAGTTATGGACTCATGTCCAAGAATTGTTTGCATTTGACCCAACATATGATTATCGTGAACAAGAAAGGTTCATCAGTGAGTTTCTTGTGTGGGCCCTAATATGGAACAATGTGATGACTCTACAGGGATACAAGAGAATATTAGTTGTTCCTTCATTCAAGAACAGTAATTTTCCAACTATGTGGGATGACAACAAACAGAAAGTATATGGCAATCTGGTCAACAATCTTTGGGTTGGTGTGAAAAAATACTTCCGAAGTCACGGAGAACCTTTCGTATGTTTTCCGAATACCCAAAATAGTTTTGCACGACAGTTTATGAGAAGTTTTGATGTCAGTCGTATTGAGTGTAACAAACCCTACATATTGGGTGACGAAGACTTTACCATTGTTCCTCCTGTACATTGGGGCAGTGATGTGGAGATTAAGTTTGATGCAGTTTTCTTAGCGGGCATCCCATCAGAAGGAAATACCTATGATGCGGAAGATATCAAAGCAGACTTCGCACAATACTGCACCGAAGATTTCGACTTGATTGATGCATACGAGGGTAATAGTTATGAAACGTTCTTCTCCAATGTTGTCAATAACAAAGAATTAGACGAACCAGATAATCGAATCGTTGGGGAATCTAAGGATTTGACTAACATTTCAGAAATTATAAATAGTACTACAATAAACGTAGAACAGAATGCAGAAGGGTTTGATAATTTAAGATATATCTTACCACGTCTCGCAGAGTTCATCAGAAAAGAATTCAAAATTTACTAAGAGAATTAGAATGATTAAGTTTAAGAAATTTATGACAGAGGGTGTAGATGACCCCGCAATCTTTAAGGCGGTATTCCTTGCTGGTGGGCCTGGGTCTGGCAAATCCTTTATCGTAGGTAAGACAGGACTCCCTGCTCTCGGTCTGAAAGTCGTAAATTCTGACGATGCCTACGAAGCGGCAATGAAGAAGGCAGGAATGGAAATGTCTTCGGACAACATCTTCTCTGTAAAAGGTCAAGACATTCGTGGTCGTGCAAAGGCACTTACTGGTAAGAAACAGGCACGATACCTTATGGGTAGACTCGGTGTTGTGGTTGATGGAACTGGTAAAGACTTTGAAAAGGTCAAGAAACAAGCAGCTGCAATGAAAGCGTTAGGTTACGATGTTGCAATGATATTTGTTAACACCGACCTTGATACCGCAATTGCACGTGATGCTGCACGTGACCGTACTATTGGTGAGAAAGAAGTTACCAACTATTGGAAGACTGTTCAGAAGAACATCGGTGCATTCCAGACTTTCTTTGGTAAACCCAATATGCTCATCGTTGATAACTCTGATGGTAAGGACTACCAGAAAGAGACTCTTCGTGCATACAAAGATGTTCGGAAGTTCTTGGATAAACCACCAGAGAATGCCAAAGCAAAACTATGGATTAGAAAGGAACGAGAAAAGAAAAAGAGAACTTAGTTCTTCTTCTCCAACTCTCTCACCTTTTTCTCAAGGGTTTGAATACGTAGTAACAGGGGGTTAGTTTCATCTAACCCCTTTTTTGCGTCCTTAGAAATTACCGCATCGACCTGTTCGGTCATCTCACGATATGTTCGTGCCAAAAATTCCTTATAAGATTCTTTCTCTTTCATTCATCGCCCCTTGGTATGAATCTTTACGTTATCTCCGACAGATATCTTAATCTTGTCATGACTGTGATACAAGTGAAATGTTACGTTAGGAAACTCTTTGAACATATTAGTCCAGATGGGTCTCCAATTGTTTGCGAGTCGAACCGTGTTTTGCGTACCACGATCACTCTCTAACAATAGATCAGTGAAACTCTCTAGATTCATATCAAAGATACTATCGAATCCATAGATGTGAACCTCGGTAGCTTTCATCTTTGCACACGCATAGTGAACCGCCATATGACCACAGTTGAAGTTGGTCGCAGCCATACGAGGGTCACCAGTGACATTTGCATACTCAGGTACGTGTTGATAGAAACCCTTAATCAAGTGTGAGTACTTCATATAGAATGTTCCAGACTGTTCCATCCACAATCGTGGTCTAGTACCAAGAACCCAGTCATACATATCTAACTTGATATGACCTTCTTGAAGTGCCTTCATCATCTTGAAGTCAACCATACAGGTCGCCCACACTTCCTTTCGTGGAATCTCGAATGGTGGCATATTACAAACTAATAGTTTGCCAGGCGTTCCTCTTTCGAACATACCCGCATGGTCGCCATTACCCAGAACATTTACTCTGTACTTGTTCATGTGTACTACTCTATAATTAATTTAATATGACTAAAATCAATTACCGCACACTTCAATCCATCTATCTCCACAGGCATAGACTTACTCCAGTCAAGAAACACTTTGTTTTCCTGTTGAAGACCTTGTACATCATCACCAAAGGCAATAATGACTGCGGGTTTATTACCAGATGAGATATCGTTCTGTAGAATAATACCACCAGAGGTAGTTGTCTCGGCTTCCGCTTGTGTCACTAGGACGTTGTTGTGTAATACTTTCATAGTTTAACCAATTCTCTATTCACTAAATGTTGTTCCGCAATCGCATCTTTCGATTGACCCATATACTCTACCGCATGGTGTTCACTGATTAACCAATCATTAACACTTCGGACTGTACCTTCACCATCATCAACAAGGAACTCACCGAGGATACGACCAAACTTACCCTTGCCATCCTTTGTTGTTTTCAGAACAGGACTATCACCTAACTTCTCTACGAGAAAGTCTTTTGCCGCAAGTCCATATTTCTTTTCTTCGAGATCACGAGTTCGTGATTCGGGGGTGTCCACACCATATAGTCGGACTCTCTCTTTTCGAAGCCAAACACCAAACCCCAAATCGATGTCAACGTCAACGGTATCACCATCAACGACACGTACCACTTTTGTTCTGTATTCATACATTATATTTTTCCCATTTGTTCTTTAATTAATTCTTTCCCTTTCTTACCAGTATGGTGGATAATCTTGGGATTCTTCACATTTATACCATCTATGTAGTCTAACCTTAAAGTGTTATATGTGTGTGGTATAGATTCGATACACGTCATCTTGTATATCTCGTCACCATTCATCATCAGATACAGAGTCTCTTGATCTCCCTGTACAGGATTACAAATACACTCGTCTGCCCATGCACGTAGAATGTTTGGTGTACCTTCTACCGCAACAACACCAGAGTTATGCCACCTACCCATTTCGGGTCTTCTCATAGTCCAAGGTCTATCTTCTACCATAGACAGTTTACCCTGAACAGTAAAGTTGAACAGATCATCGATGTTGCCTTTGATTTCACAATCAGTATCAATCCAACAGACTTTCTTCACACCATCTAGTTTGGTGGCGTCCAGTATCGCACGAGGTTTCTTGAACCATCCCTTTGCTTCACTCTTGACATCAATCACCAAGTCAAACTGAGATTCCATCTTTTTTCGTGTACGAATATCCATACCAAAGTCTGCAAGTACAATAGGTTTCGTATTGTGTTTGCGATAGTTCTCGATAAACCAAGGGAGTTGCCATTCGGTATGTTTATCACACCCTGTCAAAAATACATTATGCATCGATGATTTCATACCCTTCTTTCCAATTGTGTTTTGCTTGACATCCCGCTTCTACTTGAATCGTTGTAAAGGTATCTCTCGCTTCTGCGACAAAGGGATACCACTCTTGTAACCAAGGGAACGTTGTTGTATTCAGATACACATCAGTTGGTTTTGCGTACAGAGGTGCGTTACCCACAAGTAGTTTCGCACCAGCAGGAGTGACCATGTACGCATGAGCGCCTGGGAAGTATCTCTTAGTAGTCAGTGGATTGATACCCAACATCTGTGGAGTGTTCCAATTACCATAAGATGGGTGTCCGAGGTTCATTACATATCTAGGATGTGCTGGAGGAATACTGTCTATCATGATCGCATCATGTTCAAAGATAACAAAGTTCTCGTAACCCTTCGAACATTCTTCCCACAATGCATAGTGTGATAGGAATGCAGAGATACAATTCAGATTACGAGAATACTTCTCATCAAATTGTATCGGGTCAATACCTCTGGTCTTTAACAATTCCACAGGATTATCTGCGGGAGTGATTGCATCAAACTTCTCGATCTTCTGTCCGTGACGTTTACCAGACTCAATACATCGGTTCGCAGACTCGACCGATCTCTCGTTATCAGTTATTGTAATTACAAATGCTTTCATTGTGTAGTGGTTGACTTCAACCCTCGTTGTATTGTAGTATAATATGGGTAAACGACTTCTAACCAAGGGAAGAACTGTTTGTTCATCAACGCATCGTTAGGCCACATTCCCACTTCTCTTACTTTATCTAGTAGTTTCTTAGCACCCTTGGGTGAGATCATATATGCAGAGTTTCCTGCCAGACCTTGAGGTACATCCATGTCATCTATCGTAGGTACTGGTTGTAATCCTTTCTTGGACGATACTTGCTCATGGAATATACCAGACCTTCGGGTTGCACCTCTTGGGTCGTTTAGTCCTATTATACCACCCTTCCATTCAGAAGTCAATACCTCGGGCCAGAATTGTCTGGTAAAGAATGCATCGTGTTCTAGAACTACAATAGTCTCATTGAGGTCTATTGCCTTCTTCCAACATCTCATGTGAGAAATCATACACGCAACACGATTGGAATGGTTAGCGGTCTCGTAGTGAGTCAGACGTAATCCTGTTTTCAAATCAAGACCATCTTCGTGAACATCCATAGGATATGTCCACTCAATACCAGACATCCCAAGACTCTTGATACCATGTGCAATTGTCTTGGGGGTTGTGGCGGGTAGGACGATAGGTTCTAGTGTGGAACCAGTAGTTTGGATAGATTCAATAACCCTTCGAGTCGCAACAGTGGACTCGTGGTCATTGACCAGACTAATTACAAAGGACTTCATCACGGTAAGCTTTCGCCTCTGGGTTAACCCACAAATGAACTAATCTTGGTATATCTTCGGGCGAGTATACTGACTGAACCTGTTTTGTAGGTACACCAGAATGATATGCCGAATCCAAACCTCGTTTACTGTTCTCTATAATGATACAGTCTTCAGGGAAAATACCTAAGTCAGACATTACGTCCCACCACATTTCTGGATGGGGTTTGGGATTACTCACATCCTCTATTGTCCGTATCGTGTCAATATACTCGGTCAGTCCCAACTTCTCAATTACAGGATGTACAGTTCTATCCATTGCGTTAGAACACACTGCGATTCTATATCCGCCCTCTTGCAAAGAACTGAACACCTCAACAAGTTCTTCATTTTCTTTGATCGACCTCATTTTCATCAATACAAGAGAATCATTCCAAATCTTCATCTTCGGAATCAGTTCCGAATCTACATTAAGGATTTGTAATTGACCCTCGATAGGTAAGTTATCAAAGTAGTGTCGTTTCGTGTCGGTCAGTGTGGGATATCCATACTTCTTCAACGTTTCGTTAAACGACTCTTTAAGAATCTTTTGATAGTCTAGAAGAACTCCATCTAGACCGAACATTATTAGTTTAATCATTTGGTCACCGCCATAATACAGGTATCTGCCTGTTTAGTTTCTTTTCTTCGGTCATGTAGTACCTTTTCGTATGAGTCCAAAGTGGACATCAGACGATTGTGTTTCAACATATCATACTTATCTGGTCTACTTGTCAACCAAGAGAGGTTCAATTGTTCGGTAGTCATAATATGCATAGGAAACAGGTCTTCGATGAAATATGTTCCATCATCTTTAAGGAAAGGAACGATATTCTCAAAGGTCAGTCGATTCGCTTCTGGCCAATGAGCACCATCATCAATCACGAAGTCAAACTTAACATCACCCCATTCATTTTTAATCTTTTGAGGAAGAGTCGCACTCATAGAGTCCGCTTTCATCCAGTGTACTCGGTCTTTATGTAAGATGTCCAAATCCTTTGGGTCTGTTCTCTCAAAGATGTCGATGGTATAGATGTTCGCATTGGGAAAGTAATCGTAGAACGCACTAGTTGATGCAGCCTTGAAAGTTCCTATCTCTAGGAAGTTTAGAGGTTCCTCTCTTACATCTTCAAAGTACTGTTCATATACCTTATAGTAATGATGTTTTGATGTACCTTTGTCACAATCATATTTGTCAAATAAGTCTTTAAGCATTCCAGTAGTTCCTTGTCGCACCTGTATCAAAATCAAATCCCCAATAGTCTATGTCTTTCTTATACCAATCAGCGATTATTTGTATTGTCTTGTCAGTGTATATATCTTTGTAATTAACACCATAACTAGTGTGAGGTTTATGGGGAACACGAGTAATGTTACGAGGATTAGGGTCATGTAACAATCCAAAGTATTGCTTCGTATCCTCGTTATAGTTCTCAAACCGCAAGATGTCACATCGGTTATTACCTTCCTCGTCACTCACGTGGTCGAATGCGGGATACCATCCACGAATTGCACGATGCCACATATACTCTTCTCCACCCCACTTATGACGTTCCTCTAGGAATGCCTCGAAGGATGAAATGTCCGCATAACCACTCGGTTGTGTCCCCTCATGTTGTATCACTTTCTTCGCAAAGACATAACGAGACATAACCCTGTCCCAAGGATTACGAACAATCGCAACACCCTGTAGTTGGTCTTTGATATCCTGTCTCCAGTCTCTCCATCGTGCGTGTTCATAGCCTGGATGGTCTTGGGTGTTATGCATCTTTGTTGTAACACTTTGAACATACTGTGCATTCTTTAGATTGTCAGGAACACCCAGAATAATCTGTTTACGAATTTGTGCATCCTTACGTATTGTCATCCCCCCATTCTTGGGAATGTGTACAAACATTTTAGGGTTCATGTTATATCTCTTCTATTTGTTCCCAAGTCTGTTCGGAAGTTAGTTTGAAACTACCGAGATGTTCTTGAGATTTCCATTTCTCTGGTTCAATCATACTGATGAAGTGACCATCCTTACTATTGTATAAGTGATAGACTTCACCAACCACAGGCGTTATCATACATCTTGCAGTATACATCAATGAAGTGTCTTCGGCAAGTTTTACCAATTTGAAATACTCCTCTTTCAATGCATCAAACTTTGTTTCAAGTTGATGTGTTGCAGTGATGCCTCGTTCTTTACTTATACCTAGAACATCTGGTACAGTAAAGGCAGGCGCACCGACATTGGTTGGATACGGCAACAGTGCAGGCGCATCAACTACATTGTCGGGTTTTTTACTCATATCGTCTTCATTAATTCCTCGACATTCTCCCCACCATTAGGAAGTTTGTCCTTCAGGAAAAAGTGAACGAAGTGGCACTCTTTGAGATTGTCCACCGCACCATATAGTCCATTCCACTCACCACCCATGTGACGAGTAGGTATCTTGTACTTCTTCAGGAAGTAGTTCAGGAGGGTCTGGTCAGTACTCCACTTGTAAGCACCAACACCATCAACAAAGTCTTTGAACTCCATGCGATTTATAAAACTATGGGGGTCTTGTCCCTGTAGATAGGGTTTGAATTGTTTTGAGTTCAAGAGAATCATTCCCATGTTGAAGAACTCATAACCTAGATTGTTTGGTTTGAAGTCTAATCCACGATTGTGCAACTGTGCATACTGCATATGTGAATAGTTCTGTATCTTGTTCTGATACCAAGGTTGGATATCCATCTCACGTTCCGCAACAGCTGCGAACGCACACTTACAATCAAAGTCATCAAAGATGTTCGGTGCGGTATCTCGAATATAGATGTCTGCATCAACAATTGCAATCTGGTCATAGTCATCCAGATACTCAAACGCATTCTCTTTCTCGTAGATAGGAAGATAACCACCGTACTTCATGTACGACTCTTCACTTCTACCAGTAGAGAATATGTCGGGTTTGATTCGCAGTTTGGGTTGGGTCAGAACGATGTGGTCAATGCCGTGTCGTTCACAGTAAGACTCCACACTCTCTATACAATGTTCATATAACTTCGATGGTTTGCCCACCGAAACTTGGAATATCAATCTTTTCATAATTTATAACTCGGATAACTTACCTTTAATTTTTCATGATCTACAGTAACATATATCATTTCTCTTGTCTTAGATATATCTAGTATACAATTATCTCTACTATTATAAAAACGATGATTGGACTTTTCGATATGTCTAAGGTGACAGAGTATGTCATCGTCAACAAAAAATCTCAATTTGTCTACCAGACTCTTATCATCCACGACAACATTCAACAAAACACCCCACAGGTATCCATCAACGTTGACCAATCTATTTTGATATACACCCTCACCTATTTTCAACTCACCGACTAAACCATGTTTTTCAAGTCGTTCTAGTACCTTGTCTACTATGAATGGAGTGAAATAACTAGCGTGAGTGGTTGTTTCGCCAAACTGATAAAACTCGAAATCTCTGACTTTGAAAGTAGGGAGGTCATAGGTCAACGTCATATCATGGTCTACTACAATATGCGGTGTCTTTCTCTCGGAAATGAGTTTCCAAACCTCTATGTGGGAATAGTAGACGGCCTTTGCGGTATCAGATATAACCCTGTCATATAACTCACCGTCCTTCAACAAATCAAGACTTTCTTTTGTCTTATATTCTGTCTTATGTGGTAATATCTCATTACCGAAATCTAGATAGTTGTACTTGTCAAAATCATTGGGTGTAACCGCATCAAAGAACTCGGTTACGTAACCTAATCTTTCCCAAGACGATTGTGTCTTCTCTGCAAGTTTCTCGGAAGTTGGATTATCTTTGACACGTATAATAATTACTGGTGGTTTATCGGTAATCATTCAAGTCAAACTCAGTTCCGTGCATCTTCATCAGATCACGTTCATGATTAGTGTAGACTAGGACTTCTGGGTCATCGAGAAGAAAATCACAACTATTGCAATAATCAGGGTAATTTCCACTAATATGGTCATCACGAAGTTTAGTATATTCCTCACCTTCCCAGATTTCTTCAATGGTGTTCTCTGAAGTATGTCCGAGAACTGCTTCTTCATCTCTTCCGAGGACTTGGCAACAAGGTGCAACCGCTCCAGTATTACCGCCAAGACCACCAGCACGAATAACGACATCAGGACTAAAAGGTCTTCCACAAGACTTAACTTCTCCTTTTCTTTCATTTTCTCCAATGTCATAAACACCAGACCAATTGTGCATCTTCCAGATTTCTGTTTTGACGCCAAGATCATCAACTAATGTTTTGTATTGATCTAATTCTTTATTTAGGTTGTCGTTGTCAGTAATCAAGTGGTAGGTTGCGACCACACAGTCAGAGTTTGTTTCGGTCACATACTCTTGCATTGCACGGATGTTGTTCACAACTGTATTGAAACTTCCTCCAATAATGTTATGCATCCACTCGTCATACTTCTCAGGGTTGTATCCGATGAAAGAGAAACGATAGAAGTCTAGTCCCGCATCAACACAGTCTCTCATAAACTGTCCTTGCATACGGAATCCGTTAGAGAACATGAAACACTTTGCTCCATACTTCTTAACGATCTTGATGTACTCAGGTAGGTTTCTATTGAGAGTAGGTTCACCACTTCCTTCTAGGTTAACAACTCTTAGTCCATGTTTTGCACAGTCAGCGACATTCTTCTCAAACTCTTCTAGTCCCATCTTCTTGAGGAACTTCTTGTCACGACCACCTGTTCTCATGTCTTGGGGACACATAGTACACGAGTAGTTACAACCACCATTTATTTCAATTACTGCTCTATCAATCTTCATCAAATATTTTTCCTAACTGTTGCTTATACTTATTCGCTTTATTAATCATATGTTTGTGACCTTCTTTGGTGAAGGTGTTCATAAAATCCATAACGTGTTGTTTGTTAGGTCTACATACTACTTGAGGACAAGCAAACCCTGTAATACCTTCCCAAGAGGGTATGAACATTGGTTTAGCAAACATCCCAGCAATATAATGCCACATACCATCATAACATAATACATAATCTGAATTTTGTATTGTTTCATACGCTTCTTTAATAGGTGTTCGATACGTCAATTCTTGTATTATCCAACCCTCTCGGCGTAATAGCTTAATTATACACAGCCAATCATCATTTGTCAAGAACCTTTTCCATTTTCTTGGTGGTTCAGTATTATATGCGGGTGTCCAGATAACAATCCTTTTACTGTCCTTCGGAAGTTTTTTATATTCCTTTTTCTTAAATACCCAATCCTTTGGTGGATAATCACAATCTGCAAATTGACCAGAATCGAAGTAGAAACGTTTCTTAGTTTTGTCGGGGTTGACATTACCAACTGGAAATAGAGTAGAGTTATAGACGTGAGTAATTTTCACATCTTCTTGCCGATAGAACTTGGGGTGTATCCACTCCATGCGTTCAACAATGGTCTCAGGGTCTTCGGGTGTCTCTAGGTGACCTTCAGGCGTAGACCAGTGCATCTCTAAGTTAACCTTAGTGTCGTGCTGGTAACAGTAGTTATGTACTGTTTGAAGTGCGATCATAAAATCACCCACACCCCATGTGCCACGCCATCGGACTCGTTCCATTACTTTTTCTTGGAGTCTCGTTGGAATCCGAAGAATGCAGATACGATTGCGGCAACCGACAGGAAGTAGATTGATGCAATGTCTCCGATCAGTTCTGCGGCCTTGTCTAGACCGAACAGGACTGTGAGGAAAATACCACTTGGATAGAACAACATACCCCACAAAGAGAACCACGCCATCTTACGTTGTGCATCTCTCATTGCATCAGCATCTTCGAGTTCTTTGCGTTTGAACTCTAGGTACATTGATTGTTCTTGATCAGAGACTTTTCCGTCTCCATTAGAATCAGCGGGATGATGTCCCGCTTGTTTTAGTTCTTCGTCCATTAAAAAAATACCCTATGAAATTATTAGTTTACACAGGGTATATAGGGGGGGATTAACCTTCTAGATATTCGTAAATATCTTTCCAGTTTTTCATTAGGGGAAACTCTTCGTTGTCCATGTTGTAACCATGTTCCATCACAAGACTCTCTAGACCGAATCTCTTACCAACCTCTGCGTTCTCAACCTTATCTTCAACCCAGACGTAACCAGTACCTTCGTACTGTGCAAGAACTTCATCCTTGTCAGCACCAGTATCAAGATAGATGAACTTGACAAACGAAGTATCACCGAACAACTTCTGAATGTTCATTGTTCGTAACTTCTGTGCGTTCTCATCTTTACTCATAGAGGTGATTAGGTGGAACACATAACCATGTTCTTCGTGCAGTTTCTTAACGTACTGCATTGCATCTCTGTGTGGAGGTACGAAACCCATGTGGGCAGACTCGTTGAAAATTCTTACTAGTCTCTTAGATTCGGTGCGAGGGATATCATAGATTTTTGCGATATCGTACTCAAGTGGTTTCACTGGTGTGTAACCTTGTTCGGTCATCCAGACGTTGAATGCGTAACCCCAGTTTAGTAGGACACCATCCGCATCTGTCAATATTACTTTTTTATGATCTTTGATCAACTCTTACTCCTCATTCTCAATACAAGTATTATACAACACTCAACACTTTTTGTCAAGGTTTTAAGTACTTAAACTTGCCATTTTTATGGTCATCCATCATGGTGACCTTGTTACCACCCCCAGTATAATGGAGGAAGTTTGCCTCGTACCCTTGGTCATCGGGATAGTGGGTTGGAGTATCATTCCATGTTTGAGGAATACTTTCCCAGTCCAAACCGTGTTTCATGATCTGGCCAGAGATAAATGGTTGGTCATTGTTCAACCAGAATGGGTCTTTGTGTTTATCACCATCTTCCATATATGCGTTCCAATCATCAAACTTCTCTCGTGCCTTGAGTCGTGCTTCCTTAGTCCATACCATCACACCTGTGTTGAATGTTGCGACACAAGACTCTATAAGAGGGGGAGTTGTGGGTACACAAGGAATACCATTGCGTTTATACTTCTTGAATAGTAACTTTTTTATCTTAGAACTATAGTCCCAAGTATTATATCCACCACCCTTGGATGTTCTTATCTCGGATTCGAGTACACCATAGACCTCTGCATCGGACACATCAAAGATGTTCTCTTCAGTATTACAGATGATGTCGGAATCGATAAACGCAACCTTATCATACTTGTCATAGATAGGGTCATATATCATTCGCAGACACTCAAAGAGTAAGACCGTAGTACCAGTCTTACCTTTGGTGAATACCTGTTTTTTAGAATATTGGTGTTTACAACCAATCTTATCAGCATAGATTCTAAACGATTCCGCAGACATATCGCCTGTTATTCGGTATAGTTCAGAACGAGTACCTTGGGGATATTGCGGAACACGTTTCCGTTTCTCGGTCTCCTCGTTAGTAATCATATACTGAAAGATTAGATTCATTCAGGCAAACCTGTCGAATACTGAACCTTACCATCTACTCGTTGTGCAGTAAGAGTACTTCTGCGGTTCTCTGCTTTATTGTTGTAGGATACGTGAATCCATCCAGACGTTGGGTCACCATCTTCATAGAACTCTGAAATGAGTTGGTCATAGTCCAGAAAGTCCCGAATCCATTTTGCAACAACAAGGTTATCTGCACCATCACATTCAAAGTCAACTGCTTGACCTTTACAGTGTTGTGACTTGGTAGAACCACCAATCGCTTTGTTTAGTTCGGGGCCACGGTAACCAGAACTGATTCGTGTGATACCGAATCTTTCTCGTACTGGTTGTACCACTCGTTCGAACAACAACTTTGCGTTCTCTAGATGTTCGTCTTCGGGTGTGTTATCGATACCCAAACGAGTCGCAGTCATAGACTTTGCGAACTCTTTGATTGTAAAGTTTTTACTTAGTTTCATTTGATTTTTCCTCGTTCAACCATTTCCTTTGTCATTATATAGTCTCTTACAAAGTCAGACCTTACGATGTCTGTCCATCCATATTCAACAGTTGTGAAATTATTCATGACTTCCATGATGTTCATAAAGTCAAGAATCCCTTTTTTGTCTGAACCCGACTTGAGGTCAGACTGATAATAATCACCAGAGAAGATAATACGACTATTCTTACCCACCCTTGTGATGATAGAATCTAATTCGTGGAAGGTGAGATTTTGCATCTCATCCACAAGTACAATACAGTTATCCAGAGTCGTACCACGTATAAACGATGTCGATACAAACTCAACGATTCCCTGTTGTTCTAGGTTCTCGTATGCCATCTTCTCATTGAAGAGTTCGGTGCAGATCGAACGATAGGGAGCAGTATATGCATCAACCTTCTCTTCGACACTGCCTGGCAGATAACCCATTTCTCTGGTAGGAACAACACTTCTTACAATAACAAGTTTGTCTTGTTCATAAGATTTATCAAGGACATCCTGTAGTGCAAGATACATTCCCACAAAGGTTTTGCCAGTACCCGCAGAACCGCAGAGAACAAGATGGTCTCCCTCTTTGAACGAATCGTATGCAAGTTTTTGATTTTCTGTGATCGGTTGGTAGGTTAATAAATGGTCTATCTTCAATCGTTTCATTGTCATGATTTTATGTTTACTCCTTCCCGACTACCGCCGGCACCTTTCTCAATCTTTGACATTAAGTTCTTCCAGTCCCCACTTGTCTTGTTGATGACATTACCAGTCCCACTGATCAATGCAGGCGCACTGATCTGTTGAGACCAATCAGTCCCCAGTTCTTTCAACTTCTCTTGGAGCGAATCATAGGAACACATCACAGTTTGTGTGTCCTCGGTCTTCTTATTTACAATTGTATACATTGGCATATATTATCATTCCTAAATGACGAAAGGGGTGACTAGCACCCCCTCCGAGATACAGACCACCTACCTTATGCTAGAATTTGAGTTGAATTTTCGTACTCTGCAATAGTTTGATTTAAGTATGATTTTTTTAGCGATAACTTGTGTGCGAGGTTGTCTCTTCCCTTCTTTTTGAGACGATGGATGTACTGGTCAAGTTCTCGACTATCATTCTTTAATCTCTCTATTTGGTTTCTTGGCATTAAACGCACTCCTGCTGTTAGTTGAAAGAAACATAACGAAAATCTAAGATAGTAGGGTTGGGAATGCCTCCTCTACTATTTTCTTAGTCAAACCTTTGACTGGAGACTTCTTGTCTTTCATGTCTAGCACAATCAGTGCATCTTCGGCATGAACACTCTCCAATAACTGAATAAATTTGGTCTCAACCCGCAGTTGTCCTAACTGTTGACTTCTTGCACCTTCAACAAAATCACCGAACTCACGGTGAAGTTGCCTCAGAGATGAGGGGACACTTTCGGATTTGTTGGGGGTGTAGGGAGGTTTCCCTTCTGGTAAACAGAACTTGAGACGGTCATCGAATATTCCTCGGATGACATCTTGGACAGCAGGAACTTGGTTCCCTTGTTCTTTCAGGAAAGCGATCTTGTCTTTCCTTGCTTTAAGTTTGGTGAAATCTTCGAAGATTTCGAATACTTCTTTTTCCATAATGGACTTCCTCTATAATATTATATATACAAATTAATTATTTGAAACGACATAATGTTGATCAAATTCTTCAATCATTTGTTCATATTCCGTGACCATATATGACTCAGATGCGACTCTCTCGAAATCAGCACGAAGGAGCGCATCCGCAAGGTCATTTTCAGCCTTCTCTAGAAGATCGACAATTGTTTGACGACTTTTCTCTAGTTCTTTATCTATACTCAATTTATATCCTATTCATTACGCATAAAGTTTAATGTCTGTGTAGTGACTTCTGTGGAAGTAGTCAGTCATTGAATCATCTTCATTGAAGAAGTTAGGGCCTTCCATCGCTTCTTTCAACTCAGTCAAGAACTTAACACCTGTTGGGCAGTAGTTCTCATCAATCCAGTGTTCGTTTACATTGTGACCCCACTTCGCAGACTCTTCCATAACTTGTTCAACAGAGAAGTTGTTGTAACCGTTGAACTCTCTCTTACGAATTTTATCAGGGGTCATCTGTGTCTCACAGTAACCCTCCATAACTTGTTTTGCACCCTTGATCTTTGCGACCAAGGTACTGTGGTGACGAACACTCAGACTCACTTTGAATCCATACTTCTTGCAGACTTTCTTAACAGCAACAGCAAGGGTTTTCTTCTCTTCTTGTGATACATACGCCATAATTTAATCTCTCTTCTCATTCTCAATACAAGTATTATAACAAATTCTACAGGGTTTGGCAACAGTTTTCTTAAAAAAATCTCAAATCTTCTACAGGTTTATGGTTCACAATTTCCCAGAAATACTGAGGTAGTAGTGAGTAAGACTTCAAGGGAGCGACCCACTCAGTTCCGTCTTCGAACGAAACATAGGTAGAAGGACTTTTTAGTGCATTTTCAAGGGTATCTGAACTCATTATGCAGCCTCACTCATTAATTTCATCATATGGTAATCTTTCAAAAGAATGTCACGGACACGTTCACGGTCAAGGGAGTCACCGTACCCCCACTCAAAGTGGTTCTTATCACTAACAACTAGTTTAAGGTACTCTTGAATAGCGGTCTCGACTTTCGCAACAGTAAGGTCTGCGATAGGATAAAGAACTGAATCATACGCATAAAAGGATAGGACATAGTTGCGGAACTCGACTAACTGTGGGTTGGAACGCAGGGCAATTACATTAGAAGTCATATTTTCTCTCTCTCTTTTCTCATTCTCAATACAAGTATTATACAGCATATGGCATCTTTTGGCAATACTTTTTTTCAAAATAAGTGTAAATATGTCACTTTTTTATGTGTTTCGAGTGTATCTTACACCCGATAAACTCATTATAATACTCTTCACTCAGGAGAACATCGTATTCGAATTGTAGTTTTGCTTCGTAATAGGAACACTCACCTTTGGTGCGGCATAGTCTGAGAATCGTTCTCTCGAACGCCTGACCCCCTTCTACGAGGGTTTTTACCCTTTCCGATGAACCATAGTACTTCATCCAGTCAGACTGGACTCTTGTTCGTTTACGTCTTTTTCTTGTTTTTGTTACAGGGAGTATCTTGGGTTTCCAGAAGAATTTCTTACCAATATACTTTTTACCAGTACTTAATTCAGTCAAACAGTAAACGAATCCTTGATAGTCTTCTAAAAAGGATTCGTCTGGTTCAAACTGTTTGTCTTCATATATCCACATAAGGGTATATATGTGTTGTTTATATTGCTACCCCACACATAGGACAGTATTGGGGTTCCTCTTCCGAGTCCTTTACAAGAACTTCGGTTTCTGTTTCACAGAGATGACATTCTAATGTATAGGTTTCATCTTCTTCCACTAGGCGGCACACCCTTGTCCATCAAGTCCACAGACTTGGGGTTCGTCTTCTTCATCCCAACCCCAGTCACCTTCCATTCCATTTACGGAATACTCGGTCACACGTTTCTCAAAGAAGTTATCATGGGATGCACCGTTCAGTACCCAGTCCAACCACGGTAGTGGATTGTCCTTTACACCGAACTTAGGTT
>UPTN01000437.1_pt1 | contig 21971 bp, 28 predicted proteins | sample 2160111 | NCBI WGS metagenome assembly UPTN01 (sample SAMN06265058, study PRJEB28932) | marine metagenome | isolation source: Columbia River Estuary | place: USA:Columbia River Estuary, USA | collected 2014-05-05
GCGCAACGGTCGATCATGTCCACCAAGGCAGGGGGTCGAGTGACGTAAGGGAAGTAGGTGGTATGTGAGAGGGTGGGTGTCGGGGAGAACCCCTACCTATGAGACACTTTTCTCCTCATCAAGCCATAGTGACCCACGTGGATGGCCTTCGCCAGCTTTGTTGCTCAATGGAAAGAGAAAATTCCATCTAATAAAAGTAGCGTTTTTCCGTACCACCATTGGAGTAAAATACATAATAAGGTAGGAACTAGAGAAAAAGATAACTCCAATTACTGTTGCCGCCAGTGCCCATTCGATGCTCAATGTTGAACTTTCAGAAAATAGGACAAATGTCTCAACAGTAATGCCAACTAATGCGATAATGATCGGAAGTAATGCGAGCAAAAATGGCGCAATGTAGGTAACAAGTAAGACGAAGTGATCTGACGAAGAACTTTTGACTAAACTTCCATTTCTAATGGGGGAAGATAAATCATGTTCAGCCAGACTGGTTAAATGGTGCTTGATCGCGTGGAAACGCGTGTTCTTGGTAACGTTGTTTGAAATTGCCGCTTCTACGAAAACGTACTGGACGGTCGCCAGAAACGAAATGGTAGTCATCCACCAATAATATGCTGCAATTGGGACAACATAAATTTTCGGCAAACTAATCTGAGCTAACGAACTATTGATCTTGATAGTGTCGCCAATCGCGGTTTGTGTAACCAGAATAGATGTTACTAAAAATAGGACGGTGAATTTTGACAGCTGTTTGATTTGTTGCTTCTGAACCATTTGAAGCCGGCTGAGCAAGTCATCACTTTCTTTCCCTTCTTGGAGGAGCTCACTAAAAGCACGAAGAAATTCATGATGAACTCTATTGAATAAAGAAAATTTCTTCTTTCTGTTTGTCATCGACGCAGCCAATCAAACATCCAACTCCTCCACAAACCGCGCGTTCTCCTGAATATACTGGAACCGCAACTCGGGCTTTTTTCCCATCAACCGCTCGACCAAATCCGCCGTGTCGCCCGGTACATCATCATGCACGGTCACGCGGATCAGTTTGCGGGTGGCGGGGTCCATTGTTGTCTCTTTAAGGTCCTTGGCGTCCATTTCGCCCAAGCCTTTGAACCGCTGCAGGTCGATTTTTCCCTTGCCGCCCAAGCCCTTGGTTAGCCATTTGTCTTTCTCGGCGTCGTCCGCCACATAGACCCGCTTGGCCCCTTGTGTCAGCCGGTAAAGCGGCGGACAGGCCAGATAAAGGTGTCCGTTGTCGATCAGTGGCCGCATTTGTGTGAAGAAGAATGTCATCAGCAATGACGCGATATGCGCGCCGTCGACGTCCGCGTCGGTCATGATGATGATCTTTTCGTAGCGCAGGTCTTCGACGTTGAATTTCGTGCCCATGCCGACGCCCAATGCTTCGCACAGATCGTTAATCTCGGCGTTGGTGGTCAGCTTGGATGACGCGGCCCCCAGCACGTTGAGGATTTTACCTTTGAGCGGCAACAGCGCCTGATTGACGCGGTTGCGTGCGCCTTTGCCGGAACCGCCCGCGCTGTCGCCCTCGACGATGAACAGTTCTGTGCCTTTGCGGTCTTTCGATGTGCAATCGGTCAGTTTACCGGGCAAACGCAGCTTCTTGGTCGCGGATTTTCGCGCGGTTTCTTTTTCTTGGCGGCGTTTGAGCCGTTCTTCGGCCCGCAGCACCAGAAAATCAAGGATCGCACCTGCGGATTTCGTGTCAGCGGCCAGCCAGTTGTCAAAGTGGTCGCGCACGGCACCTTCGGTCATTTTGGCGGCGATTTCGGAGGATAGGCGGTCTTTGGTCTGACCCACAAAGGCCGGATCGCGGATAAAGCACGACACTAACGCGCACCCCCCCGACGTCAGATCATCACGGGTGATTTGCGCGGCTTTCTTATTGTTTGATAGCTCGCCGTAAGCCTTGATGCCTTTCAGGATAGCTGCCCAGAAACCACTGACATGTGTCCCGCCTTCGGGGGTCGGCACGGTGTTGCAGTAGGATTGGATAAAACCGTCGCGCACAGGCGTCCAGTTGATCGCCCATTCGACCTTGCCGGGTTCCCCGAATTTTTCATTGAAATCCACTGTGCCTGCAAAGGGCTTGTCGGCGTAGGTGGACGCGGCACCCAGCGTTTCCTTAAGGTAATCGGACAAGCCACCGGGAAAGTGGAATGTGGCCTCTAGCGGGGTTTCCTTGTCGTCGATCTCTGACTTCCAGCGGATTTCGACGCCTGAGAACAGGTAGGCTTTGGACCGGATGGAATGGAACATGCGCGCGGGCTTGAAACGGTGGGATCCGAAAATTTCGGGGTCCGCGTGGAACGTCACAGTTGTGCCGCGGCGGTTTTGTGTCGGCCCCAGTTTTTCCACGGGACCTAGCGGGATGCCACGCGAAAAGCGTTGTTCATAAAGTTCTTTGTTGCGCGCCACTTGCACGACCATACTGTCCGATAGTGCATTCACCACGGACGCACCGACGCCGTGCAGGCCGCCCGACGTCTGATAGGCTTTGCCCGAAAACTTGCCGCCTGCGTGCAGGGTACAAAGGATCACTTCGAGCGCGGATTTGTCGGGAAACTTTGGGTGCGGATCAATTGGAATACCGCGCCCGTTGTCTTTGATGGTCACGGAATAATCGGCGTGCAGTTCAACCTCGATCCGGTTGGCGTGGCCCGCGACGGCCTCGTCCATCGAGTTGTCCAAAACTTCTGCGACCAAGTGATGCAGCGCCCGTTCGTCGGTGCCGCCGATATACATGCCGGGGCGTTTGCGCACAGGTTCCAAGCCTTCCAGCACCTCGATGCTGTCGGCGTTATAGTCGTCAGGGCCGCTGCTGGACAAAAGATCGTTGGTCATGGGCTGCTCACCTCAATTATTGTTTGGTGCAATATGACAGAGCCGGCGGGGTGGGGGAAGGCTGCAATCAGGCTTTGCACCCCCTTGGTTCCAAAGTAGGCTGATCCGAAACGAAAGGAACAAGATGCGGGTATTCTTCACAGGCGGCAGCGGCAAGGCTGGCAAGCATGCAATCACGTATTTGCAGGGGCAGGGGCATCATGTCGTCAATGCTGATCGTACTCCGTCAGGGTTGGACGTGTCAGAGTTGTTGATCGATCTGTGTGACGCGGGACAAGTCATTGGTGCCATGTCGCAATTTGCGGATTTCCCGGAGCTTGAGGCTGGAACAGGTGTGCCGAAATACGATGCTGTCGTGCATTTTGCTGCCGTGCCACGCGTCATGATCGGAACCGATGGCGAGTGTTTTCGTCAAAACACGTTAAGCACCTACAACGTGATAGAGGCAGCGGTGAAGCTGGGCATTCCCAAAGTCATCTTTGCCAGTTCAGAAACCACCTATGCGGTGTGTTTTGTTGATGGCGAACTCAAGCCTGATTATGTACCGATAGACGAAGATCACCCGACAGTGCCACACGACAGCTACGCCATGTCAAAGGTCTGCAACGAAGTAACAGGCCGGTCGTTCCAGGCCCGTAGCGGTGCCGATATATACGGATTGCGCATCAATAACGTGATCGAGCCGCATGAATATGCCCAGAATTTCCCCGCATACATGAAAGATCCTGACAGCCGTCGCCGCAATATCTTTGCCTATATAGATGCCCGCGATCTTGGGCATATGGTTGATTGCTGTCTGAAAACGGACGGGCTGGGTTATCAGGTGTTCAACGTCGCGAATGATGACATGTCGGTCGGGTTAACCAGCGATGAGGTCATCGCGCAATTCTATCAAGGGGTTCCGGTCAAACGCGCAATGCGCCCCGACGAAACCTTTTATGCCAATGACAAGGCCAAGCAGATGGTGGGTTTTGCGCCCAAGCATTCTTGGCGGGATGTGTTGGCCTGATGTTTCCCCGTTTTGATCTGTCAGCTTTTGAGGCCGCGCAAGACGATACACGCAGTGATTTGGCCCGCGCAATTGACAAGATTTGTCGCGAAACCGGATTTTTGGTTTTGGACGGGCATGGCGTCGAACAAGCTGTCATCGATAATGTCTGGATCGCAGCACAGGCGTTCTTCGCGCAAGATGCTGAAGCCAAACAGGCTGTTGCACCTCCGTTTCAGGGTTACCCTTACGGTTATCTTGGCCCCGATGCAGAGGCACTTGCCCGCTCGAAAGGTGAAGACACGCCGCCTGATCTGAAAGAAAGCTTCAATGGTGGCCCTTTGCGCGTGCCAGATGACGCCAATCCTGATGCGCTGAATTTTTGTTATCAGCCCACACTCTGGCCTGATTTGCCAGATTTCAAAGTCGCATGGCAGGCGTACTACAGCGCGATGGAGGATTTGGCAGCGCGTGTAATGCGCGCCTTTGCAGTTGCCTTAGGGCTTGATGACAATCACTTTGATCCCTTCATCGCCAACCCGATTTCCGCCCTGCGTGCGCTGCACTATCCCGCGACTATCGGTGCGCCGCGCGACAAACAGCAGCGGGCAGGTGCGCATACGGACTATGGATCGTTGACGATCTTGTTGCCACAACCGGGCAGTCAGGGGCTTCAAGTCCAGATTGGCACAGAGTGGGTCGATGTCCCTGCACCCGAGGGGGCATTTGTGATCAACATCGGCGATCTGATGGCGCGCTGGACGGCGGACCGCTGGGTCAGCACATTGCACCGCGTCGTGGCCAAACCTGCCCAGCCCGCACGCCAGTCGCTGGCATTCTTTCATCAACCGGATTGGGATGCGCGGATCGTTCCTTTGGATGGGTCTGACGCATATCCGCCTGTTCTTTCGGGGCCGTATCTGATGGACAAATTCAAGGCGACCGGAGTGTAGTGCCGCGACAGTGATGCAAACGTTTCAGGCTTCGGCAATAGAGATCAGAAGATCATTGAGTGGACAGAGGCTTGCAAAGCTATCCACCAATCGTTTTGGCAACGGGCCTATGCCTGTCAGTTCGCGGCTGGCAACGACACCTTTCATACGCAACAGTCGCGCGGCGGGGTGATCTGCTCCATAGGGTGATGGAACGCGTTTGAGCGCGGGTTCGCGCAAGCCAAATCCTTGCGCTTCGATACGCGCGATGATGTCCGTGATCCGGTCTGTGTCCAGATCGACCATTTTGCGCCAATTCCCAAGGACCTGTTTGTCAAAACCCATCATGCCTGCCCCGGTGGTCACATAGTCCAAGCCAATGCCAAAAAAGAAAACCGGGTTCTGCGGCGCCTCTGCCGCAACCTGCCACATCATATGTAGATGCGTGGTGTAGGGCGTTTTGTCTTTGGAAAACCGCACGTCGCGATGCGGGCGAAATAACTTGGGCACAACGTGTACACCCGTCAGTTTTTGTAGCGGCGCGCAAATTTCATCCATCAATGCAAGGGCGGGATTTTTGAGTTGATCTTCGTAGCTTGCTTTATTCTCTTGCCACCAATCGCGCGTGTTGTTGGCGTTGAGGTCATGCAAGAATGCCTGAGCGTTTGCGATGAGCGGGTCAAACTGGGTCATGGGGGCTCCGGTTTCGATCAAGGGACGATTGTAAAGAACTGCAGCAATCTGTCCATTGTCGCAAAGGGCGTTCCGACCTAGATACAGGTCATGCGTTTGAAAGCCCCACTTATCGCCGCCTTGGCATTGCCGATCCCAGCTACCGCACACCCCCATATTTTTGTGGAGGCACAGGTGACTGTGGTTTTCGACGATAATGGTGCGATGTCGGTCAAGCTTGATTGGTTTTACGATGATCTGTTTTCACTCTTGGTCACGAGCGACCTCGGGATCGATATGGACGGCGATCTTTTGCTGACTTCGGATGAGCAAGCTTTGCTTGATGAACAGATCACCGCTTGGCCAGCGGACTACATGGGCGATCTTGAGGTGACCCAAGATGGTGAAATCCTGATCTTGGCCGAAAAACGCGACCATACCATGACCTATGTCGACGGACTGTTTCACGAAGCGCATGTCAGGCCGATTGCTGCATTTGCCGATCCTGCCTCACCGCTTCAGATAAGGGTTTATGACCCGAGCTTTTACACGGCATACGAATTGCGGGGTCCAGCTATCGTTGAAGGTCGCGAGGACTGCACGGTTCAAATCATTCCGGCGGACATTGATGCGGCCTATGCCTTGGCTGAAAGCCAGCTTGACGGGCGCGATCCCAGTACAGTCGGTCCAGATGAATATTTCCCTGCCATAGGCGACGCCTTCGCCGATACGATTGTCGTGACATGCGCGGACCCGCTGTAGTTCTTGTTCTTATGGCCGCGGTTGCACTGTGGCTTTGGGCGCTAGGTGGCGCTGATCAGATCATGCGATTTGCTACTGACATGCAGCGCGATGTGCAAAACGCGATGGCGGCATCCTTGCGCGGACTGCGCGCGGGTGAAGCGGGGGCATTGGCCACGCTCTGGGGGCTTTGTTTTGCATATGGATTTGTTCACGCTGCAGGGCCGGGCCACGGAAAGCTGGTCATTGGCGGTTATGGCGCGGGATCACGCGTGACAGCGCGCAGACTGGCCGGACTGGCACTGGGCGCGTCTTTGGCGCAGGCGGCAACGGCGATTATTCTGGTATACTTCGCAGCGCTTGTCTTGGGCTGGGGGCGCGGGCAGATGACCGGTTTGGCCGATGATGTGCTGGCCCCGCTGAGTTATGCATTGATTGGTGGGGTTGGGCTTTGGTTGTTGGTCAGAGGTCTGCGCCATTTGAAACCACAACATTCGCACGTCGGTGATGGCGAAATCTGCGGATCTTGCGGGCATGCGCACGGTCCAACGGTTGCGCAGGCGCAAGCCGTGACATCGTGGCGCGATGCGTTGTTCGTGATTGGCGCAATTGCAGTGCGACCTTGCACCGGCGCGCTGTTCTTGCTGATCCTGACGTGGCGGTTCGGGATCGACTATGCGGGAATCATAGGGGTTTTTGTGATGGGGCTGGGCACAGCGAGCATCACGATCCTCGTGGCGGTCGCATCGGTTGGTCTTCGCGACAGCACTTTGCAATTGGTCAATCATAGCGTGGTCGCGCGGGTTGGTGCATGGTTTGAAATTTGTGCGGGCGGCATTGTCGTGATCCTGGCGACCCAGCTGGTGTTGCGCGCGATCTGATAAGGCTGGACCCAAGCGCTTTGGCGGCATAAGCCTGACAAGATGACCCAGACCGTACAATCATATCAAGACCACAGCCGTGCGATCTGGAAACTTGGGATGCCTTTGATCCTAAGCAACCTTGCGCAATTTGCGATCCATATTACCGATACGGTTATGCTGGGCTGGTACAGTGTGACCGCACTTGCGGCCTCGACCATCGCTGGGACGATGTTCTTCGTGATCTTCATTGTGGGGGCCGGTTTTGCACAAGCCGTCACACCATTGGTGGCAGCCGCCGCCGAAGAAAAAGACGAAGTACAAGTGCGCCGTGTGACCCGCATGGGGTTATGGTTATCGATCTTTTATGGCTTGGTTGTCACGGTGCCGTTCTTTTGGGCCGAAGATATTCTGATTGCGATGGGCCAAGACGCAGAGGTTGCCGACCTTGCCCATATCTATCTGCAGATCGTGATTTGGCAGATGGTGCCTGCGCTGATCATCATGACGCTCAAGTCGTTTTTGGCCGCGATGGAACATACGGCGATCATTCTGTGGGCCACGATTGGCACGGCGATCATGAACGGTTTCATCAACTACGCGCTGATCTTCGGCAATTGGGGCATGCCGGAACTGGGCATCAAAGGGGCCGCGATCGCATCGCTGTCTGTGACCGCGATCACAGTTGTAATTTTAGTGGTCTATATCTTGCGGGTCTTGCCGCAGTTCCAAATCTTCAAGAATTTCTGGCGCAGTGACAACGAGATTATGAAACGTGTTTACCGCTTGGGGTGGCCAATCGGTTTGACGGCATTGGCCGAAGGCGGGTTGTTTAGCGCCTCTGCGGTGATGATGGGATGGATAGGTCCGATCGAATTGGCCGCGCATGGTATCGCGATCCAATTGGCAAGCCTGACTTTTATGGTTCACATCGGTTTTAGCCAAGCCGCAACAGTGCGGGCGGGCCGTGCGCTTGGTCGTCGCGATGAGCCGTCTTTGCGCCGTGGCGGTATTACTGCAATCGGGATGTCTGCGATTTATGCGGTTGTGACGTCACTGATTTTCTTGGCCATGCCAGAAACGCTGGTGTCGTTGTTTATTGACCCAGCAGAACCCGAACGCGCCACGCTGCTGCGTATCGGGGCAAGCTTGGTGATGGTCGCGGCCTTGTTCCAACTTGTTGACGGTTTGCAGGTGCTGGCGCTTGGACTTTTGCGGGGTGTGCAGGATACGACTGTGCCAATGGTCATGGCCACAATCAGCTATTGGGTCATCGGCTTACCCGTCAGCTACGTCTTGGCGTTCCATTTTGACATGGGTGGTGTCGGCCTGTGGCTTGGTCTGGTGATCGGACTTGCGGTTGCGGCAGTGCTTTTGCTGACGCGGTTTTGGGGGCGATCTGTGAAGATCACCCCGCAAACTGTATCAGTCCAATAGCTCTAGATCGCGCAGTCTGAGGCGCGGGTTATCCAGCAAGCCAAATTCTTCAAAAGAACGCATGTGTGGAAATAGTCCAAGATAAGCGCGCAGCGCAGGGCCACGTATACCAAGACTGAAAGCCGTTCCAGGATGCAGGGTTTCCACTTCGACCCCGTTCACCATAAGGCCACGCTGTCCGGCAAAGCCGAACTGATAGACGTTGAACGGCGCAGTCGGGCGGAGTGACAGGACGTTGTTTCCGTCCACAAAATCAGCAGCAGGAATAAAGGCACGATCCGAATCGCTGACCCGTCGAATACCCGCAGCGCGATGCAAAATCCGCGCGCCATACCCGAGGACCAAGTCAGGCGAAGGGCGGTTATACCCCATCGCGTCTGCAGCAATACGGGTCAGAACTGCGCCGGGGCTACTTTCGGTGCCAGTGTCAGGCTTCATCTGGATGCTGCCGCGCCATTGCACTGTTTCGTAGCTGCCGTCATCTAGCCGTAGCTTATCACCAGGCAAGACGTCTTCGACAGCCATGTAACCTTGTGGCGTGCTGACAAGAGCACCCTGTTTCAGGACGCAAAAGGCATGTTCATATGCGGGGTGCGCACGGGCGACACGCTGCGTTTCACACAACTGGCCATCCTGATCGAGATACATGATGTCGTACTTGCGCATCGGCAGTTCGGGCGGTTGAGGCGCCTGCGAATGACGGGGATCTGAGCGAAGTGATACCGGTTGACTTAATGTACGGGAGAAAGCTGTTGAAAGGGACTGTTCCATGCGAATGCCTATCATTAAGGTTTCACATCGTCTGTTGGCCCACCACACAACATCAGAGGAAAACTCGGGTTACTGTTTACAAAACAAAAAGTTCGGTTTCGTGACCTTCATCTGCGTCATTGTTCCCCGCACCGAAGCCGGAGCGGAATTGACGTAAGACATCTGGTTCGCGTGCTGCTGCACCGTGCAAAACCTGCACCAAGCAACCTTAACGCTACTGCTTTCAAAATGAATTATGCGCTTTGCGCCTGCAAAGCCGAAGGATTGATGTCTTCATTCGCGCGCTCTTGGCGACGCAAAATCATGGCTTCACGTGTCATGCCACGGGCCCAAGGCATTGGGGTGTCGTAGCGTGAAACGGCGGCCTCTAGAGACTTTTGCCAACGGCTTTTCATTTTGATACCTCTTTTTTAGCAACCCTCTTTTGAGCGAGGGCATTAGAGACAAGATGATCGCTTAAACTGGCAATATTTTGGCGGCATAAGAGTTTCTTTCATGTACGCGCTGTTACATGCGAAAGATCACGCAATCCTCTGAAAAAGATCGGATAAATGCTTTCCGAAGCGTCGAATAATGAACGGTAGTTTAACAGACTGGGGCGGTTTCGCCGCATTCTGACGTCAAAAACGTCGTCACAAACGAATTGAAGCGATCAATCTGCCGTAGTCAGCCTGCTTTTGGTGGACAGAGCGCCGATAGCTAAAGAATCGCTTTGGATCAGCATATGTGCAGTTGCCAGTCCAAGCGGTGCGCTTGACGCCGATTTGGTCAAGGCGGTGCAATCCAAAAGCGGGCAAATCAAAATAGAAATGGTCGTTTTGCCCCGACAGGAAGAAACGTGCGTTGTCGGGGTCTGCGTCTACGAAGGTTGCACGAAACTCTGGTCCGACCTCATAGTTACGCTGGCTGATTGATGGTCCGATCACGGCCGTGATGTTTTCGCGCGCAGCGCCAAGGCGTTCCATCTGATCGACAGTCGCGTCCAGCACCCCATAAAGCGCCCCTTTCCATCCCGCGTGTGCGGCCCCGATCACACCTGCAGTTTTATCCGCAAAAAGAACTGGCTGACAGTCCGCCGTCAGAATCCCCAGCGCGATCCCTGCAGTGGCGGTTACCATGCCATCGGCTTTCGGCGCGTCAGTATGCGGTTCATCTATCACAACCGCATCTGGCGAATGAATTTGATGTACTCCGACAAGGTGCGTGTCTTCTACGTCCATGGCCTTGGCCACACGCGCACGGTTAATCCGGACGATGTCGTGCTGGTCAGAACTGCCAAATCCGCAATTCAATCCAGCGAATACGCCTGACGATGCCCCGCCACCGCGGGCAAAGAACCCGTGTGTTATGCCTTCCAGCAATGGATGGTGAATAATATCGAGTGTCATGGCTCCAACCCAGCAGGTGGTGTGGCAGTGGCGGGATAAATTCCCATCACTTTGAATAGGTCACCCATTTCTGCGGGGTGGGTCAAGCGCCGATGTGCCAAGATATGTGCTTGGCGTGCGGTCCCTGTCAGCGATTGGGCCAATGTCTGCGCTCTTGCGGTTATCCCGAGCCTTTCAAGAAACACGCCCTGTGTGGTCAGCCGTGTGAATTTTGCGGGGGCCGCGTTGTGTGCAATCGCTGCGAAATCGACATGCGCGGTTAAATCATTTGCGCCGGGTGTGGATAGCGGATCCACGTGATCGTGCGCTTTCAGCGCTTGCAACGTGTCGCCCTGTGATTGCCAATCACCGTAGTCGATAACCAGCGCCGCGCCGCCGTGTGCGTCGATCTTTGTACCTATCGCCTGCATGATTGCGGGTAATGCGGTACAGTGTTCAACCAGATCGCCCTCGCCGGTGTCTGCAAGCCGGTGTTCAAGCAACCCGAGGGGGGCGGCGGACGAAAGTCCAAAGCTAAGGGCTTGGTCCGTCACTCCCACCATCTTTTCGCGCCACCCGTCGCCTTCGCGTACAAACTGACGGATCGGCAGTGCGTCAAAGAATTCGTTTGCAATCAAAAACAGTGGTTGATCAGGCAGGGTGTCGACGCCGTCGTGCCAAATGGCATCAGGAACTGCGGTAGCCTGAGATTTGCGCAGGACTGGTGAAGTCTCAATAAAGTGGACGGTCAGTGCGCCGTGGAACCCCGGTACAGCCTTTGTTGCGCGCAGAACGTCGGCCATAAGTGTGCCACGTCCCGGTCCCAGTTCTGCCACTGTAATCGCCGCAGGGCTGCCTTGGTCTATCCATGATTGTGCCAGTGACAGACCGATCAGTTCGCCGAACATCTGGCTGATCTCGGGGGCCGTGATGAAATCGCCGCTTTGCCCGAACGGATCGCGCGTTGCGTAGTAGCCATGTTCGGGATGCATCAAGCAGTCGGCCATATAATCCGCCAGACTAATCGGGCCTGTCCGCGCGATGCGGGCGACCAAAAGATCACCCAGCGCAGTCATTTGCGTCGCGCCACGAGCACGACGGTCAGGCCGACAAGGATCATCGGTAACGTCAGCGTTTGCCCCATCGTCAGACCAACCCCGTTTATGTGGAACGCCAACCCAAGTTCATTGCCAATGCTGACGAATTGCGCGTCCGGCTGGCGTACGAATTCGACCAAGAACCGCGCGATGCCGTAGCCCATGAAGAATACACCCGACAACAGCCACGGCTTTTTGAGCCCGCCAAAGCGAAAGGCCAGCAAGATCAGGATTGTTCCCAGCAGCAAGCCTTCTAGCCCTGCTTCGTAGAGTTGCGAAGGATGACGCACACAGGGTTCCAGTGCAGTTGCACAGGTTTGGGCCGCTTGCCCTGGAAAGACGACACCCCAAGGCAGGTCAGTTGGACGCCCCCAAAGTTCGGCATTGATGAAATTTGCGATGCGGACAAGGAAAACCGCTGGTGTCGCGGCAACAGCAATAATGTCTGCGAGGTCGGGCAAAGCAACTTTCTGGCGCTTGCTGAAAACAAAGACCGCCGCGACAACCCCGAGAAACCCGCCATGAAAAGACAGCCCGCCTTCCCAGATTTTAATGATGTCGAGTGGGGCGGCAAGAAACTCAGCAGGTTTATAAAATAGAACATACCCCAACCGGCCACCGCCAATCACACCGATCACGATGTAGGTCAGCAAGTCTTCGAGCTGGGCAACTTTCATCGGCGGGCCGTTGCGCCAAAGCGCAGGCCGGTTAAGCGCGAATTTGATCAGCTGCCAGCCAAGCGCGATCCCAACGATATAGGCCATCGCATACCATCGCAGGGCGATTTCAAAACCGCCGACGGTGAAGGCGAAAATCTCGGGAGAGATATTGGGAAAGGGGATGGCTGTTTGCATGGTGCCATTCCTTGTCGTCACGTGCGGCAAAGTCAACCATCCAATGCCCGCTTGTCGGATCGCACTTGAGGTCCCATATAGAGGACAAAGCGAATGGAGAGACCCATGCAAGGCAGTAACAAGATTTTAGACGACATCAGCCAACTGATGACAAATGCAATGGGCGTGGCCCAAGGTGCCAAAGATGAAGCGCAGACCGCGATGTCATCGATGATGGACCGCTGGCTTGCGGATCGTGACTTTGTCACCCGCGAAGAATTCGATGCGGTGCGCGCGATGGCCCAAAAGGCCCGCGAAGAGAACGACGCGCTGGCGGCACGTATCGCTGTACTAGAAGCGAAAAAGTAAGTCGGCGCCTGACGCCGACAAGCTAAAGCCAAGAATTACGAACAAGATGGCGGGTAAACCCCGCCCACTGGTAGGCGGTGTATCTCGCGGTGCGCCGTCCCTGTAACGTGTCACGTTGCACAACATATCCACATGAAAATTCTGTGTGCCCCTCTTATCCCCAAGAAACTGCTTTACAGCTAGGACCCCTTCGGTCCACGATATGTAGTAGGGGATAAAGGTGAACAACACCGTCCCTAGAGCAGTTATCTAGCGCTTGGGCACTGCCATGACCCAGTCGCCAACGTAGTGAGGCAAAGCACATGGCATTGTCCGAACATTTCCCTGACGCAGAAGATCTCCATCCGATTGATCTGGTGGAACATATCGCCGAACACCACGCTTGGGAGTTTGACCGCATCCACGACGATCAGATTGCAATGGCCGTGGAGGGTCAGTGGCGAACGTATTCGATTACGCTTGCTTGGTCTGCCTATGATGAAACGCTCAGACTGATTTGCACCTACGATATGGAGCCGCCCGAAGACCGGATGCCGGCCCTTTATGAGACTTTGAACACCATCAATGACCGCTGCTGGGCGGGGGCTTTTACGTGGTGGGACGAACAAAAGCTGATGGTATACCGCTACGGGCTAATGCTGAGCGGGGATCAGGTCGCGGGGCCAGACCAGATTGACACGATGATTTCTGCGGCTGTCGCCGCCTGCGAGCAGTATTATCCTGCAATCCAACTGGTCACATGGGCTGACCGGACGCCTCAAGAGGCCGTGCAAGTTGCAATTGGCGGCGCTTACGGGCGGGCGTAAAAATATTGCTAAGGTGGGTTTAAACCCACCTTACCTTTCCGTAACCTTTTGCGAGACATACAAGAGGTGCATCCATGAACATGACTGACGTTGCGGCCCGCGGGCTGATTTTGCTGGGCTGTGGCAAGATGGGGTCGGCGATGCTGAAAGGCTGGCTGCGCTCTGGTTTGCCGCCAAAGTCGGTTTGGGTGATTGACCCGCATCCTTCGGCATGGCTCAAGGAACAGGGTGTCCACATCGGCGCGGACTTGCCCGCCAATCCGGCTATTGTGATCATTGCCGTCAAGCCGCAGATGATGAAGGCTGCCTTGCCGGACGTCAAAGCGCTGGGCAATGGTGAAACGCTCGCGATTTCAATCGCCGCTGGAACTCCTATCAAGATATTTGAGGCAATGCTGGGTGATCAAACCCCGATCGTGCGTGCAATGCCGAATACACCCGCCGCTGTCGGGCGTGGAATTACAGCGCTGATCGGGAATGCCAACGTCAAACCCGAAGACATGGATTTGGCAGAGGCACTGTTGCTGTCGATCGGTCAAACTGTCCGCTTGGACAATGAGGGGCAAATGGATGCTGTCACGGCAGTGTCCGGTTCTGGCCCTGCCTATGTCTTTCATCTGGTGGAAACGCTTGCCGCCGCTGGCGAGGCAGAAGGCCTGCCTGCGGATCTGGCCATGCAATTGGCTAAAGCCACTGTTGGTGGGGCTGGCGCGTTGGCTGAGGATTCAGATGACACGCCCACCCAGTTGCGCATCAACGTGACGTCGCCCAACGGCACGACCCAAGCCGCCCTAGAAGTCCTGATGGATCCTGAAGCCGGCTTTCCACCGCTTTTGCGTCGCGCTGTTGCCGCCGCCGCCAACAGGTCCCGCGAGTTGGCCGATGAGTGAAATTTCTTTTGACGATTTCCTAAAAGTCGACGTCCGCGTTGGCACTGTGCTGCGGGCAGAACCTTATCCAGAAGCCCGCAAGCCAGCTATCAAGCTCTGGATCGATTTCGGGGATGAGATCGGCGAGAAAAAGACTTCTGCCCAGATCACCGCGCATTACCAGCCTGAGACTTTGGTCGGCAAACAGGTGCTTGCCGTCGTGAACTTCCCCCCCCGCCAGATTGGCAAATTTATGTCCGAGGTCCTTGTCCTTGGCATGCCTGATGCCGCCGGAGAGGTCGTTCTGGTCGGCCCAGATCAACCCGTGCCAACCGGAGGGCGCCTACATTGAAAAAACTACTGATAACCCGCGTTCTGCCGGACGCAAACCTAGCCGCTGCCCGCGCCCGATTTGATGTGACTGTCCGAGACACCGCCGAAGGATTGACCATCGCAGAGGCCTCTGCTGCGCTGCGCGACTATGACGCGATACTGCCAACTTTGGGCGATCAGTTCGTGGCCGATGCGTTCACGGGCGATATTCGCTGCGGTGTTCTTGCGAATTTTGGAGTGGGCTATAACCATATTGATGCGGCAGCTGCTGCCAAAGCGGGTGTGGTCGTTTCAAACACCCCTGATGTCGTTACGGATGCGACCGCCGATATTGGCCTGACGTTGATCCTGTCGACCTGCCGTCGCGCGGGCGAGGGCGAGCGTCTGGTCCGTGCGGACAAATGGGACGGCTGGGGGCCAACGCAAATGCTTGGCACCCATGTGACTGGCAAGACGGTCGGGATCGTCGGCATGGGCCGCATTGGTCAGGCTGTCGCACGGCGTTGTCATTACGGGTTCGAAATGCCTGTGCTGTATTTCAACCGCTCGAAAAAGGCAGTCGATCTGCCTGCGCGCCAAGTGGACAGCCTGCATGAACTGATGGCCGCTTGCGACATTATTGTCGTCACAGTTCCGGGGGGCGGTGCCAATACCGCCATGATTGATGCCGCAGCGTTGGCCGCAATGAAACCGACGGGTATATTCGTAAATATTGCCCGCGGCGATGTCGTGGACGAATCTGCTTTGATTGCTGCTTTGCAGTCGGGTCAGATTGCTGGCGCTGGCTTGGACGTGTTTGCAAAGGAACCTGTTGTCCCTGATGCGTTCCGCGCCATGGAAAACGTCGTGCTTTTGCCGCATCTGGGCACCGCCGCGCTGGAGGTCCGCGAGGCGATGGGACAGATGGCACTTGATAACGTCATAGCTTGGGACGAAGGGCGCCCTTTGCCGCAGGCCGTTTGATCTGTTGCCGCAATGCGAGGTCTGGAAACCTGCACGGCATAGGATTATAATTGGCGTAATATGCGACCCAATATGAATCTCTTTTCCCGTTTACTGATTGTCTGTGCGCTGTTTGTTGCATTGGCCAGTTCCGGCTTTGCGCATCGCATGACGACCGGCCCCGTTGACGACAGCCTGTCTGCGTTTCTGGCCGCTGGTGGAACATATCAGGATATTTGTGATGAAACGGGGCGCACTGGCCATAGCGCGGGGCAATCGTGTGACGCGTGCCGCCTGGTTGATAGTGTGGCGCTGCCGCCAGTTTCCGGTCGCTGCGATGCAAAACCTGCGGTCAGACAGGTTGCTGGTAGCGTGTACACTGCCTTTGCACCGCTTTCTTTTTCTGCAGACCCTTCACGCCCTGTCCGAGCGCCGCCTTTGGCTTGATTGAAACGCAACACCTTCAATCAAACCCTACGCGCCCCGTCTGAGCGGGCGCATTTTTCGGAGCAAATCCAATGAAAACGATCACTTTTGCAGCAGCGGCATTTTGCGCGCTGGCCACAACGCTATCTGCCCACGAATACAAGCTGGGCGATCTCGTTGTGGATCATCCTATGGCATTCGCCACTGCCCCAACTGCCCAGACGGGTGGTGGGTTTATGACAATCACCAACAACGGAAGCATGCCCGATACGCTGGTATCGGTTGCGGCGGAATTCCCCCGAGTTGAAATCCACACGACCGAAATGGACGGCGACGTCGCCCGCATGATGCAGTTGGTTGATGGTATAGAAATCCTACCGGGCGAGACTGTTACCCTGATGCCGGGCGGTCTGCACATCATGTTCATGGGGCTGCGGGGCGACCCGTTCGAAGTTGGTGAAGAAATCCCTGCGACGCTCATTTTTGAGAATGCGGGTTCTGTTGACATCGTTTTTGACGTTCAAGAACGGACTATGGATGCATCAGGAAGCATGGGCCATAGCGGTCACTAGAGGAGCGATCAGCTTTTCGAAACCCGATCTGCCTTTTTGCGCACCAGGATGCTGCGAAGATCGTGCATCGCAAGCAGTAGTTGTTCGGTTACTTCGTTAAGCTGATCATCCGTAGCTTTGGACTGTGCCCATTGGCTGGTCAGATTGATCTGGTCAATTGCGCGATGCACATCGTCCATTTCGCGTGTGCTCAAGAGCGTTAACCGCTCTTGTAGCCAGTCTGCGATGACTTGACGTTCGGCGTCTGTCAGGATGTGGTCGCCAAGCGCTTTGAAATCGCCACGGTTGGTATTGACCACGGCGATCTGTTCCAGCTCTAATCTGCGGTCGCGGTTTTCGCCATCCAAACGGAAAACCGCCGCGCCGTTTTCGCGCACACGGAAATAGAGATTGGGCAGGTCGCTCATGTCAGCCCTTTGCAAAAGTCGATAATCCGCTGGCAGGCTTCTTTCAGCGCCGCATCGGATGTGGCGTAGCTCACCCTGAAGTTTGGGCTTAGGCCAAACGCCGCACCGAAGACTACAGCGACGCCGGTTTCTTCAAGCAATGCGGTTGCAAAGGTTTCATCGTTATCAATCACCGTGCCTGCGGGCGAGGTTTTACCAATACAGCCTGCAATGGATGGGTAAACATAGAATGCGCCTTCGGGTTCGGGGCAAACAAGGCCCGGTGCTTGGTTCAGCATCGACACAACAAGATCGCGGCGGCGTGTAAACATAACGTTGTTCGGCGCAAGAAAGTCCTGAGTGCCGTTCAAAGCCTCGACCGCCGCATATTGGCTGACGGAACAAGGATTGGACGTCGATTGTGATTGGACTTTGCGAATTGCTTTGATCAGGTTTTCAGGTCCCGCTGCATATCCGATGCGCCAGCCTGTCATCGCGTATGCTTTCGACACGCCGTTTACGGTTAGTGTGCGGTCATACAGCTGGGGTTCGACTTGGGCGGGTGTGCAGAACTTGAAGTTCCCGTAGGCCAGATGTTCATACATATCGTCGGTCAAAACCCAGACATGCGGGTGGCGCAGCAACACGTCTGTAAGAGCCTTGAGTTCCGACCAACTGTAGCCAGCGCCAGTCGGGTTCGAAGGTGAATTAAACAAGAACCATTTGGTTTTTGGTGTGATTGCGGCTTCTAGCTGGTCAGCGGTGATTTTGAAATTCGCTTCAAGCTGGGCTTCGATCGTGACGGGGGTGCCGCCCGCCAGCAGGACCATATCGGGATAGCTGACCCAGTAGGGGGCTGGAATGATCACTTCATCGCCAGGGTTCAGTGTCGCCATAAAGGCGTTGTACAGCACCTGTTTGCCGCCCGTGCCGACGGTCACTTGGAATGGAGTATAGGTCAACTCATTGTCACGGATGAACTTGGCGCAGATCGCTGCCTTTAGCTCAGGGATGCCGTCAACGGCTGTATACTTGGTCTTGCCTGCAGTGATGGCCGCAATAGCAGCATCCTTGATATTTTGCGGGGTATCGAAATCAGGCTCGCCTGCACCAAGGCCGATGACATCGCGGCCAGCGGATTTAAGCTCGGCTGCTTTGGTTGTGACGGCAATTGTCGGGGACGGTTTGACGCGGTCGAGTGTCGCAGAAAGAAAGGTCATAGGGGGCATCCGGTGGTAAAAAGCATACGCCTGTGACATAGGACGCATATATACACCAAAGCAAGCATCAAGGAGTTTGAGATGGCTGATGACCAAGGTTGGTTTAGTGACGATACTGCGACGTTCGGGGACCGGCTTGCTGCCGCTCGCGAGGCGGCAGGGCTGAGCCAAACGAGTTTAGCGGTCAAGTTGGGCGTAAAACCAGACACAATGGAAAGTTGGGAAAACGACGCCAAAGAACCGCGCGCGAACCGTTTACAGATGATTTCGGGCATCTTGGGTGTCTCGATGAGTTGGCTTTTGACCGGCTCAGGTGAAGGCCCCGACGCGCCCGATGAAGCAAATGATCTATCAAGTGATGTGTTGGATCTGCTGGCCGAAATGCGCGCTTTGCGTAGCCAGATCATGCATGCAAGCGAAAAGCTGGGTCGGCTGGAAAAGCGGTTGCGTACTGCGCTTAAGGTTGCTGAATGACTGAAACGCGCGAAACGATGGTCAAGCGGCTGCGGATGCGGTCGATGCGGCGCGGCATCAAAGAGATGGACCTGATCCTGTCGGCTTTTGCGGACGCCAATCTGGATGGGTTTTCGTCAGAAGCATTGGTCCTATATGATCAATTGCTGTCAGAAAACGACCATGACATCTATGGCTGGGTTGGCGGGCAATTCGCCGTCCCTGAACGCTATCTTGACTTGGTTTCGCAGATTTCTGCGGGCGCGCATGGTGTGACAAAGCCTGCCTGATCTTTCGTTTTGCGATATCTTGCGACATTTAACTGTTTTTTGTCGATTTCGTCTTATTCCGTTTCTTAGGCAAAAGACGGGACAGCAAAATGACAATTCACAGCGAAATGGGTGATCCCCCGAACACAGGCATTTCCAGCGCGGCAAGTGCGGCGTTCATGGCGTCGTATCTGGATGCATTGACGCTAGTCGAAAGACTGCACAGGTTGTTGCTGGATGTGATCAAGGATGAATTTGAACGGTTGGGTCTGTTGGAAATCAATCCGGTGCAGGCCCTGCTGCTGTTCAATGTGGGTGATCACGAAGTCACTGCAGGAGAGTTGAAAACACGTGGCTACTATCAAGGATCGAACGTTTCCTACAATCTCAAGAAACTGGTGGATGCGGGCTATATGCACCACGAACGCAGCGAAATAGATCGCCGTTCAGTGCGGGTGCGTCTGACCGAAAAGGGGCGCGGCGTACACCATCTTGTATCGAAGCTTTTCAAAACCCATGCAGAAGGTTTGATGTCCCGTGATGTGCTGGACCAAAGCGGAGTGGAAGACATCGCGTCGGCACTACGTCGGGTTGAACGATACTGGACGGAACAAATTCGCTATATCTACTGATGTTCTGCTTTCGCATCTTATTTATGTCTAAATTGTATATGATAGACGTGAAACAATTTTAGGTTGTGTTGTTAACGATGGTAACGGTTTTTGCGGGTCAGCATACTGGAATGCTGACCCGTTTTTTATTCTTCAGTGTACAGAGCTGCTAATCCAACCCGACGGGGTCCACGTTATCGATGTCTGTGCGACCCACACTCAACTGACCGATGGCGATACTTGCTAGTTCGCGCAAAAGTTTGCGCTCCATCGCGGCAGCATAATCTTCATAGCCCAAAGCAACCTCGACAAAAGCGTCGGGCCCGCGGATGACATTTGCGGTGTAATAGGCTGACAATTGCTTGATATCGACAAAGCGCTGTGTTTCGCCGTCAACGCTGGCGGCACCAATGACCAACCCGTTGACGACGACGCCAACCGGCCTTTGGTCATCGCCGATCGTTTCCGGTAGCGGGCCGACATTTGTCTCGCCATCGCCAGACAGATCAAGGGTGCGCTTCCAACAATCCGTTTGTGGGTTCAGATAGGAATAACCCGCCAGAATCGCGGACCCGATTGCTGTTGTGGGCGCACGTACGCCACGCTGATGGCCCGCCAAAAGCCCAGAAACCTGTGCAAGATCTGTGGGTGTCTGGATCGCAGTCCATGGCACGATGATTGTTTGATTGATCGGCCCGCTCCATTCATAGACATGCAAACGAATGGGGGCTTCGGGTTGCATGAACAGGACATCTTGGACGTCCGGCGCATTCAGGGCAGCGATGACCCCCTGAAGTTGCAGCTGGTATTCTTCGTCATCAACAGAACCTGACACATCCAATCCCATCGACAGCGCTTGTCGACAAGCGCTGTGTGCCAGTCCGGGAAACATGAGTAAAACGATCAGAATCCGTATCAACCTTGCGCTCCGTTCTGGTTCATTGCGCGCCCTATGATCTGGCTTGCAAGCTCGCGGATCAGTTTACGCTGCATCGCTGCCTCAAAATCTGTAAAATCCTTGGCCATTTCGACAAACGCCAAAGGACCACGGATGACTTGGTCGGCGTAGTAACCAAGCGCTGCGTCATCACTGTCCGTTATCACCAGACCGTTCACCGTAACGCCATCAAATGGAAAAGTAGCATATACACTGTCTGGCCCAAAACCTGCGTTGTTGACCCCGTCACCGGCCATATCAATCGTTTGGAACAAACACGGCGGCGCCGCTTGCAGTTTCATCGAGGCATAAGCCAATGCATGTCCCATCGCTGTCGGTAGGCCGCGAGCATTGCGAATGCTGTTGGCTAATTTTTCGGCCACAACAGTAAGATCATTGGGGGTTCGGATAATCATCCATTCGACAATATCTGTCTGATGCCCACGGCCACTCCATTCGAAAACCTGTAGCGCGACGGGATCGGGGCTGGTGAAAAAGGCATCCTGAACTTGCGGCGACAAAAGCGCAGCCGCAAGTCCGTTTCGCTGCAACAGGTCTTCGGTGTCATCGACGGACGAAGACACATCCATAGCAAGCACCAGGGCCAGACGGCATGCTTCTGCAGGGGCTGCGATCATGCAGCATGCAGCGATGATGCCAGTTCTTACCAATGACCGGTATTTTCCATGCTCGCCCATGGCTCTGACTTTGGCAAATCATCGCCTTCTTGCAGCAATTCAATCGAAATGTTGTCGGGCGAACGTACAAACGCCATATGCCCGTCGCGCGGAGGGCGATTGATCGTGACACCATTGTCCATAAGATGCTGGCAGGTTTCGTAGATATTGGGGACCAGATAGGCCAAGTGTCCAAAGTGGCGCCCGTCCGAAGGCAATCCGTCGTCACCGTCCCAGTTATACGTCAATTCGACCGGACATTCCTCTTGTCCAGGAGGTGCCATGAACACCAACGTAAAACGCCCCCCTTCATTGTCATAGCGGCGCGTTTCTTGCAGACCCAATAATGCATAAAAGGCGATGGACTTTTCGAGGTCTTTGACGCGGACCATTGTGTGCAGATACTTGAGCGACATGGGGCTTCCTTTGCGTGTTTCCTGATAAGAAACCTAGCGCAGGGACCAGCACAGTAAAACGCCAAATTGGCATTCACGTTATTCAAATCTTGTTGGAGATTACCATGGCAGTCCCTAGGGGA
>UPTN01000438.1_pt1 | contig 21943 bp, 22 predicted proteins | sample 2160111 | NCBI WGS metagenome assembly UPTN01 (sample SAMN06265058, study PRJEB28932) | marine metagenome | isolation source: Columbia River Estuary | place: USA:Columbia River Estuary, USA | collected 2014-05-05
TCATACTCTTTTTCATGTATTCTTGTGATAATATCTTCGAGAGAGGCAAGGTTAATATCTATCAGTTTTTTATCTTCTTGATTTTTTATCTCAGGAGAATCAGATGATACTGTGGATTCATTTTCTCACGTTTTTTCCTCTTGTATATCTTCTTCTTTTTGAGTTTCTTCTATTTCAATTAATTCACTTATAATATCTTCTGGTTCTTTTTTAGTTTCTCAGAGAGGATCGCTTGATCCCTCTATAACATTCTTTTTCTCATCGTATTGTTCTTGAGATGGTGAAAGTTCCTTCTCTGAAGGAGAAGAAGTATTCTGAGAAACATCAAGATCAAGTTTTGTTGGGTCAAAAGGGGATGACATAGAAAAAATTATTTAAACGAAAAAGATAATTTATATGAAATAATAATAGCATACTTTCCCGAAAAATCATAGAAAAGAACTTGACGACCGATATATCAGTGTGAAAATAATGGAGAAAAAATAAAATCAGAGTTTTAGACTCTGATTTTATTTTTTTGTGACTTTTGAGGAGTTTGTACAAAAAGAGGATTTCAACTGCTTTTTTGTTGTGTTTGTTTTGGAGTGATTTGAAGTGAATCTCAAATTTTCATATCTTCTATATCACTTGATTGTACTTGGAGTTTGGAATCATCTACTCGTACTACTTGGAGTTCAGTTTTTACTGTAATAGCAAAAACTGATTTTATTGTTTGAAGTTCGATTTCATCAAGTAAGTCTTTAAATTTTTTAAAAGCTTCTTCTTTATATACCATAAGAGGTTGTTTTTGTGCATACCCTACAAAAGCAACTTGCTCACGGAGTTTACTCATAGTATCTATATGATTCATCCAAAGCCTATCAATACTTCGGAGCATGATACGCTTTAAGAGCTCGTAAAATGCTTCAACTTTTTGGAACTCTGATTTTATAGTATCAAGTTCAGCAGCAGCTCTTTCAGCTATATAGTCTGCAAGTGTTAGCTCTCAAGTGATGGCAGAAATATCCTCTTTCTCTAGGAGATCATCAATAATATCTCGTCCTAAAAAATCATGAATTTTTCGAACAATATGAGATTTTTCGCTATTGTTTCATCATTTTGCTTCTTCTGCAAGTACGATACTCTTTACTCTGTTATGTATCATTGCTTTAATACTTTCTTCTAAGTAGGCAATATCCTCACTGATAGAGAGTATTTTATTTCGTCGAGTATATATAATATCTCTATGTTTATTCATCACATCGTCGTATTCTAAAACATGCTTTCGAGCATCAAAATTATGTCATTCAACTTGTTTTTGAACTCCTGTTACTTTACGAGTCAACATACCACTTTGAGTAAGGGGCTCATTATCTGGAAGTGCTGCAAACATCGGAGAATTAAAAATTCCAAAGAGTTTATCTCCTCAGAAGATACGCATAATATCATCATTTGGTGAAATAAGAAATTGAGTCATTCCTGGATCACCTTGACGTCCTGCACGTCCTCGGAGCTGATTATCTATACGTCGAGTTTCGTGTTTTTCGGTCCCTAATATAATAAGGCCTCCAAGCTCAACTACCTCTTCTCCAAGTTTAATATCCGTTCCACGTCCAGCCATATTTGTAGCAATTGTTACAGCGCCTTTTTGTCCAGCGTTTCCTACTATTTCTGCTTCTCTATCATGTTGTTTTGCATTGAGAACATTATGAGGGATACCCACTTTTGTAAGCTCATTTGATAAATATTCTGATTTATCTACAGAAACAGTTCCTACGAGTATTGGCTGTCCTGTCTTGTGAAGTTCCTCTATATATTGTACTACATACTCAAATTTTCCCTTTTCATTTTTAAAGAGAAGATCTGGTTTGTCTTGACGAGCAATAGGTTTATTTGTTGGGATAACAAGAGTTTCAAGTCCGTATACTTTGTAAAATTCTTCTTCTTCTGTTTTTGCTGTTCCCGTCATTCCTGAGAGTTTCCAATACATTCGAAAATAGTTCTGAAAGGTAATACTGGCAAGTGTTTTTGATTCTTGTTGGATACGTACTCCTTCTTTTGCTTCAAGTGCTTGATGGAGACCGTCACTATAACGTCTTCCATGAAGAGCTCGACCAGTATGTTCATCTACTATCATAACTTCCTCATTTTGGATGATGTAGTCTTTATCTCGGATATAGACACTACTTGCTTTCAGGGCATTTTCTATATGGTGGAGATCATTATATCTTTCTGAAACATAGATATTATCTACTCCTAGAAATTCCTCAATTTTTTTGATACCTGCCTCTGTGAGAGGGGAAGTTTTTCATTTTTCATCAACTTTATAGTCTGTTCCTTTTTGGAGTTTTTTAGCAAGATTTGCAAAGGCTACGTATTTTTGAGTTGGTTCATTATCTGGCATTGAGATAATAAGAGGAGTACGAGCTTCATCTATTAAAATCGAATCTACCTCATCAATGATTGCAAAGAATTTTTTTCCCATGGATTGATTTTCTTTTTCCTGAGCCATATTGTCTCTGAGATAATCAAACCCAAGTTCATTATTTGTAGCGTAAATAATATCTTTTTTGTAATTTTCTTTCTTTTCTCCTCGAGTTTGACTGTGAGTAATGATACCTACATCCATTCCAAGTGCATTATAGAGAACAGACATTTCCATCGCGTCACGACTCGCAAGATAATCATTTACGGTTACGATATGTACGGTGTTTCCAGAAAGAGCATTCAGATATGCTGGAAAAGTAGCTACCAGAGTTTTTCCTTCTCCTGTTTTCATTTCTGCTATATTTCCTTCATGCAGTGCGAGTCCTCCTATGATTTGTACATCGTAGGGAAGCATATTCCACTCTATTTCTTTTCCATTTCCAAGTATATGGGTCGTTCAAGAAATAAGACTACAAGCTCGAAGCCAGAGTGCTGCAGCTTCATGTTTTACACTTTCAAGTCATTCTTGTATTGCTTTGCTTCATTCAATACTCATAAAATCTATACCCTCAAAACTTTGTCGTATTTCAAGATTTCTTTTTTGAATATCTTCTAAACTCATGTGAGCAAATTTTTTCTCAAGTTCTCTGATTTGAGAGAGATCTTTTGTGTATTGTTTGATTTTTTTGGTGTCACTGTCTCCAAAGATGGCTTTTATAATTGATTCTATCACGTGAAAATTAAGGTCAGAAATATATTTTTTGCCAACATATTATATGAAAAAATTTGCAAAAGAAAGCTTTTTTACTAGTATTTATAAGAATTTTATCTCCTTATTTTTTCACAATGAGATACCTACAATTATTTGTCATTTTTGCTCTTCTTCTTTGAGTGAGTGGATGTTTTCAAAAACCTACTCCAGAGGAAAATGTAAATCCTGAACCTCAAAATGAGGAACAAATACAAGAAGACCCAAGTCTTCCAGTAGAAGAGTCAAATGAAGCTGATACTGAAGTTGATACTGAAGTTGAAAATACAGATCCAACTTCTGAATGAGAAGTATCAGGGGATATTTCTATTGAAGAGTGAACGCAAGATGAACAAGAGATTATTGAAGAGTATGAAATGGAACTTGAATCTCTCTTTAATGATATCCTCGGTGAAAGTGCACAATAAATATTTTGAAAATGTAATAAGTGCAATAGAAAAAGGGGGAGAAATATCTCCTTTTTTATTTCTCTCCTCAAATCTTGAGTTATTGCATGCTGATATTTTGCATTGTATTCAAGATATATTTCGTAAACAATCTATAGACATACAAAGTCTTTTTCATCTCTCAGATACTGGAGAAAGTATTAAGATAGAGGAGATAAAAAAATTTATAGCTCAATGAGATGTTAAAGCTCGTTATGCTTTCCAGATATTTTTTATAGAAAATATTTCTCGGATGACTTCACAGGCGCAGAATGCTTGCCTGAAGTTTTTTGAAGAACCTGGTGAGGGAAATATAGTGATTCTTACCAATCAAAGTGAGGCAGGAGTATTAGAAACTATTTTATCGAGAGTTCATATACAACATATTTTTCGCTCATTTTCTCCTGAAGCTAAAAATACGACACAGGATTTCTATTTCTCAATGATTGGGTCTCATATTTCAGGTAATTCTGATGAACTTGTACGATATTTTTTCTCGGGTAAATATGAAAAAGCAGAATATATAGAATTTCTTAAAACGCTTATGTTTTATATCACCCAAAGCTCAACCTATATACATTTACTTGATGAGCTCCATGAAGATATTTGATGAATCCTCAAAAATAATCTTCAAGGAAAGTATGTGGTGGATAAATATATTATGTTACTTACGAAATAGAATTCTATCAATAAAAATATATATGGTTGATGTTATGAGTCATAAAACAGCTACGACAACTCATAGAGTGATGTCAGAAAAGAATCCTCGAGTAAAATAATTATCTAATATTCCAATTACGAATCATGTGAAAAATCAATAAAGTCAAAAAATGGGAATAAAAACCCAATTAGGAAGCTTAATATATTTGAGAATAGTATAAGTTATTACTGTTCAAAAATAGCTAAAGAAACAGAGATATCCTGCAATATAGATATTTATTCGAATAAGTTCATTCGCATCATTCCAGTTGAGTGTTGTAATCCAAAGAATACAAAGACTCATATATATAAAAAATGCAAGAATTGGAAATTTAAGGCTTTCTAGGAGTATATGTTTCATAAGTTTTTACTTAAAATAAGTATATATACACTAGTGTATTCTTATAAAGCAAAAAGACAAGATTTTAGCCTATGGGGAAATATCTCGAGAGATAGGTTTTTTAGTGAGCTAATTATAGAGAATTCTTTCTTAGATATTTAAACAAGAGTTTAAATATCTTTTTTTCAAAATCAGCAAATTTTTGATTTTCTATGATAAAAGAAGTTTCAGTGTTGTAATCAATAATGGCAACTTTATTGCCATAGATAACTTTTGAGATATTGTCTTCAAAAAGATCATACTTTTTGGGAATTGCTACCATTTCTCGGTTGAGTTTTTTTACTCATTTTTCTTTGAGCTTTTTCAGTTCATCACTGGTAATAACCATTCGTTGTATTTCTTTTTCATCACGTTTTTTCTTATATTTTTCTCCAAGAAAGCCTCGTAACTTATCATGTTTTCGAGAGCTATATCGGTAGTATATTTCTCATTTTTCTAAGGTGTCTACCACATCATGAAAAATATGTTTCATAGCCTCTCGTGTATAAAATGTTCTCAGCTCAGGTTTTGATTGTTTTTTTTCGTACTTTTCTTTCAGAAAGGAAACGGTATTTTGAAACGAGAGTTTTTGTTCATAAAAAATATTTTCTAAGTTTTCAGGATTTTCAGCAAAGAAATATTTTCGTTTTCCACGAATAGTTTCTCATAGGAGTTTTTGTTCTTTCAGTCTTGTAATGACAGCGTATATTTGAACTCTATTACATCCGGAGATTTCTGCTATTCCTGAAATAGTATGACTTCCTTTTTCCAGAAGAGCAATATATATTTTTGCCTCTACTTCAGTGAGTCAAATGTTTTGAAGTATCCTAATATCAATCATAGTGTAAAAATAAATTACAAATATATTTCACTATAATAATACCTATTTTACTATGTTTTTCTAATTATTTTACATTGTATTTTTACAAATATACTTATTTTAAGAAATAAATATTTTTTCTTGAGTATGTTTGAGATGTTTATTTTTTAAATATATATGTATGAAAAATATTGAAATGCATTGTCACTCCACTTTGAGTGATGGACGAAACGCTCTAGAGGAGATTATAGCAGAAGCAAAAAGATGTAATTTAGATTTTTTAAGTTTAACTGATCATGATCATATTTCTCCCAAAAGCTTTCAAGAAGAACTTCAAGACTTATGAATACAATCTTGTGATTCTGTAGAAATTTCAGCGAGAAACTATGAATTAGATAAGAGTTTACATCTCGTAAGTTATGCAAAAGTATTCCATAATTCCTTACATCAAGTGCTTGAAAATTCTAGATCAGGAAAGTTAGCAGTGAAGCTTGGGCAATTAGAAAAACTTGTTACAGAATATGATTTCGAGGGAACTCTAGAATGATTTCAAGCATTTATGTGAAATATGGGAAGAGATGTCGATACTTCTAATAAATATGATCTTTCTCGTTATTTATATAGTATTCCTCAAAACCAAGAAAAAATGAGAAATATCTTATGAGAGAGAATAGAATGAAATGATATGGTAGCACAATTTTATGAAGTCTGTTTTAAAAGAGAAGGAGCATTATATCCAATATATGGCTATGAAGTTGAAGACTATGAACCAAGTGTTCAGGAAACGGTAGATGAAGTAGTGAAAAAATCGTGAGGACTCGTCTCTCTTGCACATCCAAATGTGACTTTTTGAGAAAAAAAGTGAGGTATTCCTGAATTTGAGAGAACGATATGAAATTATGTTGCGAAAGGAGTGAGAGGAGTAGAAATAAATACTATGGCTTCTCCAGAATGGATACAAGCCATCTTAGTAGTTCGACAAAAGTATGATTTGATTCTTACTTTTTGATCTGATTGTCATAGAATTGGCTACGATGGAAGAGATGGAAAACATTCAACGATAGGGCAAATAAACTCCAATATTCCACAAGAAGTACTTGACGAAAATTTCTGAAAGTTCCAGAGTATTCTACGTACCTAACTATATTTGACTTATATTTAAATTAATTTAATATATTTTCAGTATATATTATCAAAGCTATATGTCTATTACGGTGTCATCTATTCCATGACTTGAGATATTAGAAGTAAAATCAGCTGTAAAAACTAAATGAGTGTATTTTTGAGCCCCATGAAATGAAATAAGTGTCTGACAAGAAATGTTTCTTGACTCTGTTGTGAAACTTATTACTTATGATAGGATACTTACAGATAATCGAGATACATTTCGAATACTTATTGAAACAATTATAGTGTATGATGGTCTATCAATGAGAAGGATGAATAGTACAGATGTAAGAAATAAACTTCGTTTAAAGTGACAATGAAAAGTAAGTGTTAAAAATCGTAAGGATGATACAAATGGTGAAATTTCGAAAGAGCTTATAGAGCTTTGACTTCAAGTTTCTGGTGCAGGTATTGCATGACCTATTTATAGAGCAGGAAAAGTATTATTCAAAAAATGGAAGTGAAATGAAGATAAATCTGATCCAAATGCATTTGAAGCAACCTTAGTCATAAAATCCACTTGAGAACAGATATGATCATTAAAAAGTGTCTCAGAAAAGTGGGATTCGTATGTATTACAGTGAGATGAGGGTAAATTTGAAATAGATAATAAATATGTAGATCATATGCCTGTTTTACGAAATATTTCTGAAATAAATATAAAATCATTAAAAGGGAGAGAACTCGATGTTCGTATAAATACTCCTATTTCTTGACTTAATAGTGATACTGCAAAAGGAGTGAGAATAATTGTAGAAACAGTAATTTCTATACTAGATAATACTTGAAAAACTTTAGTTACTCGACACTTTTGAGAGTTGCAATGAAAGTATCGCTACCAGACACTTCTTGAATCTACACCTTTTTGAGTTTCTTCTCAATAAACTCTACTAATTTCTTTTCAAAAATCTTTGTATCAAACTGCTCAGCATGTTTTCTGATAGTTTTTGTATCAAAAGTCATCGTTTCAAATCTATCAATAGCTTTTTGCAAGCTCTCTGGAGTTTGTGAGTCAAAAAATATACCGGTTTTTCAGTCTAATACTGTCTCAAGAGCTCATCATACTCCATAGGCTATTATAGGAGTTCCACAAGCTTGAGCTTCTACTGGAACGAGTCCAAAATCCTCTTCAGGAGGAAAAACAAAGGCTTTTGCTCTGCTATACAGATTTATAATTTCTTGCCGAGAGATATTCAGTTTCCACTCTATGTTTTCTTTTGATATTTTTTTGAGATTTTTATAGAGGGTGTTATCTGTATTTGTTACGATAATGAGTTTTTTCCCATTTGTGTTAAATGTATCTACGAGGAGATCAAACTTTTTATAAGGGATACATCTTCCAACTGCAAGATAGTAATCTTCTTTTTTTGCTCCCAGTGGAAACTCAGAAATATCTATACTTGGATAGATTACTTCGGATTCTCTTGTATAGTATTTTTTAATTCTTTCTTGAGTGTTTTTACTATTTGCAATGAAAAAATCTGGTCGTTGTGCAGCACAATAATCCCAACGACGGAGTTTCGTAATCAGTTTTGGCATGAGCCATTTTCCCAGTGGATTGAGTATCCCAAACTCCATCATAGAGAGGTATTCTTCATAATGACTCCAAAAATAACGGGTTGGAGTATGACAATAGCATATTTGCAGACAATTAGGTTTGGTGATGACTCCTTTACTCTCAGCGCTACTACTTGAAATAACGATATCATATTGACTCAAATCAAAGCCTTCGAATGCCTGAGGTCTCAGCGTGAGAGCAAGTTTGTGTGATGTGTTGAGTATAGGGATTTTTTGTATGAAGCTCGTAGTAATATTTCTTCACTCAAATACAGGATTTCATTCCTGATAAAATACACTTGTAAAAATGTCTGCTTGAGGGAATAATTCAAGGATATGAGAGAGTACCAGCTCAGCTCCTCACCAATCTTTTATCCAATCACATACTATGGCTACTTTTTTAGATTCTAGACTATTATTCATTTTATTGTAAAATAAACTTTATTTAATAAACTTATATAATATATTTTACAAAAATATTTTTTTAATTCCATATAAAAATGGTAGAAATTCCAAAACCTGAAAGATATCTCTTTGAGAACTTAGTGATAAATGAAACTGGTTCAACGATTAATGTTTCTCCTTCTTGTATTACTCATTATGTAAGTCCTACAATAACATGACAATATCCAGCAAAAAAAGGATACAGATTTGAAAAAATAGATTCTAGAATTGTACTTAAAAAAATATCAGAGGATGAACCAGGCGATACCTATATCTCTTGTAGAGTAGCATTCGAAGAAACATCATGAAATCTCCCATATTTTTTTAATAGGTGATACTTTTACTCAATATGTGACGTACACAAAATGAATATGAGAGGAAAACTTACTTCTATTATATAATTCTTATTTTATGGAAAATAAAGCAATAGTTCTCCATTGACCAGGAGGAGCGAGCGGAATACAATTTTTTTTAGAGGAGTGACACGAGCTTACACAAGTGTGCCTATTAGATGAAAATATGAAACCATATAGTATGAGATGAAGCTCAGAATGAGTTTGTACTCTTATTTCGATTACTCAAAATGGAGTTCAGGAACTTGTTTCTCCAAGCGATTATGTAATGAGAAAATATTAAAAACAAAAAATCTCCTAAATTTTTAAGAGATTTTTTTACTCGAAGAGGACGCGCATCGCTTCGAGGAGGGTTAAAGCTATATATTTAGGCAGCCATTGCAGCTTCAAAATCCGCAAGAGTATCATCTATTTGTTCAGCTCCTGCTTGCCATCCATCAGCACGACTCAGGGCCCCAACAGATATAGTAGAGAGTAGATGATCTGGATTTGTTTGGAGTCCTGAAGGATCTTCAGGAAGTCATTTTCAAACTGCGTGGAGAGTCATAACTTTATTTTTAATAATAAATTTCTATAATAATCGTAGCATATAGAAATAGAATTATCAAACATTTATACTTGCCAATTTATGAAAATATTTCAACTGGAAATTCCGAAACTGAGATATAGCGATTTTTTTAAGGAAATCACGAAATATGTTCGCAACACAGACGAAAGAAATATGCGAATTGTCTGTACTCCAAATCCTGAAATATGCCTCAAAACCCTAGAGGATAAGGAGTTTCTCACATTGCTTCAAAAAGCAGATTATTTGACGAATGATGGAATAGGACTCTATCTTGCTTATCAGATTATGGAGAGTTCATATGGACGACTTGGAACCTTGTTTTTGTTTCCAAAATATATCTTTAAGATTATGTTTTTTAAAGTAGCTCTTTATGAAAGGTATGGGGATAGGATTTGTGGGAGTGATGTAACGAGTGATTTACTCTATTTTTGTGAGAAAAAAAATATAGAAATAGCGATTCTTGATCCTTATTATCCAGAAGATAGAGAAAAATGTGAGGCTCAGAAAAATTTTTCAAAAAATCTCAAAAAGCATTTCCCAAAACTCCAGTTTCAGATGTATGTGTATAGCGAAGAAAAAAAAGAAAAAATACTTAAAAAGATTGCAAAATCTCGGGCTCAAATACTCTTTTCAACCTTAGGGATGAAGCGTCAGGAACAATCTCTCTTTGAAGCAAAAAAAGTCTGTCCAAATCTTAGGCTTGGTCTCTGAGTTGGGTCAAGTTTTGATTATTTTACTTGATTTCAAAAAAGAGCTCCTACTCTTTGGAGACAAGCTGGACTCGAGTGGCTCTATCGTATATTTACATCACCAAAAAAATGGAAGCGTATAGGAAGAATATATCAGGCAGTTATCGTATTTCCTCTTACAGTATTGTGGAATAAAAACAATGAAAAAAATATATAATATCAGTATTCTCTGAGGAACAGATGGTTTTGGGAAATGGCTTGCAGCTTATTTGCTGCAGCATTTTTGAGAATATATTTCTTTAACTCTTACGGGAAATAAGAGAGAAAAAGGAGAAAGCGTTTCAAAAGAGCTGTGAATAAGGTTTTTACAAGATAATATTCAAGCAGTTCAAGCTGCTCATATTGTTATATATGCTGTCCCAATTTCTGTGACACAAAAGATTATTGAGGAGACTTTAAAATATATTCCAGCTTGAGCTATAGTGGCTGATGTGACGAGTATTAAAAAATTTCCAAGTGCTGCGATGTCAGAGAGAGATGATCTTATAGTGATTCCAACTCATCCTATGTTTGGTCCCTATATTGCATCGATTGCAGGGCAAGTAATTGTCTTGACTCCCTGTGAAAGAGTAAAGTATACAGAAGAATATGTGTTTTTTAAGCATTTTCTTGAATCTCAAAAAGCAAAAGTGATAGAAGAAAGTCCAGAATATCATGATAAAATGATGGCTGTAGTTCAGGGGCTGACTCATCTCAATATGTTTGTGGTAGGTGAGACAATGAAGCGTCTTGGTTTTCGTATTTCTGATTCTCTAAACTTTGTTTCTCCTATTTATAAACTGATGATTTCTTCAGTGGGGAGATATGTAGGACAAAATCCTCAACTTTATGCAGATATTCAGATGTATAATGATGAGGTTCTAGAAGTACATGAAAAATTTCTTGATACTGCAAAAAACTTCCACCAATCAGTACAAGATAAAAATAGTGAGAAATTTTGCCGAGATATTACAGAAGCAAGAGCATTTCTCTGAGAAGATACTTGTAGAGAGTGACAGGAATATACTGATAAAATAATATATCTCCTAGGAAGACAGATAGAAAAACTCAAATCATCTCTGTGAAATACTATATGTATTAAAAATATTTATAGCTGAGAAGAAAAAACTGGAGAACTTCTTGACTTTTCTGGGAAAGAAATATTCTTGGATGACAAAAAATCCTACATACTTGACCAGTGGGAAGTACTCTAAAAACACACTATGAAAATATATTATCAATGAGAACCAGGATCATATAGTCATCTTGCTTCTGAGGAAATACAAGTGCATTTAAACGAAGATATAGAGGATATTATTGGACTCGTAGATTTTGATTCTGTGTGGGAAAAAGTTTCACAAGGTGATATTGGAGTGCTTCCAATAGAAAACTCATATGCGTGAAGTATTCATGCAAATGTATATCATTTTCTCTCACACAATCATATGATAATAGGGGAATATAATTTTGAGGTGCGCCATTGTCTTTTGAGTCTCGAAGATGATATTTCTCGCGTTAGAGAAGCATATTCTCATCACCAAGCACTCAGTCAAACACATCAATATCTTCGAAATAAATGAATTATATCTAAACCCTATGCTGATACGGCAGGTGCAGCAAAAATGATCTCGGAAAAACAAAAATATGCAGCAGCAGCAGTTGCATCAGAGCTGGCAGCAAAACTCTACTGACTCAATATATTGGAAAAAAATATTCAAGATCAGGATGGAAATACCACAAAATTTCTCATCGTAGTTTGACAAGATCAGAAAGAACTTTCTTTTTGACTTAAAAAATGAAGAATTACATTTTTATTTAAAACAAATCATACTCCAGGAAGCCTCTATCATTGCTTGGAAATATTTGCGAAAAAACAGATAAATCTTACAAAAATAGAAAGTATTCCACTTGGAACTGGTCATTTTTCCTACGGTTTTTGGGTAACAATAGAAGGGAGTTTATCTGACATACATATTCAAGAAGCTTTTGAGAGCTTAAAAGAAAAAAGTGACTTTCTCAAAATACTTTGAGAATATTAGTGTTTAAAAAAGAGCCTTAAGGCTCTTTTTTAAACACACTCTACGATTTCCCCACTTAATGCAGCTTCCACGGTGGAAGTGATAGCATTTTCACACTCATATTTTGAGACATATTCTTGACTGATCACGAGAGCTTCTTTGTTTTCATCGTTTATAAAAAATACGCATTTTCCATTTTCGGTATTTTCTATTTCATAGTTATTGAGGTCTTGAGAAAGCTCTTGAAGTCTGTGAATATCTTTCTCACAAGATTCAATAGAGTCATATATTCAGCTTTTTACTATTGCTTGGTCGTTGTCATTCTGAAGTCGAAAACAGTATTCGCCATATGTTTCGCTATACATTTCATATCGTGCCATAATAGAAGGGTAAGTTGTGAAGAAATAAAAATTTGGAGTTATGTGCATTCTATTATTTCTGCATCGGGAGTATTTTTCATCACAGATGCAATACCATTTTCACAAGCAGCATCAGAATTATATATTTCACTTGTTCAGATAACCTGACCGTTTCCTGCTTTGAGATTAAACATACATCCTCCATTTTTTGTTTCTTTTACTTGAAAATTTTCTTTGTCTTGTGCGTTTTTTTGAACAGATGTGATACCATTTTCACATCCATCTTTTGATGTATATCATTCTGAAGCTAAGATAATTTGTCCGTTTCCTGCTTTGAGTCTAAATCTATATTCTCCTGCCTTATCGCAGTATATTTCAAATTTTCCCATGAATAAGTAAAATTATATTGTAAACAAAGTTATTTTAGTTAGTTTTAGAGTAATATCAAGATTTCAAAGCACTTATGATAAAAATATATATATTTACAGATTCATATAAGCATTTCTTAGATGCTATTTCTGAGTATAAAAAGCGTCTTTGAAGACAAGTAGAGATTGTAGAACTAAAACCAGTAAAGAAATGAACTCCAGAACAGATTATTCTTGCCGAATCAAAGATACTCGATGAGAGACTTCAGTGAGAACATGGATACAAGATAATACTTTCACCTGTAGGTACCAATCTTTCAACGGAGGATTTTAGAAATATTATTGAAACACAAAAAAACTCAGGAAAGAAAATTATCCTGGCTATTTGAGGAGCCAATTGACTCGATTATTCACTTCTCAAACATTCAATAGATTTAGAACTCTCACTTTGAAAAATGATTCTTCCTCATAGTCTCGCTCTTGCTATTTTACTCGAACAGATATATAGATGTAGCGAAATAGAAAAAGGGAGTAAATATCATAAATAAATATTGATAATAGTAAAAAAATACTTATAAACTATAATTATATATTTTTATAAGTATTTTTTATGTCGAGACAAGCAGATGAAATCCCAGGAAGTCGTGATGCAGGTGAACAACCTGTTTGAAGAGATCCAGAAGTAGCTCAGAATGCTCTTTGAATACTGGAATTAAAACAAAGAGTTTTAGATGAACTCGAAAAATCATGATTTCCAGATTTAGAGTTCTTATTTTCTCCTGAGGCTTTAGCTGTAGTTGAAGATGTTCTAGATAGTTTATTAATAGATTCTGAAAAAAAATTTGAAGATACTTGTAGTTTATGTGAGGAACAGATACATATAGATATATTTTTAAGTGAAAATCATCTTCTATATTTATATCAATTATTGAAATCATTTAAAAATCTACATAACAATGATCAAATACGTTGAATTTTAGAACGTTTTAAAGAAAAATATGTAGCGTATGAGAATAAGATTTTGTATAGTAGAAGGTATTATGAAGTTTTAAGAACCTGTGCATTACAAGAAGATCTTGCATTTGAAGAAACAAGATTTTTAGAAGTAATGATACAAAAATATGAGATGAGAGGTATTAATCTTGATATAGAAAAACAATCTAGATTACAGGAGATACATATAGAATTATCAAGACTTTCGGATACATATTCTAATAATCTTGTAGATGAAGAAGAAGGCGTTAAGATTCATATTAAAAATCGAGATGTTTTTGAAGATATGCCTACTGATGTAATAGAGCAAGCTCAGGAAAGATCTAGAGAACAATGAGGGGAATGATATATATTTTGAATAAACCAGATACCTGACGTAATGAAGTATTGTTCTGATAGAAGTATAAGACAAAAAACATATCAAACCTATACTTCACTTGCAAGTAAATGAGAAAAATCTAATAGAGAAGTGGTTATAAAAATGCTACAACTCAGAGATGAAAGGGCAAAGATTCTATGATATACTTGTCACGCAGATTATGCAATGAATACAAAAATGTCAGATTCTTTTGAAGAAGTAGTTTGATACTTAGAGGAAATTTTTCAAAAAGCTCGAATTATTGCAGAAAGTGATGTAGATGATATAAAAACACACTTTTGATTGAACGAATTTGAAGTCTGGGATTATGCTTTTTATCAAAGAAAGTATGAGAAAACCCAGAATAATTTTGATATTTCTAGCGTAAAACCTTATTTTGAGGCAAAACAAGTTATATCGTGAATGTTTGAAATAATTCAAAAATTATTTGGTATTCATTTAACTGAAAGTGATATACCTACCTACGGAGAAGGGAATGTATATGAAGCCTATAAGGACGGAGTTTTATTATGATATCTCTGGTGTGATTTTTATGAATCAGATAAAAAAATGACTTGAGCTTGGGCAGAAAGTATTAGATCTTGATCTACTATAAATGCGAGGTGAGAAAGAGTTAAAAAGCATAAAATTGTTATAAATGCTGGAAATATTACACAAAAAACAGATGGAGATACTTTATTAGATTTTCGTGATGTTGAAACCTTATTTCATGAGATTGGTCATGCACTTCATGAATTATGCTATGAGTGAGATTTTTTATCTTTGTCAGGTTTACATACAGAAGATGATTTTGTTGAACTTCCTAGTCAGTTATTAGAGAATTGGTGTCGCAGTCCAGAGGGATTAAAATATATAGCAAAACACCATATTACTTGAGAGGCACTTCCAGAAGAAACGATTCTCAAGATACTTGAATCGCGTTCTTTTCATTCTGCGTATGGGGTAGTCAGGTACCTTATGTTTTCTTTTTATGACTTAGCGCTTCATTCAAAAGATATTCCTCAGGATTGAGAGGAGTTTGATATTTTTTCATTGCAAGAGCTTCAGGAAAAAAGTCTATTTCCTGTACAAGACTATTTTACACTATATGCAAACCTTGATCATCTATTTTATGAAGCAGATAGCATGTATGCAGCAGGATATTTTAGTTATATATGGGCAGAAATGATAGAACAAGATATTTGGAATGCATTTAAAAGTTCATGAGATGTATTCAATCCAGAGCTTGCAGAAAAATACTACAGAACCATTTTAGCACAATGATTTATGAAACCATGAAAGGTATTATTTCAAGATCTTATGTGAAGAGATTTGGATCCTAGTGCTTACTTAGAAAGTAAACATTTAATTTAATATATTTTTATAAGTATTTTTTTATGTCGAGACAAGCAGATGAACTCCCAGGAAGTTGTGATGCAGGTGAACAACCTGTTTGAAGAGATTCAGAAGTAGCTCAGAATGCTCTTTGAATACTGGAATTAAAACAAAGAGTTTTAGATGAACTCGAAAAGTCATGATTTCCAGATTTAGAGTTCTTATTTTCTCCAGAAACAATACCTGTTTTATGAGATGTTTTTGATATGCTATTATCTCAATATGAAGATATTTTTAAAGATTTATATGCTATGTCTGATGCAGAAATTACTTTTCAAAATATACCTCAATTTACGACTCTTAGCTATTTAGATAATTTAATATATCATACAGCAAATACGCGTGGAAGTGAAATATCGAAAAAATTATTTTCTGAAGTAGGAACGAAATTCTGAAATTTTTGGGAGAATATTCATCAATCAAAAAGATTTTATGAAATTATTTCCATGTTGCTAGAAAAAGAAGCGATAACTTGAGATGAAAGAAGAGTATTAGAAATCTATAAATGAATATGTGAAAAATCTTGAGTTCACCTCAGCGATGAAATAAAAGTGCAACTTGAACCTATCAGAAATCGTTTAAGTTATCTTGCAGTTGAATTTATGGAGAATATTAAAAAATTCAGGAAAGATACGATCTTTGTCGTGGAAGAAGATATACTATGAGAAATGCCGGAGAGTTTTAAGTTAGCAGCAAGAGAAGAATGACAGAAACAATGAATAGATGAATATGTATTTGTTTTTACTCCAGCTAATGAATGAGTTTTACTCAAATATGTTACAGATGCTGAGATGAGAAAAAAAGTATATCTTACAAGTATAAATATTGCTCATGAAGATAATAAAGATATAGTTCTTGAAATGATACGACTGAGAAAAGAGTATGCTCAAAAATTAGGCTTTGATTGCTATGCAGATTTTGCTATTCAATGAAAAATGGCAAAAAATAAAGAACAAATAGTAGAGATGTATCAAAAAAGAATAGATGAGTATAGGAAAAGTTTTGAGAGTGATATGTGAGAAATATTAAATTATTTTGGTATTCCAGAGATGAGTCCATGGGATTTTCAATATTATAAAACAAGATATATTAGTGAAACTCTTAGAGTAAATGCTTCACAAGTTCAATCGTATCTTGAGTATGAAAAAGTTCTTTCAGGTATTTTTGAGGTAGTTGAAAAGGTATTTGGAGTTAAATTTGAAAAAACAAATATCGAAACCTATGATGACAAAGTCCATGTATTTATGGTTTCAAAAGATGGAGAGAAATTATGATATTATATGCCTGACCTCTTTACTCATCCATGAAAAAGACAAGGAGCATGGGCTGAAGTGATAAGAAAATCTGTGAGGTGAGAAAAAATTATGACGAATGTTTGAAATATTGCAAGTACTCAATGAAAACAATATTTTTCTATGCATGATATTCGTGTTATTTTTCATGAGCTATGACATATGGTTCATGAACTGCTTTCTCCTCAAAGTGACGAAAGGCTATCAGGTTTTGAAGTAGAGTCCGATGCTGTTGAAATACCAAGTATGTTTTTTGAGAATCTTGCAATTCCCTATGAGTTATCTCAGGTATATTTACGACACGAAAATACATGAGAAGTAATCCCAGAAGAAATACATAATGCTTTTTCAAAAGAAGGGAACTTTTGTAAAGATTTTGGAAATTTGAGAAGGCTCTATTATGCACTTTTTGATTTAGAAGTTCATGGAAATGATATACCTACTTCAACTGAAGAAGTACAAACCATGTTTCATGGACTTTATTCTCATAGCATGCCGTTTATGTGACTTGAACAGAGTAAAAATAATATCCCATCTTCGTTTCATCATTTATTTCACTCTGCTACTTGAATGTATGTTGCAGGATTTTATTCCTATGCTTGGAGTAGTGAATTACAAAAAAATCTATGGGATAAAATTCAAGAAACTTGATGACCTTTAGAGAGTACAATTATGCAAAGATATATTGATTGTATGCTCTCACAATGAGCTCGAAATCCGAGTATGGAGTTATTTGAAGAAGTAATGCGTTAAAGGATACTTCTTTTTCATAGTATTCCACCCCCATTGAATAATTTCTTCTAAAACTGATACATTTATATCTGTGAGTTTTTTGATATAGAGACAAGATTTTCCAGTTTTGTATTTTCCGAGTGTATCAAGTAAACTTTGTATTTCATCAAAATCATATCATGGCATAATGTAGATGGTCAGAGCAGTTTTGCGAGGTGAAAAGCCTGTCCTCATCCAGTCTCACTCTTGTCCTGAAGCATACTGATAGTGATATGTTCAAAAACCTATAATTGCATTTCACCACATCTTTGCTTCCTCTCAACTGAGGCGAGTAAATATATCGAGGAGTTGAAAACTATCTTCTCGTTTTTGCTTGTCTTCTACCGTATCTAAAAAATCTTTTATATTTGCATCATTGAGCTGTGTTTTGAGTTCATATGCCATAAATATATTTGTTTGAAAAAAACAATATTTGCTTACACTTTAATCTCATTATATTTCTTAGGAAAGATTATGCAAATACTGACTCTTGGAATAGGAACTTATCATATAGGAGGTATAATCTTCATGATATCTATAACGATGATATCAGATATATAAGCTATGCAAATATGCAATTTATATAAATAAATATATACATACATAAATATATGAATATACAACAAAAAAAACAACTTCTTCAAAAATTTTGATATAACACTATTTCATATCAATCTTTAATGGAAGGATTACAAACCTATGAACATAAAGAAATTGAGGGGTATATTTCTTATATAAAAGTTGGGAGAAGAAGTTATATTGTAGTTGGTGACCCTATTTGTTCTGAGGAAGACATGATGCAACTGATTCACGCTTTTCGTTCAGAGATTCTTCTTAAGAAATGACGGATCCTTTTCATTTCTATTTCACAAAAAGTAAAAGTGATTTTTGAGTTGATGTGATTTTGAATACTTGAAATAGGAAGGGAAGCACTTTTTGATATTCAAAATTTTACAACACTGTGAACAGAAAAGAGGAATATGAGGAATCTTTTACGTAGAGCAGAAAAAGAGGACCTATGTATTCGTAGAATAGAAACATTGAGGGAGAGTGATAAAATTTGAATAGAGACTCTAAATTCAGATTGGCTTACTACTCGAAAAACAAAGGGTTTTTCATTTCTTTTAAAACTGAGTCCTTTTGAAAATTTGGATGATAAAATTCTGTTTGTTGCAGAAAAGGACGAGTGTATAGTGGGATATATTTCGGCAGTACCTATCTATGGACGAAAGTGATTTTATTTTGAGGATATTATTCGCTCAAGTACTGCTCCTTTGGGAACAAACCAGCTTTTACTTGTCTCAGCAATAGAATTTTTGAAAGAGCAATGATATGAACTTGCTTCTCTTGGTACTTCACCTCTTGGAAATATAGATAACACTACAGATATTCAACATAAAAAAGCACAGACACTCTTAAGGTTGATATATAAACGTGCAAATGGATTTTATAATTTCAAGGGTTTATATCATTTTAAAAAAAGTATGTGTCCAAGTTTTTGGGATCCAAAATTTATTGCTTTTTATCCTCCTCGACTGAGGCCCAAAGTATTTCTTGCTATTGCAAAAGCTTATAATCCTCGAGGAATTACTGGTATTGTTATATCTCGTATTACGAAACTTGTGTTTCCAAGAAACAAAAAATAATTTCTCTATGAATTTTTGGAGGATATATTTTTATATTCTTTATAGATAACCCATAAGAGAAGTATATCGACCATAATGAGGAATATAATATACCAAGAGTGCCCACTGAAGATGAGAAATAATTCATAGGTTAACAGAAAAGTGAAAATGATAAATGCAAGAGGAAAAATAGACTTTTTTTCTTTATATATACCATAAATTAGGAGTAACTTTGTAAATCACTCAAAAACGAGATATCCTGCAATGAGTTTTTCTCCATGCAGATTCAATCCTTCAGAAAGAGTGAGTACTTTGAGAGCTAAGAAATCTGTTGCGTCTTCTTTGAGTTCTATTCAAGCAAGAAATGTTATAAGTGCTTGTACTTTTTCATAGCCTATAAAGAGAGCAATTGATCAAATACTTACTTGAAAAAGACTAAAAAATCATTTTAAAAACAGAATAATTTTATAAGAATTTTGCATATATTTTTTTAGAAAAATAATTTTTCACTACACTATCAATATCTATTATATTTTTAGAAATGCACAATACAAATATGAATCTTATAAAACAAATTCGAATTGCCTTACAAAACCCTGATTTTCCAGACTTAAATTTTTTATATTCACCAGAAGTTTTAACTCTTGCTCCAGAAGTTTTAGAAGTACTTCTCGAAGAAGAAAAACAAGACTTTGAGAAAAAACTTAACACTCCTGATGGGGAAATTACATTTGAGACTTTTGAGGATTTTTCATTACTTGATTATTTTTTCGGTATTTTAGAGCACTATCAATGAGTGAATAATGATGATGTTATTCGAAAGATTATTGAAGATTTTGAGCCAAAATACATAGATTTTGGAAATGAAGTTTCCTACTCAAAGAGGTACTATGAAATGCTTAAAATATGCTTAGAAAATACCACTCTTACTAGCGAACAAAAAAGAATTTTAGAGCAGTCAATTGAAGCATATGAAATTCGCGGTATAGCATTATCAGAAGAGAAACAAGCGGAACTTAAAAAAATCAATAAACAACTTTCAGAACTCTCACAAAAATTTTCAAATAATGTTCTTGATAGTCAAAAAGAGTTCGAATATATCATAACAGATGAAACTTTCATTTCTGAAATGCCAGAGGATGATAGAATAGTCGCAAAAAATCGTGCTTTTGAAAAGAAGAAACAGTGATTTCTCTTTGATGCGTCTCAATGAGCCTATATGTCAATTATGAAATATTGTAGTAATAGTGAAATTCGAAAGTATTTTTATGAAGCAAGAAATCGTTTTGCAACAGAAGAAAAATATAATAATAAACCAGTGATTCTTGAGACACTTAAATTGAGGAATACAAAAGCGGAACTTTTGGGATTTAAAAATTATGCAGAACTCTCACTCCATTTTAAAATGGCTGAATCTCCAGCGCAAATCAAAAACCTTTTTACTGATATTTCTAGGAAGGCAAAACCAAAAGGACAAGCAGAAATACAGGAGATACGAGAATATTTTCAACTCAGAGATATTCAAGTATGGGATCTTTCCTATTATGCCAATAAACTTAGAGAAGATAAGTATGCTTTTGATAGTAAGAAGCTCAAGAAATATCTAGAATTTGAGAAAGTTCTTGCAGGGATGTTTGAGATAGTAAAAAGACTCTATGGAATAGAAATGAAACAACTGAAAATAGAAAGTTATGATTCAGATGTTCAGGTGTATGAGGTATATAAAGATTGAAATTTTCTTTCTTATTTTTTCACAGATTATTTTTATAGACCACTCAAACGACATGGGGCTTGGGCAAATATTATGCGAGAAAAGTTTGAAAGAAATAAAAAAATCACACTCAATGTGTGCAATTTTCAAAAATGAAGTGATGGTACAACGCTTCTCACTCTTTCTGATGTAGAAACGATGTTTCACGAATTTGGTCATGCAACGCACGAAATGTTTTCACAGTCTGAATATTCAGAACTTTCAGGATTTCATGTGGAGTGGGATTTTGTTGAACTTCCAAGTCAACTTTTAGAAAACTGGTGCCGTGATAGGGAGGGGATGAAACTTTTTGCAAAGCACATTGAAACTGGTGAAGATATTCCTGAAGATATGCTTCAAAAGCTCGAAGACCTTGATACTTTTTGAAATGGTCAAATGATACTCACTCAAAACACCTACGCGATGATGGATATGTGACTTCATAGTGAGAAGATTCCTTTTACAGAAAATGAGCTTGATGAACGTGTGATAGCAAATTATGAGTTGAGTGCACTCCTTCCTCGCAGTGAATCATATTCTCCACATACGAGTTTTACCCATATATTTGATGGAGGGTATGCAGCTGGATACTACAGCTATATGTGGGCAGAGATTATAGAAAAGGAGGTATGGAAAGCATTCAAAGATTCTTGAAATATATTTTCTCCAGAAATTTCCAAAAAATTTTACGATACGATT
>UPTN01000439.1_pt1 | contig 21938 bp, 22 predicted proteins | sample 2160111 | NCBI WGS metagenome assembly UPTN01 (sample SAMN06265058, study PRJEB28932) | marine metagenome | isolation source: Columbia River Estuary | place: USA:Columbia River Estuary, USA | collected 2014-05-05
TTAGAATTCCAAAAACAATTCAAGTCAGATAAAATCTTAGAAAAGCCAACTGAACAAATCGGGCCTAATAATAAAATATATGGACATATGGCTAAAGTTCTTATTTGTAAGTCTACTAATGAATCTACTGGTCAGCTTGTAAAATACCCAATTAAACACGGCAGGATTAATGGGAAATCTATTTGGGTCGAACGTGAAATTGTAGAGATGCTCCTCATGTGGGACTTTATGGGTAAAAAGGGTTCTTGGTTTGACTTTGATGAAGAGATAATATCTTATTTGGCAGACAAAGAGGTTGAATCAAAAACTAAATTTCAGGGCATGGCATCTATATATGAATATCTCGAAAAAAACCCTAAAGTGTCAGAGGTCCTAGAACAGTTTGTAAAAGAAAAAATTCTATCTGAATGATATTTACATCAATACACGGTAGAGACTTAAAAATGAAAAACCCCACGAAATACTTAATTAAGTGGGATAAAAAATGCAGGAGCAAGATACAAAAAAGAGTGAAAGATTTGCTCTATAAACATTGGCTTGCAGATGTTGTCTTTGAAGAGTTCCCTGTAATGGGTTCTAGGATGACCATTGACTTTTACAACGCGAATAAGAAAATAGCAATAGAGGTTGATGGAGGTCAACACTACAAGTATAATAAATTTTTTCACGCGAATGATAGGCAGAAGTTTCTAGAACAATTAAAAAGAGACGAAACAAAAGATAACTTCTGTGAAATGAATAAAATAGAACTTATAAGAATCATAGAATCAGATAAATTAGATGACAATTTATTGAAAACACTAAAAATTATATGAATCCAAAAAAACAAAACAAACAAGAATCAACAATACCCGAAAGCCTCCTTACCCGCCTTTATGATAGTACTGGATGCATGTCTTACGGTACAAAAGGACTCCTACTTTTTTATGTTAACGATGAAGGGACCCCATCTGTTTTCTCTAATACAAGTAACGCTTGTATAGATATGGCTCTCCATAAACTTGTAGAGCTATACATGACACAACCACAAAGACCAAACGACAACTTATGAAAATTTTACTTATACTCGCTTTCCTTTTGGCTGTTAACACTTCTTGCTATGCTCATTGCGGAAATTCTTGCTACCAAAATTCATATAGACCTCCATCGACAGGGTTTCTTCCTTGCGGGTGCAGCTACTATTCAAGGAAGAAATTTGTTGGTTGGGATTGTAACAGAAAGCCCATCTATCGTTATGTTAAAATAAGTTCACATAAACGTTGCAGGGAAAGACATTATGTGCATAATAGATATAAACCAAGATACTACCTCCCCACTTATAAAAAACCACAAAAAAGATAAATTTAAATAATGATATTCTCATATGAAATAGAAAAGAAGGTTCTGAGCGGGCTTTTGCAGCACCCCGAAAAGTGGGAAGAGGTTTCTTCCTTTCTTAATGATTCCGATTTTTACAGTGAAGACTCTAAGGTTAATATTTCTATATTCAAGCTCATAAGAAACGCTCTTGATAACGCGGAAATTATAGATGAAACAATTCTCATCCAGCGACTTGATCAACTTAAAGTTTCTTTTCCAGACAGCATAGATATTTCTGAATATGTTTTTTCTTTGGCTTTTTATAAGATAAGCGGTGAGATTTTTATCTCATCGGTTAAGGAGCTTAAAAAATATACAGCAAGAAGAGAAATTTATAATTCCTGTAAAGATGTAGCCTCCTTCGTGAAGAAGGCTGACCCAAGCTTAAAGTATGGAGAAATAGTTGAGAAGGCTGATAAAATTTATAACGACAGTATACAAAAGTTTGAAATATCAGACTCTGGTCCTGTGGATTTGTTTGGCATGATGGAAGATGTAGTTGAAGAGAGGGGTAATAACCCCGTTACATTCTTTGGCTTAAAAGGCCCTCATAAAAGACTAGAGGAAATTTACGGATCTTTACTCTTGGCTGGGAACATTACTGTTGTTGTTGCTCGATCTGGAGTAGGCAAGACTCAATTTTGTATGGATTTTACAACTAAGGCAGCAGCCTTGAATAATAAGGTCCCAATCCTTCATTTCGACAACGGAGAAATGAGCGAAGAGGAGTTGATATATCGTCAGTGTTCTGCTATATCTGGAATTCCAGTATGGTTACTCCAAACTGGAAAATGGAGAACATCAACCTATGGAGATCTCACCCAAGAACAAGTTGTATCTAAAGTTCGATCCGCTTGGAAAAAAATCAAAGGTATTCAGTTTTATTATGAAAATGTAGCTGGTATGTCTGTTGATGAAATGTGTTCCGTTTTGAAGAGGTTTTATTATTCAAAAATAGGAAGAGGAAACCCTCTTATCTTTAGCTTCGACTATATTAAAAGCGATTTCAGTAACTTGGGTAAGTCTGATGGTTGGCAACAAGTAGGCAGAATGGTTGACAGCTTTAAGCAAGCTATCCATAAAGAGTTATGCTTTGATGGTAAGCCTTGTGTTTCCATGATAACTTCTGTACAGTCTAACAGATTGGGAATTACAACAAACAGGCAAGCTGGCAGCATTGTTGATGACGAAAGTGTAGTGTCTCTATCCGACAACATTACTCAGTTCTGTTCTCACTTATTCCTTTTGCGTAAAAAAGTCGCAGAAGAAATACATGAAGAAGGTGATAGTTTTGGAACACATAAACTAATCAATTTGAAGTCTCGCCATATGGGCAAATCCGCATTAAGAGGGATAAACCCAGTTAGGATGCCAGACGGAACTAATAAAAACAATTACCTTAACCTTAAGATAGAAAACTTCAACATAAAAGAGGTCGGAGATTTGCAGGACTACGTTGACTCAGTAAATAACGAAGATGTCGGAGTGGTTGAGAATGATATATCTGACGATATACCAAATGTATTATCTACATGACCGATTACAAAAAAATATTAGAAGAGCTAGGGTATAGGTTAAAAGACCACGGATCTTATTGGAGAACAAATGCTCTATATAGATCTGGAGACAACGCCTCTGCAATTCAAATATACAAAGATACGGGAGTTTGGAAGGATTTTGTGGAAGACACTGAGTTCTTGCCATTTCAAGCTCTATTAGAAAAGACTCTAAATACAAAAGACCAGTCAATATTAAAGCCTTACCTAAATAACAGTTCTTTAAATACGCTAAGTCGCCCATACCAAAAAAAACTTTTGAAAGAAGAAAAAACATACAGTCGAGCAGCCTTAACAAAGTTACTGCCTCATTACGATTTTTATTTAGACAAGGGAATATCCCAAGCTACACTGGAAAAATTTAATTGCGGTTTAGCTATGTCTAACAAAATGTATCAAAGAATGGTGTTCCCTATTTTTCGTTCTGATGGAAAAATACACGGATTCTCAGGTAGAAAAATAACAAACGACAAAAAACCGAAATGGCTTCATGTCGGAAGATGTTCTGATTGGTTTTATCCTTATTATTCAGTTAAAGAGATAGAGAAAGAGATCTTGTTAAAGAAAACCCTTCATATAGTTGAGTCTATAGGAGATTGTCTGTCGCTTTATGAAAGCGGAGTAAAAAACGTTTTAGTATCCTTCGGTTTAAATATATCCCCAAAATTTATATCAAAGTTGAGCGCGATGCCAATTGATAAAATATTCGTATCTTTTAATAATGATTTTAATTCAGAAAGAAACAGGGGTTTTGAGGGTGCTATTAAATCAATATTTAAGCTCTCAGATTGCACTGATTTTGAAAAGATATATTTTGCCCCGCCAACAAGTAATGACTTTGGAGAAATGACAAAAGATGAAATTGATCTTTACATAAAACACTGTAATGCGTTAGATCATGAAGAATCTTCTTCTTCAATTCTATCCATTGCAGAAGATATGGAAGATCGTGGTATAAACAAAGCATTTTCGTCTAATTTTAAAAAATACAAGAAAACATACAATTTTAATTATGGAAACATCTAACAAACCTCTATCCGCATCTAGGATTAAAACACTGCAAATGTGTTCTTGGCAATACTGGTCAAAATATCATTTGCGTTTACCCGATAAATCTAATCATGGTTCTCTTCGTGGCACAATTTGTCACGCAGTTTTTGAATTATTGGGAGATCCAAGACATAAACATCATTATACTAAAATAGTAAAAAAACAAAACATTCAAGCATCTCCAGCAATCGACAGGATGGTTTTGGCTTATTCTAAAAAGTATGGTATAGATGATTTTGAGAATCTAGATTTAGTAAACCAAATGATCTTGGAGGGTTTAAATTATGATTTCTTTGGAGACAAGGACGGAAAGCCAACAAAAGCTATATCAGAAGAAAAGTTTGATATAGCTGTAAATGAAGATGGGAAGTCTTACAGAATTCTTGGATTTATAGACAAGCTTTATTTGTTTAAAAGAAAAAAAACCGCCCTCATTAGGGATTTTAAAACATCCAAGGCAATCTTCGCGGGAAAAGAATATGAAGACAATATGCAGGATTTAATGTATTGTTTGGCTATTAAACATTTATACCCAGAATATATTAAAAGAAAGATGGAGTTTCTTTTCTTGAAGTTTGATTGTAATAACGAAGGCTTGCTTGAAATGGAGCCAATTGATACAGACGAATTAGAGGGCTTTGAATATTTTTTAACAGAAGTCCAAGGAATTATTAATAACTTTGATGAAAAAACAGCGAAGAGTAACTTGGCTTATGACAAGGGTTACCCGAAGAAAGAGGATGGGTTCGCTGGGAAGATTGTTTGCGGTTTCGCTGATTACGCTGGCAAACTTAAGAAGGACGGGACTCCAATGTGGCATTGCCCCTTTAAATTCGCCTTTGATTATTACCATCTCCTTGACAAAGATGGCGTATTTGTTTCTTCTGCATATGATAAGGAAGCCTTGCAGAAAAAGCTTGACGATGGTGTTGGTAACGAGATTAAAAAACTCAGATATAAGGGCTGTCCAGCTTTTCGGGTTGACAATGTTAGCAATCTGCTTTAATATTAAATTATGGTACCGCTATTTAAGAGTCAATTCAGTATTGGCAGATCTATTTTAACTGTTGATGATATTGTTGATATTGCGAAAAACAAATCATTAGAAGAGGTTGTCTGCGTGGAAGATTCTTTTTTTGGTTTTAGATCTTTAAAAAGCAAGCTTTCAGAGGCGGGTATCAAGTTTATTTTCGGGATCAGGTTATCAGTTGTTCAGGACTCTAACGACTCTGATTTGCGTCCTAGCAAACTTGTATTTTTTGCTAAAAATAATGATGGGGTAAAAGCCTTGAGGTCTCTTTATACTTCCGCTCACACAAGCGATAATGGTTCGCTTTCTCTTGCTGATTATAAAAAATCATTTTTCAAGGACATAAAAGTAGCTGTACCTTTCTACGATTCTTATATTTATAATAATATTTTTATGTTTGGATTGTCAGAGCTATCCTTAAGTGGTATCGAACACACTTACTTTGTTGAGGAAAATAACCATCCTTTTGATTTTCAAATAAAGAGGGTGATAGATTCTTTGGGTGTCGAGACAACCCAATGTAAGAGTATATACTATAAAAACAAAGAAGACTTTCATGCCTTCCAGATGCACAAAGCTATCTGTAACAGGAGAATGGGCAGAAGCCCTACTTTTTCAAACCCTAATCTGAACGATTTCTCATCTGATGAATTTTGTTTGGAATCTTATGTCGAAAACAGATAAAAAACTTGACTAGTTTACATTTTGTGTTATTCTCTAATCAGAGTAATGCTTAAATACGATCAAAAATATATAGTCTTTGATACAGAGACAGAAGGATTAAACCTTCATTCATCTAAGCCTTGGCAAATTGCTTGGATTGTTTGTCAGGGTTACAAAGTTATAGAGACTCACAATAGGTTTTTAGATTTTGAGGACCTTGAAATTCCAGATATAGTAAGAAAACTTACAGGATTCTCTTGGGACACTTATAACAAAAAGAAAGAAGATCCAGAAACTGTTCTTGCCGACTTTGAGGAATACTTGTATGATCCTCAATACAAAATAATAGGTCAAAATTTATTAGGCTTTGATGTCTATATGATAGCGGAACTCCAAAGAATGTTCGGGAGGAAAAGAGACTTTACTTACTTTGATAGGATTTATGATACCCGCGCATTGGGCAAGGCTCACAGAGAGGGACTAGAAAAACCAAAAGAAAACTTCCTTAGCTGGCAGTATAAAATAATAAACGACAGAAGTCTAAAGTCAAAGGTTTCTCAAATTCAATTATTAAAGTATTTTGGTATTGACTTTGAAGAGGAAAAGTTGCATGATGCTCTTTATGATATTGAGATGTGTTACCAGATCTTTTGCGAACTTAAAAAAGCAATGAACTTATGATATTTGAAGACTTTACAGATTACGATGATTGTGAGCCAGCGGGAGTAGAACTTCCAAAGACCCCTGTTAACGAGGATACCTTAATAGAGCTTGGTTTAAATTCAAATAGCTCAAACAAGGAAATAATGTACGAACTCGCTCGCAAGGGACTGAGAGATAGGGGAATTACAAGTTACAAAAACAAAGAAGTTTATTTTAACAGGGTTCAAAAAGAGTTAACAATATTGGACGAGCTTGGGTTCACTGATTATATCTTACTTAATTGGGACATACTTAATTACTGTCACGATCAAAACATACCTACAGGGGCAGGTAGGGGTTCTGCAGCGGGTTCTCTGGTGCTTTACCTACTTGGAGTTACAAATATAGACCCTATCCCTCACGACTTGTTTTTTGAGAGGTTTGTTTCTAAGAGCAGGGCTAAAAAAGTCACAGACAAAAACGGCAAAGAGTTCCTTGTCGGCAGCTTGCTTCCAGATGTTGACTCAGACATCTCTTACGAGAAACGACAGCAGGTTATTAAATACATCGAAGATGTGCATAAAGGGAAAACAGCTAAAATATTGACATTCAATACGTTTAGCTCAAAGCTTTGCATTAGGGAAGCTACTAAATATTTTGATGGAGCTAAAGAGGAGGAGGCTGGTAGGGTTAGTGATATGATCCCAAAATTACACGGCAAAGTTTTTTCTCTCAATAAAGCTGAAGAAGAAAGTGAAAAATTTACAGCTTGGGCGGATAAACACAAAAAGACATTTCAAAATGCTTTAAAGGTTGAGGGCCTTACAAAGAACGTTGGAGTCCATCCATCTGGTATTGCTATTTGTTCTACAGATATTGGCGATGTAGTTCCACTCCAAAAAACAAAAGATGGTGATCTAGTTACTGCATATGACATGAACGATGTTGCAGACCTAATGGTGAAGTTTGATATACTCGGACTCAGAACTCTTACAATCGCTCACAAAACATGTCAAAAAATAGGTTTAGATCTAGAGTTGGTTAACGAGGAAGACCCGTTTATTTATGAGATACTGCAGAACTTCAATCACCCAGTTGGTTTGTTTCAAATTTCTGCTGACACAAACTTTAGAGTATGCCAAGAAGTTAAACCTAATAATATTAATGAACTTTCTGACGTTGTAGCGCTTGCAAGGCCAGGGGCCTTGCAATTCCTAGACGAGTATATTAATCAAAAACACGCACCAACAGATCTTAATTTGCAAAAAGACTTGGATGAAATTTTGTCTTGGTCTAATAATGTTATTCTTTACCAAGAACAATTAATGCAGATTGCCAATAAGGTTTTTGGTCTTACTTTGGACGAAGCGGAAACCTTGCGCAGAATAGTAGGAAAGAAGAAAGCGGACGAAATGCAAGAGTGGAGGGAAAAGATTTATAACGCTGGTTTAGAAAATCATTTAGACGAAAGAATATGTGACTTTTATTGGGGTGCATTAGAAGCTTCTGCAGATTATTCTTTCAACAAGTCTCACAGTTTCGCTTATGCTAACCTAGCAGCCAAGACTGTTTACTTAAAATACAAACACCCGAAGGAATTCTTTTTGTCTGCCCTTGAGTCTTCTGAGTTCGAGCCAGAACCATTAAAAACAGTCAACAGTGTAAACGAAGAGCTTTGTGATTTTGGCATTGTACTACTCCCTCCAAGTCTTTTTAAATCAGATATAAACTTCAAGATTGAAGGTGCAGATATCAGATACGGTTTAAACAGCATCAAGGGAATTTCTCTTAAAGCTCTTGAGAGTTTAGTAGACTTTAGAGGTGTTGAGTTTAATAATAAGTATGAGGTTTTTGGCGCAGCAAAAGAGTGCAGGATTAATATATCTGTTTTAGCCGCTTTGATTCAGGCTGGAACTATGGATGACAAGACTGATAATAGAAGTCGTTTAGTTCTTGAGGCTCAAGCGTTCAACTTATTGACAGAGAGAGAAAAGAGGAACTTCGTTAAAATAGGAGAAAGATTTGGATATGACATATTAAACTCTATAGCAGATGTTGTTGAAACAAAAGTTTTGGGAGATGACAACAAGCCTATAATTTCAGAGAAAAGGTTTGAAACATTTAAAAGAAACTTTTTGAAGTATAGGGAAATTTACAATAAGAATAAAAGCCACGAAAAGTTCACAAACTGGTGGTACGAAAACAGCCTCCTTGGTTATAGCTATTCATATTCTCTTAATGAGTGCTTTGAAGCAGATTATGGCAGATTAGAAACACTTAAAGAAGTTTCTCTATTAAGCTCCGCAGATAAATTTAAAGCCGTATGTCAGGTCAAAGATTTCTTTACAAGAATATCCACTAATGGCAATAAATACATGATGATAGAGGCGTCTGACAATACTGCCTCAACAAAGTTGTTATTAATGGACAACCAAAGAGAAGAAAAACTTTCCAATTTCCTTGCTAAAAGCAAAATTAAAAAAGAGGATATAATAATTATAAATGCCACAAAAAGCGATGGAGGCACTAGTTTCGTAGATACGATAAAAGTAGTAGATACAAAAATATTAATGAAATCAAGAGACATAAAGAAAAAATGAACTTAAAACTTTTCACACCACAAATACGTTCTGTAATTAAAGATTCGGAGACTGCTTGCATTGGCATGCATAGGCATTGCCTTGACATTGATATATTTTTTGATTGCTTTCTCGATGACCTTAGCTTATCTTGCGTAAAGATAATAGAAAAATACAAGATAAAAGAAGCTTTATATAAAGCGAGCGACTCTGTAATACAGAGGAAAAAGCGCAACAAAAACTGTTCTAAAAAATTCGACAAGTCTCTAGTTAGATTATTTAAAAATTGTTGGGAATCATCCCAAGAGATGTTTGGTTTTGATTATATACCTCCAGAAATTGTATTCTTAAATTTTCTCGATGTTGATATAGCTCCAAAAGCAATAAGAGATGTTGTTTTGATTGATAAGAATCTTGTTCAAGACATTGTCAGTGAGATAACTTTTTCTTTGAGTGATGTAGATATATCTTTGATTGAATCTATTGAATCCATCGAATCTAAAACACCATTTTCTAGGGATAAGGAAATTATCGATATGTTTGAAGAAAACGAGGTTCTTTCTCAATTTGCTGAAAATTTAAATATAAAAGCAGTAAACAATAAGTTCGATAAGATTGTTGACTTCGACGATAAAATATCTGAGATATCGACTGTTTTATGCCGCAAGAAAAAGCCTAATGTTATATTAGTGGGGACAGCGGGGACAGGGAAAACCTCTCTTGTAGAGGGACTTGTCAACAAAATTGTAAACGGAGAAGCCCCAGAGCTTTTGTCTAATAAGGTTATTTATTCTGTTAGTTTGTCTAGCATGGTTGCAGGAACCACTTATCGCGGACAATTTGAACAAAGGTTGGAAGAATTTGTTAATGAAGCTAAAAAATACGATAATGTAATTCTTTTTATCGACGAGGTTCACACTCTGGTCGGAGCAGGTGGTTCAGGAGGCTCTAAGGAGTCCCTAGAAGCTTCGAACATACTAAAACCAGAACTAGCTCGCGGAACCATTAGCTGTATAGGAGCGACCACTATTAACGAATACAATGCCACAATCAAAAAGGATAGCGCTCTAGACAGGAGATTCGAGAGGGTGACCGTGAGGGAACCTTCTAAATTCCAAATGCGTAAAATATTGCCTACAATAACCTCTTATTACGAAGAATTCCACCATGTCTCCTACTCTAAAGAGTTTATAGATAATGTTATTGATTATTGTGAGAGGTTTAGTCCAAACAAACACTATCCAGATAAAGCCGTTGACGTTGTTGACCATTGCGGGGCTCAGGCTAAAGTTAGTCACTTTGAACTTAATCCAGAAATGAAAAAGATGCAACTTGAAATCATCAGGCTGGCTAAAGAACAAAAAAATCATGATGGTTTGTTGGCAGAATTCGAAAAGAAATTATCGGGCTGGTCTGAAAGAAAGCAGTCAAAAAGGGCGGAGGTGAAAGTCTCCCATCTTGAATCCTTTTTCTCGAGAAAGGAAAGCCCTCTTTCGGGTGATGTATTTTTAAATGAGGTTTTTTCAGATATAGTTAAAAAGTTCGCAGGTCATAACAAGACAATAAATGATTTAAAAGAGTCTATAATTATTTCTAATTACAATCTAAACACAAAGGTATCCTCTCCAAGCGTTTTTTGCATCAATGGAGACGATAAAACAGGAAAAACTTATCTCATGTCTATACTGAGAGAAAACTTCGAAAGATCTGGAGCTAATACGCTTAGTTATAGCGGGATACATTTCTCAGACGCATACGCATCACAAAAAGTTATTTCTGGAGTGTCGAGCGGATCTTCTCTTTGCGAAAAAATACTAATATATCCCAACAGCATAATATTAATAGACGACTTTGATAGCATACACCCTTCTGTTGTAAATCTTTTTTCAGAAATATTTAAAGAGGGTAAGCTTGAGTTACCCAACGGAGACTGCGCTGATTTTTCTAATTGTAAGTTTTTCCTTACAAGCAGAAAAGCCTCTAATAACAAGCTTGGTTTTAATTCTTCTAAAGAAACTTCTGAATCAGTTATACCTATCGAGCTATGCTCTTCATTTAATTCTAATTTATTCTTGCATAAGCTTGACGAAAAGGCCTTGCGTAGAGTTTTATGGCATAAGCTAACAAAAATAAAGAAAAGCCTTAACATAAAGAATGTACAGTTGGACTTTGACTTCAATTTTCTCAAATCATTTGTTAAAGAAAACTCCTCCAAGAGGCATGAAATACAAGATCTTTCTAAGTCTTTTGATTTTAAAATAAATAAATATGTTCAAGCTAGGTTAATAAAGGGAGAAAAGAAAATAAACCTGAAAAAACTCAAAAAAACAGGTTGACAATACTCACAATCTGAGTTATTATCGTATACATGATGAAACAAGTAACTAAAAAGCAACGTTCGGCTGTAACAGCTATTCGCAATTCAAAAGGTCGTTTTTTCGGGCTTTATACAAAGCAAGGCTCGGTACATAACGCTCAGTTGGTAAATGAAACAGATAACTATATTACAGTTTATGACCGCAATCTAGGGAAACGAGTTAAGCTCGCAAAAACCAGTATTGATGCTGTAAAAATCAGCTAGATTATGAGTGGCAGAAGAGCAAAATACTTAAGAAAAATTCTACGAGGTGAGCTTGGATCTACATCAAAAAAGCTAGACCCAGTATCTCGTAAAATTTATCGAAGACTAAAGAAAAAATTCGTAAGTTTAAACAAAGAACAAAAATCAAAATATAAAATACAAAATTATGTCTGAAAATACACAAAATACACAAGAAAAACCTAAGTCAAAATGGCAAGAGCGAGAGCTCGGAGCTCTTTGGCGGGTAGATGGCAGGAACCAGTCTTTTTATTCTGGATCCATCAAAGTTGGGGACAAAACAGTTAAGGTTGTCTGCTTCCCAAATAAAGATAAAGAACCAGACTCTAATCAGCCAGACTTGAGGGTTTATGAAAGTGAGGATCGAGAAACTGCAACATAATGAGCGAAGAAACAATTACCAAAGACAAATCTGATTCAGTTTTATCTGACGAGGAAATGTTAAAATTTAAACAGGCTTTTCACCAAAAGCTTGGCGGCAGCATTTCTTTTGCTGAAGTTATACAAGTTGTTAATGGCATGTTACTTAAAGAGGTCGATGAAAGGATTACTTCAATGAGTGCTGAAGAGCTTATATCAGCAAATTCAGAACTTTGCGGCCCCGAAAATCAAAACGAACCTGAAGATAAAACTGAAGGTTAAATAAAACAACACAAGGGTTCTTGGGGGTTTATTTTAACCTCCAAGAATCTTTTTTTTTATTAAGGTGTAATTATCTTGAAACAACAGCATCCTTGCAAACAATATAAATGTATTTAAAATGAACTCAAGAATAAAACCAACCTCCAAAAAGATTATAGACGAATCAGGCAGACAGATATGGCATATTTCTTACACAGACGAAAAAGGCAGGGTTTATGAATATCAACACCATAACCTTAACATAGCAATTAGAAGCTGGTATAGTATGTTCACTACAACTCTTGGTATAAAGTCTGGAGGAGGATGATGTCAAAAATAGTATAATCCGTGTGATTATTTTCTTGATTTTCATTATAACATTACCTATAATATATTTTATATGGAATCCTTTGATATTTTAAACATAGAGGTGGATGCGGATGACATCTTCGAATATGTAATTGGTAATTCTTGCTATTGTCCAATAGAGACCCAAATAGATTGCGAGAGATATGCGACTTACGATCCTTTCATTTATGATTCTTTCAATAAGGAGATGATTTATCAAGACGACCCATATGTAAGCTTCTGCACTCAAGTTTCACTGCTCAAAGAAAGGTCTCCAAAAATGTCAGGTGACGAAATACACAGAATATGTGTAGAACTTCAAGAGGTTTCCCCTAAAACTATAAAACTATAATGACCTTAAAAAATTCCTTTCCAACATTCCCCAAAATAAACCCATTCATCTTGGGCAACGAGCCATGCAAATGTTCTGAGTTGTTTGGGTAACTTTAAAAACTTTAAAAATGAAAATGCCATTATCAGAAATCATAGATAGATATACTATAACCAAACTAAAATCAGAAAGAACATCCGAAAACGTTTCTGAAGAATTGAATTCTTATAAGAATGAGATGGACAAACACAACCAAAAAGAAACCGAGCTCTTCGTTGAAAAGCTCTATAAAATAAACGGTAGACTTTGGGATATAGAAACAAAAGCATCTAGAGAGATAAACTCCAGAGAAACTGCTCCAGAAGATACTGATTATGCCGAGATAGGCAAGCTAGCTATAGACGTAAGAGAGGTGAACTGTGAAAGAAACGGAGTCAAAGCTGAAATAGTAGACTTCTTTTCAGATGGCTTTAAAGAAATCAAAATCAATTATACCAAAACAAGTTACGGTAAAAACAAATAAATGCAAATATGAACAACTCTTTCCCCACATTTCCCAAAAGATTATTTAATGAGCCGTGTGATTGCGATCAGCTTTTTGATATTAATAATAAGATTTACATACAATCTGATGCCATGATTGCTCCTCACTGCGATGAAGGCATCCCTATTCTAGATAATAGAGACAATAATAATCCTTGTTACTATGAAGCTTACTGGAGTACCCCAATGGAGTTTGATGAATTTGGAGTTATGATACCCCTTGTTTTTGAATCTGTAATCCTACAATATGCTAGATTAAGTGACCTCCTGTTCGGTTTCGGTGATTTAGGACCTAATGCAGATTTGAAACAGTGGATAATGAGTATTGACTCCGATACTCCTTGGACGAGTCCGCTTATTGGAGCTGCTCCACTCACAAATCCTTGCAATCCTTCTGGTAACTATGTCAACTTTGTTGAGGGCGGGGTTCCAGTACTAACACAAGTTTCACTTGCTCCATTTAATTAAAAAGTATATGTCTTACATCTCAAACAAAGCAAAAGGACTATCTGGAGCAAAACACATTACACACTCTACTGCGACAGGCTCTGATGGAGAAAGAAGATTCTATGATTCTTGTAAGTCTAAAAAACTGGATATAAAGAAGACTCCCGCAAAAGATGATATGCACAAGCACACCGACTTTATTGTTGATGGAAAATCATTCGATGTAAAAGGTCTTAAAAAATCCCACAAGGAGGGCAACATTCTGATTGAACTAAGAAACGTTCAGGGAAAGTCTGGTTGGTGCAATAAATCTGGCAATCCAGAGTGGGTTGCTTTTGATTTTGGGTTGTTTTTTGTTTGCGTGAGTAATTCTGATTTATATGATTTATCCTGTGATATTTGTGATCTGAAAGACAAGGTATCTTCTATTGGCGCGGCGATGTACAAAGGATACACCCGTAAAGACAGAAAAGATTTAATGACAGTCGTTAGCTTGTCAGATGTAATTAAAGGATGTGATCATTGGCTTTTGCCTTATCAGTCTTTTTACAGTCCAATGGACCTTCTTTAAGCAACTATATAATTATTGGTTGACAAAGAAAGGTATTTAGATTGATTAAGGTGTAATAATCATTACTATGCCCTCTGCAACAAGAGTACACTCTAGCGACACTCAGATCTTCATTGATAGTGTTGCTATTGCTGGTATTCAGTCAAAAAGTGTAGAAATAAACAGGGAGTATCAAGATTTAAGGCCTTTAGGATCTACGTCTAATAAAGACAAAATACTTACCTCAAATCAAACAGTAGGTATAAACTTGGATTATTTGGTTGTCCACAATGGATTTGATCCTTTCAATACTACTAATGGTCTACTCAATATATACAAACAAGAAATCAAAATAGTAGATACGACCCATCAATTTATAGCTTCTGGGGCTTATTTGCAGTCTTGTTCTTTAGATATATCTGTTGGAGATAACCCAAGAGGCTCCGCTTTTTACGAAGCAGAAGAAATTTCTTATAATGATGGAATATTTCTAACCCCATTAGACCAAACCGAAGATCAATACGCGAGTATTTTCAGACCGCAGGAAATAATTGTTTCTAAATCATATTTTGAAGATGGTATTGAGGGTTGTGATGGTGGCGTATGTGGTTTTTGTATACAATCAGCTTCAATAAATGTATCCTTAAATAGGGAAGCTGTAAACAAGGTCGGAGAAATGATTCCAAGAATGAGATACCCTTCTTTGCCTATAAATGGAGAAGTATCTTTTGAAGCTGTAAAAACAAACATGAAAGAGGTGGATATTTCTTCATTAATCTTAGGGAAGGGCGATTTAACCTTTGATTTAAAAAGAAAAGCCAGAAATTTTTCTTTGCAATATAAGATAAGCGATTGCTCTTTAATTTCTGTTACTGAAAGCCTTGACTTGGATGGTAACGCGATAATAAACTTTTCTTACCAATTTCCATTAAATAATTCTGGATTAAGGGTATTGGTAATTGGAGAAGACACGGGCGGCGGCGGCGGCGGCGGTGGCGATGGCCCAGTATGTGACTTAGATAATGAATGGGATAATGTTGATACATGGTTAGATGAATGCGATTGGCCACAACCTTAGAACTTGTGTAAAGAAAAACAAAAGCATAAAGAAAAATCTTCCATAAAACTTAGCGAATTTACAGGCTTTTATTATTTAAGAAGTATTAAAATATAAAAAATACTATGGCACAACAAAAATTTACCGTAACCCCAGGAACTCACCAAGACGTACGTGATATTATCAACAGCAATTCTGACGATGCGCAAGCTAGATTATTGTCTCTTGAGACAAGCGGAGTCTCTGGAGAATCTGCATATGAGATAGCTGTTAATAATGGATTTGCTGGTAGCGAAGCTGCTTGGTTGGAATCGCTCATTGGCGCAGATGGACAAGATGGAGTTGCAGGCTCAACTGGCTCTACAGGCCTTACTGGCCCTGCAGGACAAGACGGGACATCTGTAGTGTTAAAGGGTACTGTCGCTGATTTCGCCAGCTTGCCAGCTGGCGCTGCAGAAGGGGATCTTTATATTACTTTAGATACGGGGGACGGTTGGGTTAGTAATGGAACAGAGAGTTGGGGAAATGTCGGTGCAATTCAAGGACCCCAAGGCCCGCAAGGTGAAAAAGGAGATATTGGACTCACTGGGGATGATGGATTAACTGGTCCTGTCGGGGAACAAGGTATACAAGGGGAAAAGGGAGATATAGGAGAAACTGGAGAGAATGGTAATACTGTTCTTAGTGGAGACTTTATTCCGACAAACGAGGGCGTCGATGGAGATTTTTTTATTAGAACAGACACTTTGGAACTGTATGGTCCAAAAACTGCTGTTGGATGGGGAGAAGAGCCGACGTCTTTGGTGGGTTCAACAGGACTAGATGGCTCTGATGGCAATACAATTTTAAGCGGTTTTAGCACACCATTAAATTCAGAGGGAGCAGATGGAGACTTTTTCATTAATACAGAAACCTCTGATTTTTACGGACCGAAATCTAATGGTACTTGGAGCGCTGCTATCTCTTTGCTCGGCGAAGATGGCGCGGGAGTCCCTACTGGTGGAACAACCACTCAAATTATAAGTAAAATAGACGGCGTTGATTTCAATACTGAATGGATTGATAACACTGCCAATAACACTACTTACGATAATGTGGATTCTGGGCTAACGGCGATAAACGTTAAAGACGCAATTGATGAGATTGCTACAGAGATTGCTACAGCTAAAGTTAAATTCTGGTACTTAAACAAAATGGGGGATGAAGTTTCCGCTTTTTCTGGAGACGGTGAAAAGACCGCTTGGGTAGCTCCAGCTGCAGGAGAAATTCATTCTGTTCACAGTGGTTCTTCTACAGCAACCCAAGGAGGAGATATTGTCGTCGATGTTAAAAAACAAGGGTTAAGTATACTTGGTACGCTTGGCGTAATAGCTTCTGGTTTAAATAGCACAACCTCGGGGACACCACATGTACTTACAACTAACCCAACTAGTTTTGCTGCTGGAGATAGAATTTCATTTGAAATTAGCAGCTTTACCGCGACTGGAGGAGCAAAAGGACTTCATACAGACATTCTAATATCTTGGGATTAAAAACTTACTTTTTAAATGATTGTTAATCCATACATTTTCAGTTCCAATTTAGTACCCCTGACTAATACATTAATGTATGATGAGTCTGGCGTAAAGCTTTTTGATATCTTTGGAGAAATCGACACGTATGAATATAATTCCAATATATATCAGGTTGAGATTGGCACATCTTGCACAATTATTGGGAGTTATGCTTTTTATAGTTGCAGTGGGTTAAGTGGCTCGTTTGTTATACCAAGTAGCGTTACGAGTATTGGGAGTAGTGCTTTTGGTTACGATGTACCCATCAGCAATATGTTTGTGGATACCCCTTCTAGCTTTTGGCCTCCTTATCTAGGATCAGGTGGTTTTAATTATGATGCAGCGTTTCTTTTTAATTACAATGCAATTAAAATTCATGTTTCGCCAGATTATTTTGGTGTAGGTTCTAACTATGATGAAAGTTGGAAGGACCTTCAAGAATTATCGAATGCATCTACAATTGTTAACTGGGATTGGTATCCATACCCCGTTCCTAATGAGGACGGACCAGTTGAAAGCACTCTTTATGATATTAGTGACGCTGCTTTAGTTGGTCTTTTCGGACCAATCCCAGACAACTGGAACGATAATAATTCGCCGTATGACGCCACTCGTTTAGAGATCGGTAAATCATGTACGAGTATTGGGAGTTTTGCGCTTAGTAATTGCACCAGCTTAATTGGTTCATTAACTATCCCAGATAGCGTTATAACTATTGGGAGTAATGCTTTTAGTTATTGCACTGGCTTAACTGGTTCATTAACTATCCCAGATAGCGTTACAACTATTAAAAGTAATGCTTTTCAGGCTTGCACTGGTTTAGGCGGTTTATTAACCATTCCGAATAGCGTTGGTAGTATTGAGAGTGCTGCTTTTAGCCTTATCTCAATAAACACATTATCTGTATTAAATGAATTAACAACCATTTCATCTTTAGCATTTTCATCTAATACATTTTTAACAGATGCTTTTTTAGCTCCTTCTTTTTCTTCGGTAGATGGCAGTACATTCACATCATGCAACAACCTAACTAAGGTTTACGCTAAAGACGCCGCTTCTAATGGATACACAATTGGAGTGGGCCAGAGCGTTGGAGGAGAAACAGTTGAAGTACTTAACTGGGATTGGTATCCATACCCCGTTCCTAATGAGGACGGACCAGTTGAAAGCACTCTTTATGATATTAGTGACGCTGCTTTAGTTGGTCTTTTCGGACCAATCCCAGACAACTGGAACGATAATAATTCGCCGTATAACACTGCCACTCGTTTAGAGATCGGTAAATCATGTACGAGTATTGGAAAAAAAGCTTTTTGGGTATGTGACAACCTTACTGGCAGCTTAACCATTCCAGATAGCGTTTTAATTATTGACGACAACGCCTTCACAAGTTGCTTTGGCCTTGACGGCACATTGACCATTGAAAATGGAGTTCAAAGCATAGGAATAGGTGCATTTAGCAATAATGGTTTTACTGGTTCACTGGTTCTGCCAGACAGTTTGGAAACTCTTGGTAGTACTGCTTTTTACAAAGCCAAATTTACAGGTGGATCATTAACTATTCCTGACAGCGTTACTAGCATCGGGCAAAGATGTTTTAAACTTACGGAGTTTACTAGCTTATTGAGTTTCCCAAACAACATTTCTTTTGAAATCATTCCAAACGAATGCTTTAGTACTTGCTCTGCATTAACTGGTCCATTGACTATTCCAGATAGCGTTACGACTATTGGGAGTGGTGCTTTTTACCAATGCACTGGCTTAAGTTCATTAACTATTGGGAATAGTGTTGCAACTATTGGGAGTAATGCTTTTAAGTATTGCACTGGCTTTACTTCATTAACTATTCCAAATAGTGTTAGGACTATTGAAACAGAGGCCTTCCGTGGTTGTGATTTTACTGGTTCATTGACCATTGAAAATGGAGTCACAACTATTGGAGATTATGCTTTTAGTTATTGCGATGGTTTTACTGGTTCATTAACTATTCCAAATAGTGCCGAAACTATTGGGGATTATGCTTTTTATAATTGCGATGGTTTAGATGGTTATTTAGTAATTCCAAATAGTTTTACGAGTATTGGGAGTAATGCTTTTTATAACAATTCTTTTGAGAATATATATATAGATTGTGCGGCTTCATCTTGGACAGGGACAAATGCTTTATCCCTCTCTCAAGCTTTAGCGCCAGTGATTTACGTTAATGATCCTGACCCAGATGCTGCTGGATACAATGCAGCATGGAAAACAGCGCAAGGATTACAAGTGGAAACTATAATTTTAACTTGGCAAAACTACCCAGCTCCAACGCCTAATCCAATTGATCCTGCTCTAACTTACCTTTATGACTCTGGTGGTTCTTTTTTGACTCTTCTTCAAGATGATATACCCAATAACTGGAACGATGGCAATACACCATACAATGCTGATAGAGTTGAGATCGGCACATCATGCACAAGTATTGGTAATTATGCTTTTTCAAATTCTAATAATATGACTGCAGGCTTAGTTATACCGTCTAGTGTTTTGACTATTGGTGATCGTGCTTTCAATCAATGCGATAACTTAACTGGTTCATTAACAATTCCAGATAGTGTTGATACTATTGGGAGTTATGCTTTTAATTATTGCACTGGCTTTACTGGTTCATTAACCATTGAAAATGGAGTCCAAAACATTAGCAGTTATGCTTTTAATTATTGCAATGGCTTCACTGGTTCATTAACCATTCCAGATAGTGTTACGACTATTGGGAGTAATGCTTTTTATATGGGGGTCTTTTTCGGCCCACCTTCTTGGTCTGGAGCATTAACTATTGGTGATGGGATAGAAACTCTTGGTAGTAGGGCTTTTCAGTATTGCTCTGGCTTTACTTCATTAACTATTGGGAATGTTCTTACAAGCATTGGGGATTTCGCTTTTAAAAATTGTAGTGACATTATTCATATATATATCAATTGCGGTTCTGATAAATGGACAGGATCAAACGCTTTACAATTAACGACCGCACTTACAAAGATATATATTAACAATCCTGACCCAGATGCAGCTGGATACAATGCAGCATGGAAAACAGCGCAAGGAGTTGATGTCGGAGTAGTAATTGAGACATGGAACAATTTCCCAGCTTCAACACCAAATCCATAAAACACAAACAATTATTAAATACCAATACCAAAATTCACAACACAATTAAAAATTCTTGTGTATATACTGAATAGGAAGAACTTTTAAAAAACCAAAATGCCTCAAGAAATTTTCATACCAACAGAAGGAGTATCCACCCACCTAGAAGCAAGAAACGTTATTAACAGTAACGCGAATGATGCAGAGGTGCGGATAGCTAATTTAGAGTCTAGATTAGATTTAGAACCTCACAATATTAATTCTTCATATGGAGAAGGAGAAACGTTTTATTTTGGTGGTTCTTCTTATAGGGTTGATGATGGAGCAACATTGAATGTAGGTGAAAGCCCAACAACCAATCCAGAAAAAGTAACCATACTTGATAATGCTGGACTTGACGGAAAAACCGTTCTTAACGGCATCGTCGTTCCGACAACTGAAGGTGTCGACGGAGACTTTTATATTAAGACAGACAGCTCTGACATTTATGGACCAAAGACTGGAGGCTCTTGGGGTTCTGCTACGTCTTTGATTGGTGCCGATGGTGCAGCAGGCGCAGATGGTGCAGCAGGCGCAGATGGTGCAGCAGGCGCAGATGGTGCAGTAGGCGCAGATGGCGCAGATGGTGCAGATAACGCAACCCTTGAGTCAGTCACAACTAATGGAGCAATAACTCTGAACGATATTCAAGTTGGTAGAATTGCAACATTGCATCCGACCAATGCAGCCAACAACAACGCCGCTACTGGAACTCAATCCGCGTCAATCGGTGGTAGGAGGAACACTGCGAGTGGGACAAGAGCGACCACTTTTGGAGGCACAGATAACACAGTAAGCGGACAAGACAGCACCGCAGTCGGAGGCAACAATCAAGACGTAATTGGCGTTGAGTCGGAGGCTTTAGGTTCAACAAACCTAGTTTTAAACACAAAATACACCTCCGCACTTGGCACAGCTAATAGTGTAGTAGGACTGGCAACTTCGCCAGATACTTCTGTGGAGGCTAAACATTCTGTTATTGTAGGTGGTGAAGCTCAAATAATCGAGGACGCTGCCTACGCTGTGATACTTGGTGGTGAGGCAAATAAAGTTGTAACAACTCATGACAGATCTGTAATCCTTGGGGGCACGAATATTACTACTGACGCATCAGACACGGCATACGTTCAGAATCTCAATATCAAAAGCGGATTCAAAATGCCAACTGGCGCGTCTAATACTTACGTCCTAACTTCAGACGCTAATGGCGTAGGCACATGGCAAGCTGCTGCAGGTGGACCAGCGGGTCCTTCTGGGACTACACTCTCAGGCACTACAGCAAATGCCACTCCAACAGAAATCTTTGTAGATGGAACATCTCCGAATAGGGTAGATGTAGCTACTGGTTCAACAATTACATTTTCTGCTTTAGTCGCTGCAAGATCTGCCACTGAAAGTGCTGGCTATAAGATCGAGGGTGTTATTAAGAACGATGCTGGAACAGCCACATTAGTTGGCGTTGTAGCTAAAACAGTTTTCGCCGAAGAGGATATAGCTTGGGATATTACAGTAACTGCGGCTAATAACGCAATTACCTTTATTGTAACTGGTGATAGTGCTGATTCGGTATCTTGGGAAGTAACCCTCAATAAGATCGAAGCAACCTAAACCATGAGTCAAACATTCAAAGGAGATATAACTAACAATGTAGTCGAGCTTAACTTACAAGCTGGGGCTGATAACATTGGAACTCCTACTGTTGCATATGATGGCACTAATAATGGTGAGATTTCTGTGCAGGTAATGGGGGACGTGGATGAATTCAGTGGTTTTCAAACCGCTGGTTCTGCTATTAAAGGATTAGTAATTGGTACATCATGCACAACTATTGGGAATAGTGCTTTT
>UPTN01000441.1_pt1 | contig 21818 bp, 24 predicted proteins | sample 2160111 | NCBI WGS metagenome assembly UPTN01 (sample SAMN06265058, study PRJEB28932) | marine metagenome | isolation source: Columbia River Estuary | place: USA:Columbia River Estuary, USA | collected 2014-05-05
AAGGAAACTATTTTGTAAAAATAAAAGATGTTAAAAAAGAATTTGAAGTAAAATAAAATAATGAAAAAATTCCAATTGCTAATTGTGTTTGTAATATTGAGTATGCAAATTAATGCACAATCTAATTGGGAATTATTTAAAAAGCAGTCTGGACCACTTAAAAAGTGGGCTTTATTGCATCCGTTTAAAGTAAAAAAGGCCTATTTATTATCTACAGAAGTAAAAAAATTATCTGACTCTATTGCAAATACCAATTTGTTAGATAAAGATAAAGTAGGCGGACAAGTTGATGCATTTAGGCACGCATATTGGATGGCCATTTTACATCAGGAAATTGGGAGGAATGCTGCTCGTTCATTGGGTAGAGCATATGAAAGAGCAAATTATAAAACATTTAAAAAGAGTGGTTTTGAAGAAGGTTTACGTCCAGATTTTGCTTCAAAAAAAATGGATTTATTTAATAATAAAGTTGGTTTAAAACTTTCTTTTAAGGGTGATAGTCGATCTAAAGAAGGGCTCGTTTATAAGGTTGTAAATATCATTAAAAAGGGTGATTTAAAAATTATTAAAAAAGATAACTTTGGTAATTATTTGAATTGTAGAGGAGAAATTATTTTACCGGAAACTCTTACTTCATGGAAAAACAACAAATGTTTAATTTCTTCGAAATGATATGTAAAATTTTTTAATATGATACAATGGTTATGATTTAATAAAGAGTTATTATTAGGTAAAAACAATTAAATCCCTTTAAAATTAAAGAATATTTCACCCAATTTCCTTATTTAAAACCCTCATTTAAACTAAGTGAAAAACGATTTTATTAATTGATGTTCAGTTATTTACCTATACTAAAACGTTTTAGTAGTTTAATCATGGATATGATATCTATCAGCTTTTTAACTTTCACTAAGCTTTAATTTTGTAGCATGATTTTTGAAACTATGAAATTCATCTCAATGTTTCAAGTATAATTCAATTTAATAATAACATTTAAATTATAAAATTTATGAATATTTCACATATAGAGCATATAGGAATAGCTGTAGAAAACCTGGAAGAATCAATTAAATACTATGAACAAGTCTTAGGAATGAAGTGTTACAGCATAGAAGAGGTTGTTGATCAGAAAGTGAAAACAGCCTTTTTTTTGGTAGGTGATACAAAAATTGAATTATTAGAAAGTACCTCTCCAGATGGACCAATAGGAAAGTTTATTGAAAAGAAAGGGCAAGGAATTCACCATATTGCATTTGCAGTTCCAGATGCAACTAAAGCATTAAAAACTGCTGAAGAGCGAGGAGTATTATTAGTGGATAAGGTTTCTCGTAAAGGAGCCGAAGGATTAAATATTGGATTCCTTCATCCAAAATCTACGCATGGAGTTCTTACAGAACTTTGTTCAAAAAAATAACTGGCATAAAAAATTAAAATAAAATGGCAAATCAGGACAAAATTAACGAACTCATTGAAAAAAGAGCGAAAGCAAAACTTGGTGGGGGAGAAAAGCGTATTGATTCTCAACATGCAAAAGGTAAACTAACTGCCCGTGAACGTATTGATATTCTATTGGATGATAACAGTTTTGAAGAATTTGATATGTTTGTAACACATAGAACAATTTCATTTGGTTTAGACAAAGAGGTTTATTTATCTGATGGAGTTGTAACTGGACATGGTACAATAGATGGAAGAGTTGTGTACCTTTTTGCTCAGGATTTTACTGTTTTTGGAGGTTCATTATCTGAAACGTACGCTTTAAAAATTTGTAAGATAATGGATATGGCAATGAAAATTGGTGTGCCGGTTATTGGCTTAAATGATAGTGGTGGTGCACGTATTCAAGAAGGCGTTAGGTCATTGGCTGGTTATGCAGAAATTTTCCAAAGAAATATTATGGCTTCTGGAGTGATTCCTCAAATTTCTTCAATTTTAGGACCTTGTGCTGGTGGAGCGGTATATTCTCCTGCTTTAACAGATTTTACTATTATGACGGATCAAACAAGTTATATGTTTGTTACTGGACCAAAAGTAGTACAAACTGTAACTGGGGAAATTGTATCTGCAGAACAATTAGGTGGTGCAAAAATTCACTCAACAAAATCGGGGGTATCTCATTTCTTGGCAGCAAATGATGAAGAGAACTTACTATTAATTCGAAAAATACTAAGTTATTTACCTTCAAACAATTTAGAAGAAGCACCCATCCTCACATGTAATGATCCTATTGATAGATTAGAGGATGCTTTAAATGAAATTATTCCTGAAAACCCAAATCAGCCTTACGATATAGTTGATGTAATTTCAATTCTTGCTGATAATGGAGAATTTACTGAAGTTCATAGAAATTATGCACGAAATATTTGTGTAGGTTTTGCACGATTTAATGGACGTCCAGTTGGTATTGTTGCAAACCAACCAAAATATTACGCCGGTGTTTTAGATATTGAAGCTTCTAGAAAAGCGGCACGCTTTGTGCGTTTTTGTGATGCATTTAACATTCCAATTGTAACGCTTGTTGATGTACCTGGTTTCTTGCCAGGAACAGGGCAAGAATACGGAGGTATAATTTTACACGGAGCAAAATTATTATTTGCTTATGGTGAAGCAACTGTACCAAAAGTTACTATTACTTTACGTAAATCTTACGGTGGAGCACATGATGTAATGAGTTGTAAACAATTACGTGGAGATTTAAATTATGCTTGGCCAACTGCCGAAATCGCTGTTATGGGTGCTAAAGGTGCTGTTGAAGTTTTAGAAGGTTCTAATATTAAAAAAATTGAAGATGCAGAAGAAAAACAAGAGTATATTGATAAGAAAGAAGATGAGTACACTGAAAAGTTTGCAAATCCTTATGTAGCTGCTAAATATGGTTTTATTGATGATGTAATTGAGCCAAGAAACACTCGTTTCAGAATTATTAGAGCATTACAATTGCTTCAAAATAAAAAGGATGTAAATCCACCTAAGAAACACTCAAACATTCCATTATAATGATGATTTTACCTTTAGTTACAGATCAAATTAGCGAAGGATACGTAATTCTGATCACGGGATTATTAATTGTTTTTAGCGCATTGCTTACGCTTTCCTTATTTTTTAAATATGGGTTACCGGTAATGCTATATATCTACAAAGTAATTACAAAAAGAAAGGACAAAAAAATTACAGAGATTTCATTAAAATCTGATAAAAATTTTACTGGTGAGATTTCTGCTGCTATTGGTGCTGCTGTTCATATGTATATGAATGAACAACACGATCACGAAAGTGCAATTTTAACAATTAAGCAAGTTCAAAAACCATATTCACCTTGGAGTTCTAAAATTTATGGAACTCAAAATAGATTATAAATATGAAATGAGCATGCTAAAAAGTTTATCACTCAACGAAATGACTAATAGCGAACAGCAGGTTACCAATAAAAAATAATAATAAAGACACATGAAAACTTATAAATTTAAAGTAAACGAAACTGGGTATACCGTTAATATAAAATCACATGAAGATAACATTATTAATTTGGAAGTGAATGGTACTTCATATGATGTGGTATTGCAAGGTGACCTTAAAAAAACAAAGACGCCTACACTTATCCGTTCTGCTTCACAAAGACCTGCAGAACCATTAAAAGTGAATCCAAGCTCATCAAAAACTACAATTATAGCCCCAATTCCAGGTACGGTTTTATCTATTGATGTAAAAGTTGGGGACACGCTTAAAGTTGGTGACAGAATGTTGGTTTTAGAGGCAATGAAAATGGAAAACAATATTGTTTGCGAAAAAGCAGGTACAATTACAGCTATTAAAATAACCGTAGGACAACAAGTACTTCAAGACGCAGTAATGATAGAAATAGAATAAAACATAAAAAATGAAAAAAATAATTTTAATATTTTGTGTTTTATCGCTACTAATTTTTATTAGACCAGCACTTGGATTAGGCACTAATTCAAGTTCAACTAATTTAGATGATACTGTTAAAACAGAGCAAATTGACAAAACAGTTGAAGAACACTCTTATGATGGGGCTTTTAAAGGAATTAAACAATTTTATAATTATACCGGATTTGCTAATGTAACTTCAGGCCATGTAACAATGATTATTATTGGTATTGTTTTTATATTTCTTGGTATAAAGTATGATTATGAACCATTATTATTAATTCCTATTGGAACAGGTGTAATTTTAGGAAATATCCCTTTTGTTGCAGGAAACCAAACAGGTATTTATGAAACAGGTTCAGTTTTAAACTATCTCTATTTTGGAGTTGTAAAAGGAATTTACCCTCCGCTTATTTTCTTAGGAATAGGGGCCATGACGGATTTTTCATCTTTAATTGCTAATCCAAAATTAATGTTATTAGGTGCAGCTGCACAAATTGGTGTATTTGCTACTTTTTTAGGGGCGCTGTATTTAGGCTTTAATTTACCAGAAGCTGGTGCAATTGGAATTATTGGTGGTGCCGATGGCCCAACCGCAATTTTCCTTTCATCAAAATTAGCAAATGGTGTAAATATTCTTGCAGATGGTACAACGGTTAAAAACTTAATTGGACCAATTGCTATTGCTGCATATTCATATATGGCGTTAGTTCCTGTAATTCAACCACCCTTAATGCGTTTATTAATATCTAAAGAAGATAGAAAAATTAAAATGAAACCACCAAGAGCAGTTTCTCAAAAGGAAAAAATGATTTTCCCTGTGGTAGCTTTAATTTTAACATTATTTATCTCACCTAGTGCATTACCGTTATTAGGGATGCTATTCTTTGGAAATTTATTAAAAGAATCTGGAAGAACAGAAAGGTTAGCTGATACTGCAAGAACTAAATTAATAGACATTGTAACAATTCTATTAGGTGTTACTGTAGGTGCTTCTACGCAAGCTGATATTTTTATCACTAAGGATTCAATGTTAATCTTTGGACTAGGCGCAATATCATTTGTTATTGCAACTTGTGGAGGTTTATTATTTGCTAGGTTTATGAACTTATTCTTAAAAGGAGATAATAGAATTAATCCATTAATTGGTGCTGCAGGTGTTTCTGCTGTTCCTGATAGTGCACGTGTTGTTCATCATGAAGGATTAAAATCTGATTCAAGCAACTATTTATTAATGCACGCAATGGCTCCTAATGTTTCGGGGGTTATTGGATCTGCAATTGCAGCAGGTATAATATTAAGTTTCTTAGGATAAAAAAGTTCATTTAATTAATAAAATAATCAATTATAAAAATATAATTTAAAAAAAATGAAAATACCAAATGTAATGACAGCAAGTGAAGCTGTTAAATTAATAAAATCTGGTGATAGAGTTTTAATACAAGGAGGTTCTGCAACACCTCAAACATTAGTTAAAGCTATGGTTGAACGTGGTCCGGAATTAAAAGGAGTTGAAATTGTGCATTTACATACCGAAGGGGAATGTGGATATTCCGCTCCTGAATTAAGAGATAGTTTTCACACAAAAGCATTTTTTATTGGTGGAAATTTAAGAAAAATGGTAGGTGATACAGTTGATTATATTCCAATTTTCTTAAGCGATATTCCAAGTTTATTCCGTGACGGATATATGGATTTAGATGTTGTTTTAGTAAATGTTTCACCACCAGATAAACATGGTTTCTGTTCATTAGGAGTTTCAGTAGATATTGTAATTGCCGGAATTGAAAAAGGTAAAAAAGTAATTGCACAGATTAACCCAAAAATGCCACGTACTTTTGGTGATGCATTAGTACATTTAAATCATTTTTCTGCTTGTGTTTTAGTTGATGAAGATATTCACGAAATGAAATTTGTAGCACCTTCAGAAGAAGAACAAGCTATAGGAAAAAATATTGCTGAAATAATTGATGATGGTTCTACGCTTCAAATGGGTATTGGTGGAATTCCAAATGCTGTTTTAACATATTTAACAAATCATAAAAATTTAGGAGTTCATACGGAAATGTTCTCCGAAGGAATTGTTGATTTAGTTGAAAAAGGAATTGTAAATGGTTCTCAGAAAAAAGTTAACCCTTATAAAATTATTTCTGGTTTTGCAATGGGAACTCGCCGTTTATATGACTTTATGGATGATAATCCAGAAATTGAAATGAACGATATTGCCTATGTTAATGATACCGCAATAATACGTCAAAACCCAAAAGTAACTGCAATTAATTCAGCCATTGAAATAGATTTCACCGGTCAGGTTTGTGCAGATTCTATTGGCACAAGAATGTTTTCTGGTGTTGGTGGTCAAATGGACTTTATGCGTGGTGCTGCTTTATCAAAAGGCGGAAAACCAATTATTGCAATTACATCAACTACTTTAAAAGGAGTTTCGAAAATTGTTCCGGCATTAAAACCAGGAGCAGGTGTTGTAACAACCAGAGCTCATGCAAGATATGTAGCAACTGAATATGGTATTGCTGAATTGTTTGGTAGAAGTTTAAAAGAACGGGCACAATCGTTAAGAGATATTGCACATCCTAATAGTAGAGAAGAACTAGACAAAGCGATTTTCCAAAGGTTTGGAAGTAGCTTAATGAGTGTTTAAAATTATAATATTAGTATTATGAATAATAAAAATAAACAACTTTTTTCTGAATTTTCACCAGTTTCAACGGAACAGTGGATGGAAAGAGTTACAGCAGATTTAAATGGTGCTGATTTTGATAAAAAACTAGTTTGGCAAAACTTAAGCGGAATTAAAATTAATCCTTGTTACAATGCTGAAGATCGTATTACGCAACTTAAAAATACAGGAGAAAATTCTCAATCATTAGTTAATTACCGCCGAGTGCTTGTTGAAACCGCCGAAAGCGGTAACAAACTAGCGACAAAAGCTGTTGAGGAAGGAATGAACGGAATCATTTTTCAATTAAAAGAAAATGTTCCTGTAACAACGTTGTTAAACGGAATAAACTTAAACACTACAACTGTTTCTTTTGAAATAATAGCTGACGCAATTACTTTTGCTAAAGATTTGGTTGTCTTTGCAAAAGATAGCGATTTAAAAGGATACATTAATACGGGAATTATTTCTAACTACGTAACAACGGGTTCTTTTGATGAAAACCAAATTGAAGTTGCTGGGGAATTAGTAAAATTAACTGCAGGTTTCCCTAACTTTAAAGCTATAACAGTTTCAGGAACTGAATATTTAGATTCTGGTGCAAACCAAGTTCAAGAAATTGCTTACACTTTAAATTCGTTGGTTTTCTTAATTGAAAAACTTTCAGAAAAAGGTATTGAAGTTCAAGCTATTTTCGATAATTTAAACTTTAAACTAGCAATTGGTTTAGAGTATTTTGTCGAAATTGGAAAATTTAGAGCATTCAATAATTTATTAGCTGAAGTTGCTGCTAAATACGGAGTTGCTGAATTTTCAAATACTATTACAGCTAAAACTTCTATTTGGAGTAAATCTGTAACTGATGCTGAAACTAACTTATTACGTTGTACAACTGAAGCAATGTCTGCAATTTTAGGAAATGTAGATGGTGTTTTAATTGATGCTTACGATAAAGAGTTTAAAAATCCTTCAGATTTTTCAAGCAGAATAGCTGGTAACATTACAACTATTTTAAGAGAAGAATCTTATTTTGGTAAAGTTTCAAATCCAGTTGATGGATCTTACTATATAGAAGAAGTTTCAACAAAAATTGCTGAAAAAGCATTAGAATTATTTAAAGCTATCGAAGCTGAAGGCGGTTTTTATATTGCTTTTGAAAATGAAAAAATTCAAAGTCAAATTGCTGAAATTCGTTTGCAGAAATTAAAATTAATTAGCCAACGCAGAACTCCAATGGTAGGTATTAATAAATATCCTAACCTTATGGAAAAAATTACTGCAAATTTACTTTCTAAAGGTGCTGCTGACAATTTAAAAGTATTAACTCCTAGAAGAGCCTCTCTAGAAATTGAAGCAATGCGAAGAGTTACTGAAGAATTAGTTGCTGAAACAAATGTACGCCCAATTGTGCAATTGGCTAGTTATGGAAATTTAAATATGCGTAAAGCTAGAGCCGCTTTTGCGTACGACTTTATTGGTGTAAGCGGATTCTCCGTATTACAAGAACAAAGTTTTACTAGTGCAGAAAGTGCTGCTACAGAAAGCGCAAAATCAAATTCACACGTAGTTGTTATTTGTAGTTCTGATGAAGATTATGATGAAACTGCTGTTGACTTTGTAAAAGCATTTAGAGCTATTAACACTAGCAAAGTATTGTTGTTAGCTGGTGCTCCAAAAAATATGGACGAACTAACTGAAGCTGGTTTAGATGGTGTTGTAAATATGAGAACTGATGTTCTTGTAACACTTGCTAGCATTCAAGAAAAAGTTCAAAAAACCTTAAAATCTTAAGAAGTATGCGACCAGATTTTTCAGATATAAAATTAAATTCAGCTGTTAAGCAAACAGCTGCAACTTCAGAGAATCAAGACGTTTGGAATACTCCTGAAGGAATCCCTGTAAAAAAACAATTTACAAAAGAAGACATTTCAGAAGCAGAACATTTAGGTTATGCAGCTGGTATACCTCCATTTTTAAGAGGTCCTTATAGCGCAATGTACGCTATGCGTCCTTGGACGGTTCGTCAATACGCTGGTTTTTCAACTGCAGAAGAATCAAATGCTTTTTACAGAAGAAATTTAGCTGCTGGTCAAAAAGGGCTTTCAGTTGCTTTTGATTTAGCTACACACCGTGGATACGATTCAGATCACCCACGTGTAACAGGTGATGTTGGTAAAGCCGGTGTTGCAATAGATTCTATTTTAGATATGGAGATTTTGTTCGATCAAATCCCATTAGATAAAATGTCAGTTTCTATGACAATGAATGGTGCTGTATTACCAATTATGGCCTTTTATATTGCAGCTGCAAGAAAACAAGGTGTTTCTTTAGATAAACTTTCTGGAACTATTCAGAATGATATCTTAAAGGAATTTATGGTACGTAATACATACATTTACCCACCTGCACCTTCAATGAAAATTATTGGTGATATCTTTGATTACACCACTAAAAATATGCCTAAATTTAATTCAATTTCAATTAGTGGTTACCATATGCAAGAAGCTGGTGCAACTGCAGACATTGAATTAGCTTATACGTTAGCCGATGGTATGGAATACATTAGAACTGGATTAAAATCTGGTTTAAAAATTGATGAATTTGCGCCTCGTTTATCATTCTTCTGGGCAGTTGGTATGAATCACTTTATGGAGATTGCAAAAATGCGTGCTGCACGTATGTTATGGGCAAAAATCATAAAATCATTCAACCCAAAAAATCCAAAGTCAATGGCATTGCGCACGCATAGTCAAACTTCAGGATGGAGTTTAAGTGAGCAAGATCCTTTTAACAACGTTGCCAGAACTTGTATTGAAGCAATGGCTGCTGGTTTAGGAGGAACACAGTCCTTACATACAAATGCATTGGATGAAGCAATTGCTTTACCAACGGATTTCTCCGCAAGAATTGCACGTAATACGCAAATCTTTATTCAAGATGAAACGCAAATGACTAAAGCAGTTGATCCTTGGGCTGGTTCTTACTATGTTGAGTACTTAACTCAAGAAATAGCGAAGAAAGCTTGGAAATTAATTGAAGAAGTTGAAGAATTAGGTGGAATGGCAAAAGCTATTGAAACTGGAGTTCCTAAATTACGTATTGAAGAAGCTTCTGCACGTAAACAAGCTCGTTTAGATTCTTGTCAAGATATTTTAGTTGGAGTGAATAAATTCCAAACGAAAGAAAAATCTAATATTGAAATCTTAGAGGTTGATAATACAGTTGTAAGAGATTCTCAAATTGAGCGTTTAAACAAAATGAAAGCTGAACGTAATTCAGAAGTTGTAGCTGCTAATTTGAAAGCACTTGAAGACTGCGCTGGAGGTGGTAAAGGTAATTTATTAGCTTTAGCTGTTGAAGCTGCTGAAAATTTTGCTACTTTAGGTGAAATTTCTGATGCTTTAGAAGTTCATTTTGGAAGACATAAAGCTGATACTAAATTAATAAGTGGTGTGTACGGTAAAGAAGTAAATAACGATAGTACGTTTGCAAAAGCACAGCAATTAGCTGATAAATTTGCAGAAATTGAAGGTCGTAGACCAAGAGTTATGATTGCTAAAATGGGTCAAGATGGTCACGATAGAGGTGCAAAAGTAGTTGCTTCTAGTTTCGCTGATTTAGGTTTTGATGTGGATATGGGATCATTATTCCAAACTCCAGAAGAAGTTGCAAAACAAGCTATTGAAAACGATGTGCATTTTGTTGGAGCTTCAAGTTTAGCTGCTGGTCATAAAACGTTAATTCCTCAATTAATTGGAGAATTAGAAAAATTAGGAAGACCAGATATTATGGTTTTTGCTGGTGGAGTTATACCTGCCCAAGATTACGATTATTTATTAGAAAGAAAAGTTGCAGCGATTTTTGGACCTGGAACTGTTATTTCAGAATCAGCCATTACAATTATGAAGAAATATTTAGAGCAAGAATAAAGTTTTAAATAATTAATATTGAAAAGCTCAGCAGTTAACTGTTGGGCTTTTTTTGTTATTAATTTTTCATCATGCTGAACTTGTTTCAGCATCGCGCAATGTAGTATTCAAGTTTGATGAGATTCTGAAATAAATTCAGAATGACACCCTTTAAAATTAAATAGATTTCTTAAACTCATCCAAAATATTTTGAGCAGCTTTTACAGGTGATATTTTTGATGCAATAATATCTTTTTCTAAATCTTTTAATTTAACAGAAATAGCTTTTGAGCCATAAAAAAGGTGCTTTAATTCTTCATTAATATTGTTATACATCCATTGAATTTGTTGGTGATTTCTGTTTTTCAAGAAATAACCATTTTCATCAACTAACGCTTTAAACTTTTCAATTTCCTCCCAAACATTAGAAATACCAATATTTTTTATTGCAGAAGCGGTAGTTACAACAGGAGTCCAGCCAGATTCTGATTGCGGAAAAATATGCAATGCATTTTGGTATTGCAAACGTGCCATTTCACTCATTCTAATATTATCTCCATCAGCCTTATTAATTACAACCATATCGGCCATTTCCATAATTCCTTTTTTAATACCCTGAAGCTCATCCCCAGCACCGGCTAACATTAATAATAAAAAGAAATCTGTCATTCCATGTACAGCAGTTTCTGATTGCCCCACTCCAACAGTTTCAATTAAAACAACATTGTAACCAGCAGCTTCACAAAGTAGCATTGTTTCACCGGTTTTATTGGCAACACCTCCCAAAGTATCGCCAGAGGCCGAAGGGCGAATATAAGCTTCTTCCAAATTAGCCAATTCTTCCATTCTAGTTTTATCTCCTAAAATACTACCTTTTGAACGTTGACTGCTTGGATCAATAGATAATATTGCTACTCGATGTCCTTCCTTTACTAAATGCTTCCCAAAAACCTCAATAAAAGTACTTTTTCCAACACCAGGAACACCAGTTATACCTATACGAATTGAATTTCCAGCATGTGGTAAAATAGCTTGAATAATTTCTTTTGCTAATGCTTTATCGCTTGCTAAATTACTTTCAATTATAGTAATTGCACGCGAAAGTAATACCCTATCACCTTTTAAAATTCCGTTAATATATTCTAGGGCTGTTAACCTGCCTTTTGGCTTGTAGTTTTTCATTTATTTTAATTTGAACAACCAATTATAAAGCGATTGTTGACATCATTTTTATGAAAAACAAAGATAAACATATTCGTAAAAAGCTTCATTTATTTAAGAATTTTCTTTTCTATAAAAACAAAAAGTTCTTATTTTCTATCACCAAAAATTCTTAACAAGAACAGGAATAAGTTGATAAAATCTAAGTATAATGTTAAAGCTCCTAAAATGGCACTTTTTTCCATACTTTCCTCGTTGTCAAACCCATTTATTGCAATTCGTTTTAATTTTTGGGTGTCATAGGCTGTAAGGGCTACAAAAATTAAAACACCTAAATAAGTAATAACCCAAGACATCATAGAACTTTCCATAAAGAAATTTACAACAGATGCGATGATGATCCCTATTAAAGCCATAAAAGCAATATTTCCAATTTTTGTAAGGTCTTTTTTAGTAGAATAACCATATAAACTCATTGCCCCAAAAGTACCAGCTGTTATTAAAAATGTAGAAGTAATTGAAGCCGAGGTGTATGCCATAAAAATAAAAGAGAGGGTTAATCCATTTAAAATGGAATACAATAAAAACAAGGAAATTGCCGTTGTTGTCGTTAATTTTTGGATACGAGCAGATATATAACCAACCAAAGCGATTTCCGCAATAATTAACCCAAAAAATAAGATTTTATTCCCAAAAATAATTTGAATCAATTGCTCTGAACCAGCTGTAAAATATGCAGCCAAACCAGTTAACAATAAAGCAATTGCCATCCAGTTATATACTTTTGTTAAATAAACAGGTATACTTTGGCTAATGTTTAGCTCTTGTTGACTAAAATTGGAATTTGATAAATGATTTTCCATTGTTGATTATTTTTAATTTGACCGCAAAAATAGAATTCTAAAATGAATTTAGAAACAATTTTTAGAAATCCTTTTTACGAAGTTTTAAATTTATTCTTAGTACAGGAATAATCACCCATAAAACAAGAATTGACATTGAAAATAACATACCTAAATTAGTTCCAAAAAACTTTCTAAAAACTGCACCAGTATACCCTAACAATGCCGAAATATCTAATTTTAATAGAATTAAAATTCGAGATAAATCTATTGGATTGAACATGGTTGCAATAAGTGAAAATTTATCTAATGGATATTCATTGAATAAAACGAGTGAAATTAAAAAAAGACCGTCATAAATTACAGCTAAAAACAACCACATTAAAATAGCATACCCAAATCCTTTTATTTTATTTTCATTAGAAAGCGCAATATTGTATGATAGTGCAACAAAAATAAAATTTAAAAAAGAACCTACAATTAATAATAAGCTAAAATTAAAAATGGCAGCAGATTTAAACAATCCATATAACGTAAAAGGTACGCCTAACCCTAAAACTAAACTTAATGTTAATGAAAGGGAAATACCTATGTATTGACCCATAAATATTTTTTTTCTATTTATAGGTTGTGCTAGTAATAGCTCAGTAAATTCTCTCGAGTTATAGTAATACATTACTCCAAAAATAGTTCCAATTAAAGGGGTTAATACTATAATGATATTCATTAAAGTTATTACAGCCTTATTAACATCATTATTTAAAAATAACAATACAAAACCCAGTAATAAATAAAATAGGAAGTATACATAACTCCAGCGACTGCGCATTAAATCGTAAAAACTATATTTTAATATTTTAAGCATATTGTTTAGATATTAAATTGGCGATAGCGTGTTCTAAATTATCATTTTCAGTTTGCTTTTTTAGCGCAGTAACACTTCCTTTAAAGTATATTTTACTATCTAATAAGAACACAATCTCATCGGCTAACTCATCTACTACGCTCATAATATGCGTTGTAATTAAAATTGTTTTTCCTTTCTTTTTTTCTTTTTGAATGAGTTCCTTTAGATGAATTAATGCTATTGGGTCAAGACCAGTAGTTGGTTCGTCTAGAATTATCAAATCGCTGTCAAACATAAAAGTTAAAACAATATTTACCTTTTGTTTTGTACCACCAGAAAGATTTCCTAATTTTTTACTTAGGAAATTTTTTAACCCAAAAAGTTTAATTAATTCCTCCTCATTTGATTGTTTTGGTCTCAAATTTTTAACCATATTTATCAGTTCAATTACTGTTAAATTTGGAGGAAAATTAGCTATTTGTGGCAAGTAATTTAAATTATTTCTATAATCCCATTTTTTTAAAACGCTTTCATCGTTGTATGTAATTTCACCTTTATTTGGAATCACCATACCTAGCAAACATTTTATAAGGGTTGTTTTACCTGACCCATTTGGACCTAAAATGGCAACAATCCCACCTTTTTTAATGGTTAAATCTAATCCATCTAAAACGGTTAATTTTCCAAAACTCTTATGTAAATTTTTAAATGCTATCATTTATTCTATGCATTAAAGGTTTTTCATCCAGCAAATTATCAGGAGTGAAAACGGGTGAAACTTTTTCTGAAAAATTAATTATATCAACAAATAAACTCCTTAATAAAACTAACGCTTCCGGAGTTTTATTAACAATATATGAGAATAATTTAACTGGACGATAAGGGATATCTCCAATTCCATCTTTATCTAAATCGTAACCTGTATAATCGCTCCAATAATTATTTTCGAATTTATTATCGTTTACTTTTGTGTTGTAGGATAAATCTAATGAATTGTGCATAAAATCATTTTTTTCAAAAATATTTGCATAACAAGCACCTGCAATTTTAATAGCCCAACCATTTCGTAAAAAAGTGTTGTTTTTGTAATTTATTCTTGTACAACCTTCCCCTTTTATACCAATTGTATTTTCTTCAAAAACATTATTATAAATCTGCGTATCGTATATTTCTTTCAATAAGAGCCCATAGGATGCTGAGCCCCAATTATGAGAAAATTTGTTTTGATACATTGTAATAAACTTAGAAAACATTACAGCTACTCCAGCACCATTATTTTTAAAAACGTTGTTATAATACGTATCGTTATTTGAAAACATAAAATGTAAACCATACCGAATATTATTATAACTTAAATTATTATGAATCATACTTTCTGTAACAAATTCAAAATAAATTCCATCACGCATTCCATGTACCGAATTTCCAACAACCTCCATATTTGAGCTATGCCAAATATGAATTCCATTACCAGAATTAGCTTCATCTTTAGCTGTACTAGACAACCTGTTATTTAGAATTTTACCGTAATGAGATTTTTCAATTAGAATTCCAAAAAACACTTCATCTAAAACTATATTTTCAATTAGAAAATTCTTAGAGCGCACCACTTTTACTGCCGCATAATCTTTTGTATAACTAACAGGAACATTAATTATTTTTAAATTTTTTAATTCAAAATCACTTGATGAAATATGTAAAATACTCCCTTTATTTCCTCCATCTAAAATAGTTCCGTCTTCACCAAAAATAATTAAAGATTTATTAACTTCAATATCATTTTCTTGGTAAACACCTTTTCTGATAAAAATTTCATCTCCATCTTCAGCGATCTCAATGGCTTTTTTTATTGTAGAAATATTACATGATTTACAAACTTCAATCTGATTTGCTTGAAGAATTAAAACTGAAAATAGAAAGAGTAAAAAGAAGATTTTTTTCATTATTTCTAATCAGAATATTTCTGCTTTAAAGCATTCCAAGTGAATATTTGTCCTGTATGTTTTTCCTGAGTTTCTATCGCTAGTTCCTTTGTTGAAAAAGCTGAAAGGTTTGCACCCATTGGACTTTTAATTTCCATGCTAATTAAAAAAGTTGCGCTTTCAGCATCAACCATTTGACCTGGTTTTCCATAATCTGCTACTAAAATAATAGCCATATCATCTTCATTTTTTTCAGTTAAATCGTTAACCATGCATTCTATGGCATCAAATTTAAATTGTTTCCCTTTTTTGGTTACATATTGGGCTGAATGTGTTTTGTCAACAATATTCATTATACAAAAACTGCATTGATCCTTACCGTATTCTATTGCATCTGGTTCCGCTTTACAGGAAACGGTGAGCAATACTAGAACAAGACCTATAATTGATTTTATTGGTTGGAAGTTCATTATTTTGATTTTTTTAGCGTTTAAATATACATAAAAAACAAGTATATCAGTATGGATATACTTGTTTTTAGCAGTCAAAAAAGTTTATTTTTTTGCTTCTTTTTTACCTACAAAAAATGCAATGAAAGTTAATAACATACCCATAAACATGAAATAAGCTCCTAATCTTGGGTATGAATGTGCTTTAAAATTTAAAATATCTTTTGAACCAAAAAGAGGTGGTTGAAATCCCATTACAGAACCATCGGGGTTTTTAAAAATCATAATGGCTTTTGGGTCTAAATTATGACCGTAATCATATTCCCATAAATAAAAATCATACATACCAGCAATTCCCATGATACTCATAACTACAAACCAACCTAAAAATAATTTATAGTTTCCTTTTAAACCAATACCAACACCTAATACAACCATAATGCCTATTGCCCAAGGAAATATTTTAAATTCAGGAATGGTTTCAGGAATATATTGCATTCCTACATAATGGTTCATTAAATTGATATTTTTAATATCAAATTCATTCATATCAGTGAACTTATTGATATGAATATCCATTCCTAATGGAATTGGATATTGAGGTGCTTCTAAAGTAATATTCCATAATGGAAATACAAATAATCCCAATAATAATAAGGATCCAATTGTCATTAATAATCTTGACTTTTTCATTTTTTTACTAAAGTTTAATTAATTATTTGAAAATAGTTGTTGTTAGTTTTAATTAAACTTTTAAAAATTTTAGAAATAAACGGGGAAATAAAATATTATTTACCCGTTTACTCTTTTGATTATTTATAATTGTTATTCAGCGTCAACGGCATCTCCATCTAAGGTAAATGTAATTGGAACATTTGAACCTTTAGGTGAAACTCTAATATATCCTTGCATTTCTTGGTGCAATGCAGAACAGAAATCTGTACAATAGAACGGCCAAACCCCAACTTGTTTAGGTTCCCAAACAAATGTTTCGGTTTGTCCCGGCATAATTAACAATTCAGAAGTTTGAGCACCAATTATAGAAATTCCATGTGGTACATCATAATCTTGTTCCAAATTAGTTACGTGGAAATAAACCTTATCTCCAACTTGAATACCTTCAATATTGTCAGGAGCAAAATGAGAACGAATCATTGTCATATAAATATGAACTTCATTTCCATTTCTAACAACTTTTGCTTCAGCTTCGGTTTTAACAGCATATTCGTGTTCATTTTCTTCTAATTTGAAGATCTTTTTAGATCTTGGTTTAATTAAATCAGCTGGACAACCTGCCGCATAATGAGGTTCTCCAATTGTTGGAAAATCTAACAAGAGTTCCATTTTTTCACCAGATATATCATATAATTGAGCCGATTGTGTTACCTCTGGACCTGTTGGTAAATAACGATCTTTGGTAATTTTATTCATTGCCAATACATATTTTCCAAATGGTTTTCTTGAATTTCCTCCTGGAATCATTAAGTGTCCTACAGAATAATAAGTAGGTTTTCTATCAATAACCTCCCAAGTTCCTAACTTCCATTTTACAACTTCAGAAGAAATAAAGAAAGTAGTATATGCATTTCCTTCGCCATCAAATTCAGTATGTAAAGGTCCTAAACCAGGTTGTTTTACTGCACCAGCTAAAGTAGCTTCGTAACTTAAAATAGGAATTCCATAAGCATCACCATCGAAGTTTTTATCTTCAATTGCCTTAATCATTTTACTAAATGAATGTACCGTTAATTCAGCAGCTAATTTACCACTACCAACAATATATTCTCCGGATGGATCAACATCACAACCGTGTGGTGATTTTGGAGTAGGCATAAAATAAATTGCTCCTGGAACATCAGATGGATCAACAACTAAAACTTCTTTTTTCATTGTTGAAGTTGCAGTATGTGTTTTTTCATCATAAACATTATGTGCATAATTTGCAGGCATTTTAGTTCCTCCGCCATTATTTACAAACTCTTCAATTTTCTTCCAGTTAATTGCTGCAATAAAATCTTTATCGTTTTGAGAAGCGTTGACTTCTAATAAAGAATTCGCTTCCTCAGTATTATATGTTGTAAAGAAGAACCAGCCATGAGAAGCTCCACGTCCTGGGTGAGATAAATCATAATCGAAACCAGGCATTCTAATTTGGAATTTTATATCCATATGACCATGTTCTGGCTCTATAGAAATAAAAGATAATGCTCCTTTAAAGTTTCCTTTATATTCATCAATTGGCATATCTTGTTGAGGAAATGGTACTGAAAAACGAGTACCAGCAACTACATATTCACTGTTTTCAGTTACAAAAGATGAACTATGGTTACCTGCTGAATTAGGAATTTCAATAATTTCAGTAGTTTCAAAAGTTGATAAGTCAATTTTTGCAATTCGTGGTGTGTTATTACCATTTATAAATACCCAACGGCCATCAATTTCACCAGCTGTTTGAGAAATATCTGGGTGGTGAGAATCATCCCAAGGAATAAATCCGTGAGAAGTGTTTAACATAGGTTTTGTTTCTTCGTTAAATCCATATGCTTTTTCAGCATCTACTGAAAATACAGGAATAACTTTAAATAAACGTCCAGAAGGAAGGCCGTAAACAGCTAATTGTCCACTGAAACCTCCTGAAACAAAAGCATAAAATTCGTCGTGTTCACCGGGAGCTACATAAACTTTCTCGGCAGCACTGCTTGATAATGCACCCTGAGAACCTTTTTTTGAGCCTCCATTTCCACAACTACTTAGTACTAATGATAGTACTGTAATTGCCAATAAAGATTTAAAAATTGTTTTCATACTATAATATATTTGTTTGTTTGTTTGTTTGTTTGTGATTTTTGTCCAGCTTATTCTGCTGAGTCATTTGATGTTGATGTTTTTGTTCTAAAATATTCTAAAATTGCTCTTGCTTCAGCTTCTGTTAAACTTTGATTTGCCATTGGTGATAAATACTCAGCTAATAATTTTTTAGCTTCAGCATTTTTTTCAACCATTATCTCAGGATTTAAAATCATGTTCATAATCCATTCAGGTGTGCGCCTTTCAGTAACTCCAGCTAAAGGAGGCCCAACAAAACGTTTAGTAATTTTGTGGCAAGCCGAACATTTCGATTTAAATAATTCTTCACCAGTTGCAACCAACGAATCATCTATATCAGCAAGTGAAATACTAGTTATTGGTCCAATACCTTTGTCTTGCATTGGGTCAACAACTACTTCCTTTATTACTTCTTCTTTTTCTTTTGGTGCAGCTTCATTTCCTTTTTTGCTATCACCACAACTAGACATAAATGCGATTACTAAAGATAATGCTAATACTTTTAATTTCATTTTTTCAATTTATTATTTTAATTTATTCAGCTGGCACTAATACGTCATCAATAACGTGAATCCAACCATTGCTTACTTGTACAGTTTTCAAAATTTTTGTTCCACCAACATAAAGTCCATCTTCTTTACTTTCAACAACCAAATATTTTCCTGAGGCCATATATAATTTACGTCCTTTTTTGGCTTCTTTAGCTAATTGATTATCTGGGTAATTAGCAGGGGCAACATGGTTTGTTAAAATAAATGCTAGTTTTGATTTGTTTTCTGGCAATAATAAAGTTGAAACAGTCCCTTCAGGCAATTTATCAAAAGCTGAATTTAATGGCGCAAAAATTGTTAAAGGACCAACATTTACAACTGCATCTTCAACACCTCCAGCTTCAATCGCAGCAACTAAGGTTGAGAAATCTTCAATTGATTTTGCAACTTGTAATGCATTTGCAGCAGAAACATTATCTATAACTGCTGATTGTCCTTGAGCTTCAGAAACTTCTTGCTCCTGAATTTTGGTTTTTTCTTGCTTTTTCTCGCCTTCACCACAGGCTATAAATAATAGTGAAAACACTAGTAAAAATGAGAAAGTTAGTTTAATTTTTTTCATAATATAATATAAAAGTTTATTAATACTTTGAGCAAATGTACTATGGATCAATAATTTGAACTATGACAAATGTCAGTTTGCAGATAAAAAGATAAAATTATCCTTTAATATCTTGTAACAAAAGTAACACTTATTATATGAAAACAAATTATAATTTTGTAAAAAAATATTTAATAGCCATTTTTTTGTAAAGATTACCTATTTATTTCGACGAATTTTTCTTAATTAAATCAGTTAGTAAATGAACAATACATTAATAAAAAATAGCATTAGAAGGGGAGTTTCATATGCTACTTATAGAACTTTAATTAAAGGCCTTTTAGTTGAAGGAAAATCAACGGGAAGTGAACAGAATGAAGCGCTTTTTGATTACAGTCAGTTGAATGATAAGAGAATGGACAGGCTTGATAAAACATTAAAAATTTCAGAGGAAACTCAAAATTCTTTAAATCAATTAAAAGATGGTTTTACTTTTTTGGTAATTGCTGAAGGTTGGTGTGGCGATGCCGCTCAAATTTTACCAGTTATTAATAAAATTGCTGAAGCTTCAACTAAAATTAATTTAAAAGTGGTTTGCAGAGATGAGAATGACGAATTAATGAATCAGTTTTTAACAAACGGAACTAAATCAATTCCTAAAATTATTATTGTTGACAATAACAATGAGGTAATTAATTCTTGGGGTCCAAGGCCATCAATTGCTGCCAAAATGGTGTTAGATTATAAAGATAAAAATGGAGGTTTGGATGATGTATTTAAAAAAGACTTACAAATTTGGTACAATAAGGATAAGGGAACAAATACTCAAAAAGATTTAGTTGAATTGCTAAAAGCTTCCTAATTTACAATCAAGTTTTTTAAATATCTTTGTTGCTTAAATTTTAACAATGATTGTAGATTTCATAGAAATTCCAAAATGGTGTAAACTATGGGTATTCCCTTCAAGCAGAAAGTTTTATCCTCAAGAAATTTCAGAATTAAAAACAAGTATTGAAACTTTTTTAAACGAATGGTCTTCAAATGAGGAAGGTTTTAACTGTGCTTTTCAATTAAAATTTGATCGTTTTATAATTATTTCTGTGGACGATTCTGAAAAAAAATTAAGTTTAAAAGCGCATGATAAATTATCCGCTTTTATTTTAAGCCTCGAAGCTAAATATGAAATTTTGCTATTAGACAAAATTAATGTTTGTTATAAGCAAGGTGAATTTGTACAATACAAGGACTTAAAAGAGTTTAAAAAAATGATGAAAAACAAAGGTGTTTCTCAAAAAACAATTGTGTTTAATAATATGATTACTTCAAAAAGGGAGCTAGAGGAAGATTGGGAAATAAATATAATGGATAGTTGGTTAGGTAGGTTTTTATAAAAAAAACATTCCAAAACCGAAAGAAAAACTGTTTAATCTTCCATTTTCAAAATCAGCAATTTTCTTTTGATGAAAATCTACATTTAGCATAAAATTATATGAACTTTCAGTAGCAATATGATAGCCAATCCCAACTTTATAATAGCTGCCTCTTTCAAAAGCTTTTCCAAGTTTTAATAATTTTCCAATTCCACCACCAATATAAAACTTATCATCATCAACCCTAACAAGAGCAAATTTAGAATCTAGATAGTAGGGGATTGCCAATACATCTATGTCAGGATGCCAATCCAATCCTAAATTAATACCAGTTGAAATAAAATTATTTAATTTAACATCAATTCCATTGTGAAATAAAACCGCTCTAGGAACTATTAAAGCCCAATCCATATCATCTGCATATTCATCATACCCTCCAAAATTCTCGTTAACGGTAAATGTAGTATTTATGGTAAAATTATAGTTTATATCTCGTTGAGAATAACTTACTAAACTGATAAAAATAATAATAATGAAAAATAACTTTTTCATAAAGGATACGATGCTTTAAATATTTTCGATAAATGCATCAATAGTTGTACCATTATTTACATTTAAGTCACCAATTTTTGTTCTTCTTAATGCAGTTAAATGTCCTCCAGAGTTTAAAGCTTTCCCAAAATCATACGCTAAGGATCTAATGTAAGTTCCTTTACTGCAAACAACTCTAAATTCAACTTTTGGTAAATTTATGTTGGTAATTTCAAATGAGTCAATTGTAATTTTTCTTGCTTTTATTTCGGTTGTTTCGCCTGCCCTGGCCAATTCATACAAAC
>UPTN01000449.1_pt1 | contig 21599 bp, 24 predicted proteins | sample 2160111 | NCBI WGS metagenome assembly UPTN01 (sample SAMN06265058, study PRJEB28932) | marine metagenome | isolation source: Columbia River Estuary | place: USA:Columbia River Estuary, USA | collected 2014-05-05
ATGTTAATGAGTTCTGTTATACGAACACCAATTGGATGGATTGCCTCTCATCGTATGCATCATGCATACAGTGACACAGAAGACGATCCACATTCACCATTACATGTCGGAGTATGGAAGGTTCTAACTACAACGTGGACCATACCTGAGATTCCTGTAAAGTTTAGTAGAGACTTATACAAAAACCCTATGTTGGTTTTTTGCCATAAGCATTGGCTTAAAATTTGGATTGCAGTTTGGGCGATTAGTTTGCTAATTAGCTTTAAGTTCTTTGTAGCTTTTGCCTTAATTCCGTTCTTACATGCTAAGATTGGCTTTGGGCTGCTCAATACTGTGTGTCATTATCCTGAACCAAAAAATGTGCCAGCACTTAATCTTCTAATTGCTGGCGAAGGATATCACCTCAATCACCACAAAAACTTCCGTCGATTGCGCTTGGCAAAATGGGATACAGGCGGTTGGATCGCTGAGCGCCTGATCAATATTGGGGTATTTAAAAAGACATGAACATCATCATCTTTTCAGATTCAAACGGGGCCTTGGGGTTTGGTAGGTATGCTGGACCGTATAGGGTCGCTACTGAACTGCGCAAGGCAGGATACACTGTACAGGTGGTTGATTTTTTTGCCGAGCTCTATCAGAGCCAACTCATAAAAATAATTGACAAATATGTCAATTCTGATACGTTGTGGGTTGGGTTTAGTACCACATTATTCGCTCCAGGTGTTACAAGCGAAATTATCAAAGAAAAGATTTTGAACGGCGAATACAATAACAGCTTTATGATTGAAAACTGGAAAACTGGTATGTGGCCGCGCACTAAAGCCAACATACAAGAAATGTATTCTCTTATTAAAGAAAAGAATCCCAATACCAAAATTGTATTGGGCGGAACAAAGTCCGTTCGTACCACTGGGTTTATACCGATTGATTATTTTATATGGGGCGAAGCAGATGTGAGTGCTGTTGAGCTTTCTCGACATTTGTCGGATGGAAAAGAAATTGAAACTGATGAATTTGGTGGTGGTCGTCGTTTAATTGGAGACAACTATCCGGTTGGTCCAATGGCTGATAAAACCATTGAATGGCATAAGAGCGATCATATATTCCACCGTGAAGTTTTACCAATTGAGTTAAGTCGCGGCTGTATTTTTCGTTGCAGTTATTGTAGTTTTAAAAATCTGGGGCGCAAAGGCGACTCAACGTACCTTAAAGATATTGACGTATTTAAATCAGAAGTAACCAAAAATTATGAGTTATTTGGTACACAGAGCTATATGTTTAGCGACGACACATTTAATGATGGCAACGACAAGGTGGAACGATATGCTGATTGTATTGAATCTCTGCCCTTCAAATTAAGTTGGGCTGGATACTGCCGTGTTGATACTTTGGCGGCATCCAATACAATGATTCACAATCTCAAACGCACTAATCCAGATTTTATAAATTTTGGTATAGAAACATTTTGCCACAGGGCTGGAAAATCAGTCGGTAAGGGAATGGATCCCAATCGTGTTAAAGATACCCTGTATCGTGTAAAAGAAGTATTGGGAAGCGACACAACATTGAGCTGTAATTTTATTGCTGGACTTCGTTACGAAACTGAAGATGAAATTTGGGAAACTGTGGAATGGTTAACTAGTCCAGACTGCCCAGTTGATGCCTTCAACTTTACTCCATTATATGTACTTCATTATAGACGAGATGTAAACGACAAAACAAGCGATTTCAGTAATATGATCGGAAATGATCCCGACAAATATGGCTATGAATACAATCCAGAAACTGGTTATTGGCGACATGACACAATGGATCAAACTCGCGCACACGAGATTGTAAATGAGATATATAAAATGCAAGAGGCCCAAACCAAAACACTGGCCAACCGAATCGGCTTTTTTGGACGACTACAAAATTTAGGATTGGGTTTAGACGACCTTCAAGGGGTAACAGTGTCAAATGCTCAACCTGTTCTAAACATTGTAAACAAAAAAATTGACTTGAAAAATCAATATGTTAAGAGATTGTTGAATGGATAAAGTACAACAGATTTTAGATCAAAGTCTAGCAATTAGAACCTTTCCTACCCAGGAAGTTTTCGATGTAGTTGATAATTTTCAATTGACATCACATGATGAGGTCTGTAAATACACAAGCAATATTACTGAGTATCTCAAGCCATACGTAGATTTGTCAGACTTCCAACACCTATATTTTACAAACGGTATTACCGAAGCAATGAATTATTGGATGTGGCAAGAACAGCGTCCTATAAAAATGGCACAAGATGATTACCAATGGGTGTCAGGTGGCGATACAGGCCAAGTAACTTATATCAGCAATCCGGCTAGTTATGACGGCAACTTTGTCACAATACCACAAGACCAACCAGTTGTTCTTGATTTAGCATATCTTGGCAGCACTGAGATCAAGGAAATCGATATCCCAGACAACGTTGAGATGGTGTTCTACAGCCTAAGTAAAACATTTGGGTTACGTAACTATCGCGTTGGATACATGTGGTCTCGCAAGCCTGTGCGCCGCCTCGAACTGATTCAAAACAGTGCTAAGTATTATAACTATCATAGTGCTGGGCTAGGCGAGGCAGTTATATCTCAAATTGATATTGATCATGTGTACAACACACTGCGCCCATACCAAATTGAACTCTGTCAAGAGCTTGCCCTAACACCAAGTGATGTAGTTTGGCTCGCAACATCTGACGATCCTATCTATTCTAAATTTTATCGCAATCATACAAACCGACTGTGTATTGCCAACCTGCTAAAGGAAAAATATCATGCTGACACCAGCCGTTTATAACACACAACTATTCACAATGGATGACCAACATCTCAAGGGAGTTGCTGAACAATTGCAACAAAGTGGCGCCATTGTTGCTCACGATCAAAAATTAACTGAGCAGCAATATATTGACCTTATGAAAAGATTTGGTGAATGCGAGTCTCCTAATCTGTTTATGAACCCAAAAGAATATCCAGAAATATTTCTTGTAACGGGCAAGCGTGACGCAGATGGCAAAAAGATTGGCATGTTTGGCGATACTGAATTGGGCTGGCACAGTAACGGCAATAGCCGACACAATATCGACAAAATCATAATCGGGTTGTACTGTATTAATGAAGATGTCAATACAACACTGAGTCTTTGTGACACTGCGACTCCGTTTGATGAACTGGACGACGTTGAAAAGGACTATTGGCGAAACATCAAGATACGTATTCAGTTTCAGAACAACACAATGTATCACCTCGACGATGATGATCCAGAACTGGAGTTTATGTCTAAAAATCGTGGTTCAATACGTTCGCTCGTTGGAACTCATCCTGTTTCAGGAAGAGAATACTTTTATTTCCCATACCATTTTATTGTTAAGGCATGGAATGGTAAACAGCCAATTGACCACGAAGAGATGATTGTTGCATTGCAAAAGATTATATTTAAGTCTAAGCATCAGTTTCATCATATCTTCAAAAAAGGCGATCTGTTGCTTATGGATCAATTCACTACTTTACATAGACGAACTCCTGTGAATGATCCAGAAAGATTACTTTGGAGAATTGCTTGTGACTATCAACAAATCTGCCCTTCGTGAAATATATAATATCTCGGAGATGTCTTATCTCGACCAAGATGAGGCTATGCCAATTTACATGCATCAAGCTAACTTAATTAAAAAACAAGATCTATCAGGAATTGTTGATGTTGGATGCAGGATAGGTATAATTAATGATTATTTAACAGACTACGATTATCGTTACTACGGGTTTGACACAAGTCCTGAACCTATATCATTTGCTAAGTCAAAATATCCAACAAAGAACTTCGATGTAAGATCTTGGCACAATCTTATAATGCCATATTTCGATGTCGACGTTGTCTTGTTTAGCAGTGTATTAATCTATGCAGATGATCCACTTAGTATGTTTGAGAAGGTATGTGCATTTTATCAACCTAGGATTGCTATAATACAAGAAATTAATAACAAGAACAACGAAGATTTCACATACACTGATCTGAAATATTTTACTGATAAATATCCATGTACAACACACCATATGTCATTAAACATCCCGTGTGGCGAAAGGACAATCTTAAATGTTCAATACAAATAACTTCCGTATTAAACGAAACAAACTAGAATTTAACGAAGACGGCACTCCTGTAAGAGCATATCTGAATGACGACCCGGGTCATGCTATTAAAGTTGATCGCCCGACATACGAACACCTATCACTAAATGAAGAATATAACGGATACCGAGATATGGTCTGGACCCCGATAGATTTGCCATATCTAGACATCGACATGGATCATATTGCAGACTTAGCTGAAGATCCTGGATTACAAAAAAATTTTTATGTTACAAAAAATGTAGGCCCTTTAATTTTTATAAAACCAAACCGTTGCGGCATGGCTGGAGAAAATCCTGAATGGTATGATTTTGCAAAGCAAGAACTTTCAGAAGTTATTGACTATATTGAAACATTGCCGTTTACTGCAATACATCAAGCATTCTTTGTTCAAGCACCGAAAGCAATACCTGCTCATTACGACGAAGAACACGGCATGGCAGAAATACTCAAGCGACAGGCGCCAAGCCACTTACACTTTCGATGGAGTAAAGTTACAGATTATCGCAACGAGCACTTCTACATGACAAGAGATAGCGATGCTACTCAAGTATACCCAATGCTGCCTCCTGCAACTAACGCATTCGCTTATGACGGTGCAGTGTACGAACACGGAGTAGACAGAGGATTTAATATGCGAGATCGTATGCAATTAGTCATACACGGCGTATACGATATGCCGAAATGGCACAACTTGCTAGAAAACAGCTGGAATAAGTATAAAGAATATGCAATCACAACCGAACATTTTAATTTATAGGTATAAAGAACATCCAGTGCAATATCGTCAAGATGTTCTAAAGTTTGCTGAACAAAGTCTGAAAGAAGGCAACGATAGCATAGATCCACAAAAATATCATCCCGACGATCCTAATATCGAAACGTGGCTTAGTTATCTTGATGGCAAACTTATTTCGATATCGGCAGCGGAGCGATCAACTTATACCAACGATCCTGATATAGCTGTTAGAGTGTGCCGATACCACATACTAAAAGATTATCGATTTACACATTGCGGATTGCGCATGGGCGAACATCAAATTAAGTGGGCAAGGGAAGAAGGATATCAAATCCTATACGTTACGCATAACATTAAGAATAGAGCAATTAATGCACTATATCAACGTAAAAAGAAAATGACTGTGCCTAGCTTTAAAGAATGGACCCAAGGAGAATGGTATAATAGCTTGCAGCTAGAAAAAGACTTCTTGTTTAAAACTGGAGATATGTTACAATACATATATAGCATTCGGCTGCAAGATCCAGAATTTATATGGAAGCCAACATCAAATTTTATTGTAAAGACAGATGAAAGTATTAATTAGTGCGCCAAGGACAGGTTCTTCATATTTCTATGAACACATTGAACTTGAGAATATAAAGATATTCGGAGTTCAAAAACCACATCAAAAAGCAGAATTTCTAAATCCGGATGTTGGCCATACTAATCTACACGCAAAGATATGTTGGCTTAATAATGAAAAATCACTAGGACGTCACTATACATTTAAGCACCATATTAACTATTTAATAACACCCGGATATGATTATTATAACAACTGGTTTAAAGAATTCTATAGAGACGACGAAATTATAGTTCTTAAAAGAAAAGAACTTTGGAAATGGGCGCTCAGTTTTATGTGGCAAGAATTATCAAACTGGAAAACTGCCGGTATTATAGATGTAAGCCATGCCGAAGTTATAAATATTAGTACTAACGTTGATTTAAAAAAGTCCTTAGATCAGTTTTTTGAGATTAAGGACCAACTTGATACTGTAGAAGGAAATGTAGTCTACTACGAAGATTTGAATTTTCCATTTTCAAAATTCCACAAGTTATCAAATATAATCAATTACGAAAACAAGATGCAAGAAGCCGGCATTAACCTAGAAGAAATTGGAGAATACTATGAAAAGAAGAAAGCATCAACTACCTTGTATACATAAGTTTGATTTAGAAATCGACTTAGCAAGATTGCAGAAAGAATGCGATGATGCAGCAACAAGCTTTGTTGATGTTGTTTCTGCTAATCCGGCATTGTGTATGAACCATATGGAACTTGTAAAGAATGTATACGACAACTTTGAACAAATTAATCTAACTGAATTAAATGGCGAAGAACTTGATTACACCGACGACGTTAAGGAACGCATTCGTCGTCGAGAAGAGACAAGATACAACAAACCAACTGAGTTGTATACTGGATCGTACTTTGAAGAAATTGTGAATATGTTTAAGGCTAGTGCAATGCGAGTACGTATTACAAAACTTGCACCCGGAAAAGTTATTCCATTCCACATCGACTATGATCCAACATACGCGACACGAATTATTGTTCCAATTTATACTAACCCAGACGTTCGCAATTTGTTTAAGCGTAAAGACCAAGTTGAAGATTACAATCTCGAAGCAGGAAACGCATATTTCCTTAACACAGGCTTTGCACATGCAGTCGAAAATAATAGTGCGGTGCCGCGCATTGCATTAATGTTTAGTTTAGATGGACAAGAGGATTTAACATTTGACACGTGAAATTGATATTCCGCGCTATGCTATCGAGACATTATTGGCATACGTCGAACAACATGTTGACATATTAAATAACGAAGAACCATTTTATATGAATGTCAATCACGAACTTCGAGAACAGGCATTTGGTAAGTTCTTGGATACGTCGGTTATTGAAACAGCATATATCTATGCACATACACAGCCTATACCGTTACATGTTGACCGCTACAAGAAAAATAGTGTCTACAACTTATGTGTGCCACTGTACAAGGGCGACTCGGATCAATATCTATTAGTGTTTGATCAAACCTTTGACAAGTACGGACTTAGCTGGAGACTAGCCGATGTCGACCATATTAAACACAAACCAGCAGGCCCGGAACACAAGCAGACTTCAAACAATGACAATGATCATCTTCCATCAGAAGTGTTAACTGGAATTAGGCCTTGCGACACAGATGGAGTAGTTGGATTAACTGGACAAGCTGTGCCGGATCACATTAATAAAATACTGCCATACGGAAATGATAACTTTTATTTTGGACTGAGCGGCACTGTGTGGAACTGGAAACCCGGGAAGGCACTTATATTCAAATCCAGTCAGATACATGGTACAGCTATGCAATCTGAATTTAAAATTGGGTGTGTTGTATTGATGAATGCAGACAACGTACAACTTCCTCAATAGGAACATTAAATTGCACAGTGCATCCAATTTTAGATTCTTCCATAATTCCAGTTGCATGTAAATGACAAGCCGGAAAGATGAGGGCTTGTCCGGGTGTGTATGCCCATGCTTTGCCCGATAACCCATAATAAAAATCTTTTGTATAAGGCAAGTGTTGCATTAATTCGTCATCAATTGGATAGTTTGTAAGGCCTGTGACTTCATTTGATTCGCACGGTCGAGACTTTAATGCACTTAGATAGTACATTTCTTCTAACTCGGCATCTGTCTTGTCATTAAAGATATTCCATATCCACGATACAGGTGAAGTACGGTTAACTGTTTGATCAAATACAATAAATTTCTGTTGCACCGATGCAGAAATTGGCATTAGCATAATAGTTTGCTTTTTATCAGAAATGTCAGCATGTGTAGTAAACGGAGTAGAATGCGAAAATAAATTACCATAATGATAATACCGTGTATCAATGAAGTTAGATATGATATCTTTAATTTTATCCTGCTCTTCGATTATACTTAGTTCGTGCATTTTGGTAGCAGTACCTTCTACAGATAGCTGTGTAAGGCCGTGCAATATGGTGTCTGGTAAGGTAAATGTAATCATGGTATAATAGTGATTTCTCTTACAAGGTTGCCAGCTTTAAACATATCAATAACATATTGTATTGTAGACATTGCAGTTGGCAATAATATTTTCTTTTCGTTAGGAACCATTTTATTAATATGTGGCAAATCGATATACCCAAAACGTAAATTGCAAATTGATGGACCATCTGTAAGATAAGATAATTGCTCACATGCTTTATCAGATGCAGCTTTAGCCGCAGCATAAGGCCACACCTTTTTCTTAATTCCGTCTGACGTATTTGATCCTAAATTAATAATTAATCTGTTTGGATGATCTTGCCACGACTGGTATACCTTGTATAATATCTCAGTCTGGGTACCCATACCTTCAAACGAATTAGCAGAAACTGCTGGAAATGCATTATTAATAAAAATATCACAGTCGTCTATTAAGCTAATCATTCTGTTAATGTTATTAGGTTCTAATAGATCAAAACCATTAGTTCGAGAAAATCCAATTGCACTAGGATATTGTTGATGAATAGCAAATCCTAATCCAGATGTATGACCAGTAATTGCAATTTTAGTCATTGCGTTCCTTAACAATACACGCTACTAAATGAACGCGGGCATCTTTACTTCCATTGAATGCTGTATGCTTTACAGTTGTATCGGTTAAGTACCATTTGTTTTGTTCGAGTTGATTTACAGTGTCCTCAATTACCATAAAGCATCCCTCTTGGGTCTTAATTGGATAATGCAGTCTTCTTGTGTCGTCTACATGCCAGCTTAAACAGGAATTAGATTGTGATGTCATAATTCTAACTCTTCCAAGAACATATTTACTTAATAACGTTTGATAAATTTCTTCAAATACCGTTCCAGTAAAGATGCTGCACAACTCAACAAAGTCTGTTTCTTTTAACGGTAGATCACGCAACGGAACATCAAACGAAACTTCTCCGCGGTCGTTAACAACTTTAGTCTTTTTGGTCCAATCATAATACAAACTACCGTTACCAAATTGGTGGTCGTTGATGCCAATTGGGGAATTTAAACAAACAGACCTATAAGTTGCCCAATTGGGCAACACCTTGTGCAATTCTTCAAGTAAATTTTCGTATATTGGTAAATCATCAACAAGAGTAACGTATGTCATTAAACTTTCCTTTTAGGTATCTTACTGTCGGCGCTGCTTACACAACTGTCTGTAATACAGGGCATCGGTTTGTCAAACAGCTTAAACCCTGTTTCTATATTACCAAGAGGCACATCGTGGCATGAATAGGAACGTTTGATACTTCCGTCAGGCTCGCGTATAATAATTCCTTGATATCCGGCATTACAACTCCATCCTTTAAATTTGTTAAAGTTAAAGGCATTAAAGCGCTCGGCCTGATCCATGAACCATTTCTTGCCGTTTTTGTCTTCAAACTCAACTTGCATATGCCATGGAACACTTGCATCTAGTTTGCCATTAATGCCTTTTGGTATTTCAAATGTAGGCTTTGGACGGTCTGCCCATTTGCGTTTGCTTTCTGTGTAAGCACGTTGTGGCATGCCGTTGTGCAGTCTCTTAAGCATATCGTCTGTATACCCGTCAACGACGCGGCTAGCGGTAGGGTCTGACTGTGGCTTGAGTGTTACGTTAATATTTTGCTCATGAAAGAACAGTGCGTTAGACCAGTCTTCTTCAAAGTGCTCCGGACGCATTACCATGTTGATTGTAACTTGCACATCGTACTCTTGACAGAAAACTAGCTTGTCTGCAAATTCTTGCATCTTCTCTGTTGTGTTAAGATGCTCTGTGTGTAAGCTTGCTGTAATGCTGGCGCGGTGGAATGGCTTTGCATACTCTACATATTCTTCAAACCACTTCATATTGCGACTGCAATTAGATGTCATGTGTACTGAAGTATAGTTTGTGTTCGGAGCGTCATCTGAAAGGTGTTTCATAATATCCAAGTAGCCTGGATGGAACGTAGGCTCGCCTCCGCTTAGGGAGAAGTGGAAACTGTTAAATCCGTTGCCTCTAGCTTGTCGTTTAATCTCATCGATTGTCTTAAGGCAGAGTTCAGTCGGTCTGTGATCTTTTCTATCCGACCTTGCATATGGCCAGCAATAACTACACTTATAATTACAAAACCTACCGAGTAACCAAGACACAGTGAAAATATCTCTGTAGATGAGAGTTCTTTGGCCCACAGACGTGATATCGTCAAACGGAATTTTTGTAAAATCGTAGTTGCTCCATTTTAAATCTTCATTCATAATTTATTATAGCATCCAATTTATTCTTTGTCAAGTATAGGTATTTAATAGACTATAGTTCTTCTTTTGAAAAATGATCTCTTTTATTTTCTTTACAAGTGTTTAAACATTTTGGAATTTTATTATCACCAGTCCAGGATTCAATTATATCCGTAAACACTTTTCCTTTGAGTGCTTCTTTAATACTTACGTTTTCTAGATTAATGTCGTTCATGTAGTCGTGCTCAACTAGTATTTCTTCAAAGCGATCTTTAACTTCACCTGTTACAGAAAATTCTAGCATCTTGCTGTTTAGATGACAGCACGGAATAACGTTACCCATATGATTTACAAAGATTCTTTTTTGATTTGAATACTTACAACTTATACAAGGCGACTCGTCTACTTCTTTTTTCTTGTGCTTCACTCCATTTTTATCATCGCGGTGACTTATGATAGTTTTAAAATCTTTAAACCCTTCAGCTTTAGCTTTTGCTTTTGCTTCTTCTAGTTGGTGCTCGTTATGTTCAAACACAATAAACTGCCAATTAGATTTGCCGCCCGCTGCATTAAATGCGCGGTAGTTTTTTTCTACCTTTTCAAAATTAGAACCTTCTCTATAAATTTCACTTGTGCTATCGCTACCGTCAATGCCCCATGTTACTTTGTGGCTTGCAGGCATATGAGTAGCTAACTTTGCCCACCATGCTTCGGTTCGCAAACTCCCATTAGTAGCAACGTTTATATGGGCATTCCAATCTGCAAAATGATCAATTATATCAAAAAAGTCAGGATGGGTAGTAGGCTCGTCGACACTGCCGCAAAAGTTGATAATTTTTATATTAGGAAAGTCTTCTTTAATAAATCTTTTTCTAATAGTATCGATTCCAATATAATGTTTGTTTAAAATCTTATCAGCTTGTTTTGATATAACTCTAAAACACCCCTTGCAACTTATGTTACAAAAGCTAGTAAGTTCTATATCAATCCATTCTATTGTGTCAGTTGACCACATTATGTTATCCTCGTTTCTAAATATTTAATAATATCGGGATGCAAGTATTCGTGATAATCTTGATCCCTTGATTTATCAAATACTGTAATTTCCCTCAACATGTTTTGTCTATGTTCGTCAGTTACATCAAAGTCTAAATTTTCTTCTAAGTATTTAATTACATGCTTCACCATAGTTGAGCCGTGGTCAGCTGCAAGAGTTTGAAAATTTTTGATCAGGTCGAGCTTTATATCTTTTGTTAAGAATTTAACATTAATAAATTTTTCATCTGGCCAAATCAAGTCTACAAAAAAGCTACAATTCTCTACTGTATCATTATTTAAAATACGTTCTTTGTACCATTTATAAAGATCGGGAATGTAGTGTGCGTTGAGCGCACTAAGCACTATAGTTGGAAATAAATTTAACTTACGATCGTTTTCGTCAAACTTTGCAATTAGGTTATCTAAACTTTTTACAAGACTGTTCCATTTCATTGGGTAACGAATATATTCGTAATTTTTTCCAACACTGTCGATGCTTAGATTTAGAGACGGCGCGCCTCTAAATTTTAACATTTTTTTAACTAATTGATTATTAAATTTTGTTGCATTTGTATGAAAACTTAAATGTATATTTTTGGCAGCGTCAACTTCTATAGCTTTATCTAAAAACTGTAAAAAAGGTTGAACAATTGTAGGTTCACCACCAGTTGCTTTAATTTCTCGCAAGTTGTGTATGTTATCTAAAATATTTTGCCATTGCTCGTTACCGTTCCAAAAATGTGACTTGTTGTGAGAATTTGGACCTGTATTATGTAAGAAGGTAGGAATATTAGTTAATTGCTTATCTGATTTCCATTCAAACCCACTGATGCCATTAGTGTCTAGATTGTTTTCAATAAAGTAATTATAATCGTGTCTAAGCTTATTACTAAGTCCAGGTTGACACATTCTGCATCTAAGGTTACAATTTTCGCCAAGGCTCAGGTCAACACATTGCATCTTCGGATTATTAACATCAAACTCATTAGCATCAGGAAGGGTAGAAAAAATCCTATAGCTTGTACTGCCTCTGTCTTCCATTTTCCAACAAGTGTTACAAGCTTGGGGGCGGTTGCCTGCAAGCATTGATTCTCTTATTGCAGTCATTGCAGGTCCATAGAATATCTCCGTGGGCATAATTTTTTTTTCAGACTTAGCAATAATGTCTGCTATATGCAGTGGATCGGGGGTCTCGGGCCTTATTGCATTACAACATGGTGCTGCACTTACAATACCTAAGCCGTCTTTCCACTCCTTTAGTGCCAATTGACTAAAGGGAAAATAGCAAAACGTATTGTCGGTTTCTGGTTTCATTAATTGTTCTCAGTAGGTATAATCGGAGGAGCCTTTGCTACTTCGTCCATACTGTTTTCAAAAACACTACTATCAATATGATTATAAAGAACATCTTTATAGTTTTCTTTATATGCACTCTTTGGTGCGCAAAGGCCGCAACCACATGTAGCTTTTGGACAAATAACAGTTGGCATTGTCTTTGACTCAAGGCGTTGTTTTAGATCTGCAATGATTTTATAACCTTCGCTAATCTTTCCAATCGGGCCGCGTGTTTGATCAAATTTAGCTTGACACGTTTGGTGATGGAATACTTGATCTGTTTGTTGTTCTAAATGCAGGAAGAACCAGTTAACACTGCAATGCCAGCCTTTAAAGTTTCTAAAGTCAACAAAGGTACTTTTACGATCTTCTCCTTTAGCACTTAGGCACATCTCTCTACTGCCGCAGCACGGTCGTCCAATTGCATAACCATCTTTCTTTGGTTTAAGTACAGGAACTGCTTCAGCAACCTTAGTTTCTTCGTTTGTAGGTTCGCCTACAGCACTTAGTTTGTGCGATATTTCTTTTTCATCATTAAGTTTAGCGTTCTTATACTTCCAGTAGTTTTTCATATAATCAAGTTGTTCTTCAGTATACTGGTGTGCAAAGTCACTAGCACTGCCTGCTTCTTCTCCAATTACACGCGGTACATACTTTACACCGTTTTCATGCAAAAAATCACATAGCTCTTTGCATTCGTCAAAGTATGCAGCATGAAACATAACATTAACACTTACAGTGAAATTATTTGCAGGGCCTTCTTTATGAAACTGCATTATTCTATCTTTAACTTGCTGTTTAAGTTTTTGATTGCTTTCGCTATGATAACTAACTGTGGCGTGAGTAAAATGCTTCATTACGTTATCGGCCATCTTCTTGCCCATTGCGCCGTTTGTAGTAAGTGAAAATGTTGCAGTCCACTTGTCACTATACCGTTTTTTGTATTCATCTTTAAGATAAATTACAAATGGAACAAAATGAGGGTTAACTGTAGGCTCGCCTCCGGTAAAACTAATAGCGGTATATTTGTTTTTTCTATATTCCATATATGTATCAATATATTCAAACAAGAAATTTGTGTTAGCTTTTAATTCGTCAAGAGTTGCATGTGGACTAAAGTTATCATGACGGTGAACAGGACAATAGCTACAATCATAGTTACATCGTCTTCCAAGATCCCACGACACTTGAAAAACATTTCCAGTAAGCAAGTCTACTGTATCAAAACTCATAAAGAATAACCCTTCTTTGCTGCTTCTTCCATTGCCCATTTTCGTTCAGCACACCAAAAACAATTGTTACATACTTCGAGAGGAATACCGTGTTCGTATGTGTCCCACGTTATTCCTTCAAATTGGCCTTCGCAACTTCTTGTAGTAGTTAACAAATCTTGCCACCCATTAACAAAATATTGTTCTATAACCCAATCTTTTTCAACATACTTAAACGGGTGTAGCTGACTCCATTCTTGTTGTTCTGCTGTGGCGTCCTCTATAGATACCTTTCTATCGTGCGGGGCTTTATTCAGCTTAACATTGGGGTTTTTAGTAACACAATTGTATATGCGAGAAAGATTGTGTCGTTTAAATGCATATTGATTATATGCACTTACCACCATCCTGTCGCCGGAAAACGCAGGATCTGCTGGGTTTTTATAAGGTCCGGACTCTTCAAATTGAGGTGGAATAAATCCTTCAATGCGTTCGACAATTACATCTGGAAACATTTTCTTTAATTTATTGTATACATCAATGCTGATGTATCCAGCCCAAGGCCTATCGGTGTAAACACGAACAAACGAAATTATCTTTATCTTTGTCTTGTATCCATTTTCTTGAATGTACTTTGCTAACAGTGACGTAAATAACGCACTGTCGGCACCGCCACTTACATTTATTCCAACATAGTCCCAATTCGGATCGAAGCGTACAGGCAAGCCATTTAGCTCATGTAACTTATCACTTATGCCAAGTGAATAGAATTTTTTTTGTATTTCATCAAGATTTGTCATCTAGAGATTCCTTATTAAATATATCTTTCATTTCAGGAAACGTTTCAGCAAATGTTATCCCACGTTGTTGATCACATAATCCAAGAAACTCTTTCATTTCGGGTAGACGTTGACTCCAATCTTCCGAATCCATAAAGCTAAGTATTCCATCAAGACGTTTGATTCCGTATTCTGCTTCTTGCCATGTTTCATATGTTATTTTTCCTTTGTGCCACTCCGGTATACCTAGTTCCCAGTTTTCTTCCCACCACGGATACCATGCTTCGTACTTATCTCTGCATTCTTTCTTAAACCAAGTAGGTAGAGCTTTTACATTTAGGTGTGCCGGCCAGTATACAAAGTGCTGACTTATGCCGCCAGCGCCAAATGGCCACATGTTAACCTTTTTAAAACCTTGCTCAAGTTTCCATTGTATAAAATCTGGCAAGTAATATACATTAAGGGCTTGTACTGCGCAAGCAATAGTAACCTCGACATTATCACTTGTTTCGTTATCAAGTATGTGGAACACTTCTTCTTGACGTGTCCACTTACTAGGATAGCGAATATAATCATTCATCTCTTTAATGCTGTCTATCGAATAGTGAAAACGCACCAGCTTAAATTCTTTCCATAAATCAAATAGGTCCTCTCTCCATTCAACTCCATTTGAGTTATAACGAAGTTCAAGGTCTTTTGCATAACCCATTTTAATTGCGTGTTCAAGAATTTCATAATGTTCCTCAATAATAAGACTTTCGCCGCCTGCAAAATAGATTTGTTGCATAGTCGGCATTTGCTCATAAAACTGTTTCCAGAATGTAGGATTTTGTTTGTGCCAGTTGTAACTACTGCCGTTAGTACTACCTTTGTCTTCCCACTGCATAATCTCTTTAAGTGATTCGTTTTTAACTGCTGGGAAGATAGCTTTGTAGTCTTTAATCCAGCCACTGCTATCATGCGGGCTGCACATTACACAAGCAAGCTGACACTTTGTTCCAAAACGCAAATCAATGTATGCTAGGTTTGGGGGCACTTCGCCATCTTCTTTGGTATCGGCTAGAATCTTTTCAAGGTCTACACGCTGGCTCCAATAGTGTGTTTCCCACTGTCGCTTACTACGATGGCCTGCTGCTTCCTCTTTGTAGCACTTTAAACAGCTAGGTGGTTTTTCTCCGTTAAGCATTTGCTTTCGGACGTTCTTCATGTAGTTGCTATTCCATGCTGTTTCAAAGTCACTTACATTTAGATTGTTAGGCTTGCCATCATCTGTTTTAAGAATGCCTACTTGTCCGCCATGTTCTTTGTCATTTGTTGGGCCAACGCTACTTGCGTTAGCTGTACAACAAACTCTCATGCTGCCGTCTGGGCGTGTACTTAGGTGTACCCACGGCAGGAGGCAAAACGTCTCGCTCGGTAATTTATCGGTCATTAGTTTCCTTCAATCTTAATTTCGTTATGGTAAGCTTTGTTCATTCCGCATGTACGAACACAACGAGTTAGGTGCAAGCTGTTTTTAGGATCCCAACTTAATTCTAACAGTTCAGTATACCACGGATGTGATAGAATTTCTTCTACAGTGTGATATCTAAGGGAATTCCACGTATCACTAAAAATTGCCAACTTGTCGACTATTTTGTCTCCATTTTTAATAAATTCTGTCCACAAAAAACAGCATGGCCAAACTTTTAAATCTGCAGATATAAAAATCTCTCCCTCATGGATGTACTTACACGTTATACTTTTAATTATAGCATCTTTTTCGTTTTTGTCAATTTCTTTGTTTGAGGAATAATCCTCAATGAATTTATCAAGCTTTTGTACTTGAGCCACTTTACTGTGTTCTTTAGCACCCGTTGTTGTAACTATTTTTTCTTCTTTGACTATTTTACCATTTTGTTTTTTAGTAATTTGCGATAGCCAATCCTGATAGCTGTTGCGCATACCAGTACGAGTGGCAAATTTTAATCCTAGCTCTGCGGCGTGCTGGCGAGCAGTGTCTAACTCGTATTCATTATGGTCAAACACAATAAAGATCCATGTGCCCGTTGCAATGCCTTCGCCGCCTGCCATGTATGCTTTTACGTTACGCTCAATAACTGAGAATTTTGTATTAACTCTGTATATGTGATTTGTTTCAGCATGACCATCAATACAAAAGACAACGTCTACATTTTGTGTTTCTTTGCCAACTTTGCCTAATTCTCGCCACCATTCTTCTGTACGGATGCCGCCGTTTGTGCTTAATTGACAACGGCCACCGTTTGTGGCCAAATATCTAACCATGTCCAGACATTCTACGTTTGCAGCCGGGTCGCCTAATACTCCGCAAAACTTAAACGATTTTCCAGTAATGTGTTCTTTTTTAGGAAAGGCTGACTGCAAGTCTTTAAATGTAAAACTTTGAATCTTGTATTCGCCGAGCCGTTGTGTCCTTAGACAGCCCGGGCACGCCGCATTACAATCCGACGTGATTTCGAGTTCAATTTTTTTAAGGAAATCAACTGACATTGTGTACGTACTTTACTCTCATAAATATATTTATGAACTCCGATACACCAGAAAATAAAAACAATGCAATACTTAAGAAATATGGCAAATCCTTTTGTGCTGCGCCGTTTACTAGTTTCCACGAAGGTGAAAACGGTCTTATCAGTACGTGTTGCAAAACTAGAAATCCTCTTGGGTTTACTTCCCAAAATACTGTAGAAGAAATTCTAAACAGCGCAGAAGCACAGAAAATTCGTAAAGAATTTCTAGAAGGCAAACGCCCAGAGCAATGCAAGGCTTGCTGGAATCTAGAAGAAAGCGGAAAGATTGCTAGCAACAGACTCCATTCAAATGATATGGGTGCGGCAGGCATTGACGAAGCTGTCGCAAATACTAACGAAAATGGCTATATGAACAAACAGTTTCCAACATGGCTGGATATCTTATGGACTAATAAATGCAATTTTGCGTGTATAGGATGCAAGCCTAGTTTAAGTAGTACAATTGCCAACAACTATATAAAAGAATTTTCTATATTGCACAATCACGACTACGCAAAAGAACAATCACATGAATGGAAAAATTCAAATGATAGCAAAATAGATTACGTTCTTAAGCATAGTGATTCTATACACACTATTCACCTTAACGGCGGCGAACCATTAATGGCCGAAGACTTGTATGAATTCTTAGAAGTAATGATTAGCAAGGGACTTCACAAGAAAATAAAAATATGGAGTCATACTAACGGCAGTGTAAAGAGTTTTAAAGGTAGAGATTTAATACTTGATTATTTTTCTCATTGGGGCAAGAATTGTAAGATTACGTTAAGCAATGACGGACATAGTAAGTACGGTGAATATATTAGATATGGATACAATGATAAAAAATGGCTGAATACATATGAAAAAATTAAAGAAGCAAAAATAGAATTTAACGTTCAGACCTGTTTAAATATTTTTAACGTATTGTACTTAGATGAAATTAATGATTGGTATTTTTCTAATATTATCGATAATGAAAAGATTCCATATGGAACATTAACCCTCTGGACAAATCCAACTCTTAGTATTAGGCTAGCAAATCACATACCTGAACTAAGAGAACAGTCGTTAAACATGTTAACACAGCTTCAATCTAAGAAAAGTATGCAGTGGAATAAATCACTAGTTTCAAGTCACCAATGGCTTGAAAATAATACACATGCGGACCAACATCATTTGAAGTCTTTTTATAACGGAGTAGTAGCGTTAGATGCAAAAAGAAATACAAACTTTTTAGAAACGTTTCCGTTGCTTACAGATTTATACAATTTAGGAAAATCTATTTAATTCCAGCTTTTTGTTTTCCCCAATTGCGTTCTTCACACCAAAAACATTCTCCGCATTCTGGAACAAACTGTCCCTCAACATAATTTTCGTATGTTAGATCATCCCATTCCTGTTCACAGCTACGTGTTGTATTAAGTAAATCGAGTACATTATTATTAGCGTACTGCTTAATAATCCAATCTTTTTCAGTTAATCTAAATGGTGTTAAGAACCATCCATTTTCATCTGCGCTTGCAAGAGTATCTATTTCGTATTTTGGAGTGTCCCTTGCAAGAACTCTGCGGGAGTGCTCTAGTCCTGTAGGATTTTTTGTAGTAGCATTATATATTGCATCATACTTATTTTGAAATTGAAGATAACGACTATAGCTTACCCCTATAACAACATCGCCTGCGCGGCCATTAATTGGTCCGGCAGCACTGAGCTCAAGTTCCGGAGGCATATACATAGTATGTCTTTCTCCAATAATTTCTGGAAATCTATTCTTGAGCCAATTATAAACATTTTCTGCAATACTGTATTGCCAAGGACGTGTTTTCCACATACGGATATATGATAACACATCAACTTGACAATCGTAGTTGTTTTCTTCAATAATTTTACAAACTAAAAATGCTAATATTGCACTGTCTGCGCCGCCACTTAAATTAATAACTACCTTTTTCCATTTAGGATTTACTGGTATTGGAAGACCGTCGACGTTGTGCGTTTCTAAATTAGTGCTATTATATAATTTTTCCATTTTATTTCCTTATTTAAACTGTGCAGCAAACGGATCAAACTCTGCTCCACATTTCATAGAACATACTTTTAGCTTACCTGATGCACAAGTCGGCTTATTCCAACTTGCTTGTATAGAATCAAATATTCCAGTATCAAACACTGCACGTAGACCATGTATCTTAGCGTTAACTGCATCTTTGCCGCCTGCTTCGTCAATAAAGTCCCATACTTGTTCTACTTTTGGATCTTTGTGCCACCACTTGTACATACGACCTGCTGTCCAGCAACACGGCATTGCCAATCCTTCTGCTGTAATAAACAAGTTGCCTTCGTCTTTTACTTTACAATTAATAGGTGCAGCATCATAATATGCGTCCATACTACCGTACTTGTCAATAATTACATCCTGTTTCTTAAGTGCAGTGTTTTGAAACTTTTCATCAGGCTTTTTAATTTCGTTGGTTTCGTTGCCTTTGCGATCAACTGCTTGGTGCGATTCTTTCTTTTCACTGTTAGCAGTAACAAAACGTCCTGTCTTCTTTGCAACGAACCTCTCAAATCCCATTTCTTTACTTAATGCTTCGGCTTCTTCTACTTGGTGCTGGTTATGTTCGAAGATGAGGAAGTCCCAACGGGCTCTGCCTCCTGCTGCAATAAAAGCTCGCATTGAGCGTTGCACGTTGTCCCAATTAACGTTTTGCCTATATATATGGTTGGTATCAGCAAGACCATCCACACTAAAAATGACAGCGCCGCAACGCCCAAAAACGGCTGCAAGTTCTCTCCACCATGTTTCATTCTTCGCTCCTGCGTTAGTGTTCATACTCAACCACATGTCTTTATTATGACTGCGAAAGTATTCAAAAATTTCTAATGTATCTCTAGCAACAATTGGATCACCTAAGTTGCCGCACATATACAATGTCTTAAGCTGCTTGATAAAGCTGGGCTCAAACATTACTTTAATGTCGTCAAGTGTAAGTTCGCTCAAGTCGATGTGCGGATTAACTGCTCCGCCGTTTTGATTACGGTCACACATCGGACAAGCTGCTTGACAATTCTGTGTGTTTTCTAAATGAATTACTCTAATATCTTCGTACTTGTACATTTATTTTAATGCCTTTAAAATTTCTGGAGCAACATAATTAGTCATAAGTTCGGTATTTCCTTTTGGTCCCATGTGGTTGCCGATGTCAGTCCAGTGTTTATCCAAAAGTCCTGTTTCTTGTACTACAAAATCAACAATGTTAATACTAGGGGCCGTGTTCTTGTCCCAAATTTGCAGCCAAGGATAAACAAGATGGGGAATATTTTTATTTTCAATAAGCGCATGAGTATAGTATAATTGAGCCTGTATAGACTCTAGATGATGATACCCCCCTACTTCGCCTACAGCGTAGACGTTCATCTTATTAAGTAAATCAAATACCCATTTTACTTTTTTAGATATCCTATTCCCTGGCTGACTGGCTATTCCAGGATTTACCCATATTCCTCCCAAAAGTGGATCAACCCCAAATTTAGGAAGATCACTGTACGGTAACAAATAATGATTGTTGCGAGACTTATTATCACCTGTAGGATGTCTCTGCAGATTTCTTGGATCAATTGCATTGAAGAATTTTTTAGAATTAAAAAGTAGACCTAAGCGGTGAGGAGTTGTTACTTGCCAAACAATAAAATCAGGAGTATAATATTCTAAATATTTTTGGATAATCATTGCTTGTGTTGCTACTGAACTACATAAAACTGATACATTGTATAATTCAAAGTCATCTAGGCCGCCTTCTTCTAATAGATCATAAAGAATATCCGTCGGAGTTAGGTCGTATGGATTTAAATCTTCCTTTTGAAATTTCTTTAGCTTCTCTACTTTAGAACCGTATAAGCCACGTGTAAAGCTACATCCAACTACTAATATTTTTTTCATTCATCTAATACCAATTTTACTTGTTTGCCCGGACCTACTTTGCTCGGTAAATCGCCGTAACGATCTATATACCATTCAATAACAGCTTTGTACCAGTTTTGGCTATTATGATGTGCCTTTTGATTAAACTGCCATATGTTATTGTTTGTTGCTTCCATTGTACTTAGTGCTCTTGCACTTTCCGTTTGCAACTCTCTTAAACTTAAATCACTTATATCCAATTTTCATAAACCTTGTATACTTTTCTAATTCAAGTTTTCCTTCGTAAAGAACTGTTGTCATTGGTGCAGATTTGCTGAACTCTTCGATTGACGAAGAACAGTTAACATGCTCTTCTATTTCAAAATAGTTATTACTTTGAAGTATTACTAGTTTGCCATTGGGTATCTTTGCATACCAATCTGTAAAATTTTCAATATGTTCACAGCTTGTATTAATAATTGTATCCGGAACATCTAGCACATTGCATTCTGAGCCGTCTGCTCTCCTAACTGTGGATACGTGTTCTTCAAAATTAATCGATTGTATATCCTGTGTTGAAGCTTGGAATTTCCAATCATCGATCACCCAAGGCTTATTGAACACTTT
>UPTN01000453.1_pt1 | contig 21542 bp, 7 predicted proteins | sample 2160111 | NCBI WGS metagenome assembly UPTN01 (sample SAMN06265058, study PRJEB28932) | marine metagenome | isolation source: Columbia River Estuary | place: USA:Columbia River Estuary, USA | collected 2014-05-05
CGCACATCTTTGAGGTTCACAAAGCAACAGCGGTGGGGCAATAGAACGGGTAATCCTCGTCGAAAGGCCTTACGGCGAGTAGGTACCTCCCTCACCGACATACTCGGAAATTACGCCACTATAAATGGTAGTGGGGGTACGTATCGTATAGCTGGTATGGGTCCCACTCCGATTCATACCTTGTACCATTCACGTGTGCAACGAAACCCTTTACAAGTGATACGACTCAGTGAAAAAAGTTGGGTATGCAATGCTTAATCACAAATAAAGCACGTATGTGGATAGGATATTTCATTTAATTTTAGTCTTTAAGCCGTTATCGTGATTAACTGGCCACTGGGAGGTGGGGTGAGGGTAGGGTTTTAGGTATTACACACTTTCGACTTAACCACCTACTGGTGAAATACCAGCTCAGTGGGGGTCTACATATACGGGTAGACCCCGTATATGAAGTAAAGTGAGAGGGCTGAGGGACCGCACAAGAGGGTCATAAGTACGATGTCCTCGGCAAGACTTTCCAATTCTTGCTTTCTAGTCGGTCAGGTGGTTGACTTGTCAAAAACTATTAACCAAACTCTGCGAAGAAAGTTGAGGTAAATTAGCCGGAGAATAAACCAGATGACCCATAAAATTACTAAAAATGCGTAAGTTAATACAATCCAGCGCAACAAAATATATAATTAAAATTAACTTTAGAGTTAAATGTTTTCTAGTATGCAGGTACGGTGTAACGAAGGTAAACCACCGTATATATATATATTTGATAGCGAAGGGGTTTGTGCGTATGTTGTATAAAGTAATTCGTAAAACGTAAGTTTGTCGCTACGATAGGATACAAACAACAAACACAAATAAAATAGCTAAGCATAGGTGTAGGATTACGCCTTGGATGTTAAGTCACGTAGTTCTACCTACATTCCTGGTTTTAAATAACCTGTACGAAAGTCTGATGGCTCATAGAATAAAAATAATGAAGAAAATATATGCAGGCAAGTAATCAATAGGATTTGTACAACCACACCACCACATGTAATAATCATAGCATATAACATAAGGGCGTCAACAAACATCGCGTACGTATTGACGTAAATTTCTCAACCCTGTTATTGGTAGGTGGGATCATAGTAACCAAGATGGGTAATATTCGATTACTGCGAGAACGACTAAAAATATGACTACTCTCAAAAATTATGTTGGCCAAACTTATACCTAAAACCAGTATTAGGGTTAAAGCTTGTTACTTAGATAGATTACCCACCACCACTATTCATTAGAAATCAGATTACAAACGCAATGCCACCGTAATACACAACAGGTGGTATATCCCCAAACCAGTCTTCTATGATTTCTTCTTCAAGGAACTTCTTCTTTCGGTATAGGGTAAAGTCACTCGAACATTTTTTATACTCTAAATGTGTTGCTATTTCTATTAGTTCGAGCGTATTGTGTATTTGTAAGTATAGACCCGTGTCCGTAACTCTCGTTGGGTCGACCGTAGGTTTATAGTATCAATCCTGAATTACTAAGTAGTGTTGGTTAAATATCGGGTGTGTATTATGTGGGTAATATTCGTATATCCCTCAAGGCAGTATTGCTAGGGCGTAGGGGTGGAACAGTACATTAATACAGTGGGGTCATAGATATCTCTGTGGGAAGACTAGCGTAAAATATCGCTTTACTCAACGAGTTGTCTCGAAAGGGTAGGTCGTAAGCATATTACATAATTCAAATAGCAAAAGTTATAGTGGTAGGGACCTACCTGTAGGTTGTATATAGAGGTATAAGTTATAAGTTTATAATAAAAACGTTACTGTAGCGACCTACTAAAAATTTTAATAATTACCAAAAGTCTAGTAGTTGTAGTCTCAATTTTAAGCTAATCAATACCATATCAAAAAAAACCAGATTAGTTTCAGAGGAGGTTTACTAATTTAGGCTAGCAGAAAAGTTATAGACGGGACTAACTTTAGGTCGTAAGATTATCGTTATAGTACCGTGAAAAGGTAGTAAAGGGCGTAGCATAGGTTAAAAATTCAGTACTTAATTGTTAGTCCCCAGCTACGCCCTCCAGACCTAGTTTCGAATCACGTGTCGCACATCTTTGTGGTTCATAAACTAACAGCGGCAGGGCAATATAACGAGAAACCTGCATCGAAAGGATTTAGTTCGGGTAGATACCTTCCTCACCGATATACTCGGAAATTACGTCACCATAACTGGTATTCAAAATAAGCATCGGTCATTATTAATTGCTCATAGTCCTCGTCGATTGCGTATATAATGAAATCTTCTATAAGTGATAAAGTTAAGTGAAAAAAGTGGGGAATATAGTACTCAGCTACAAACAAAGAACTTATAATGATCGGAAGCAACATAAAGTATAGTAATAAGTGTGGATTTAAAGCTAAGTTGTAAACTAGAGGGTGCTTTACTATCTCGAAAGTAGCTTAGGGTTCTTGAGGTGGCGTGTGTGTAAGGATTGCGGTTTAATGCTATTTAAATTGAACGTTAACTGGTATTAGTGGTTGGTCGGATAGTGAGTTGGTGGTTAAGTTATACATAAGGTTACTGGGGTAGTTGTTAAGAATTTCTTGAGTATTATAACTAACGCTTGTATCGTTTTGAGACTCAAGTTTGTTATTTTGGGGTGACTCGAATTGTCCATTAAGTTGCGCTCTTACTAGCAGGAGGTTATTATTCAAGAGTAAGGTTATGTTGGTCAAACTTATACCTAAAACCAGTATTAGAGTTAAAGCTTGTTACTTAGATAGATTACCCACCACCACTATTCATTAGAAATCAGATTACAAACGCAATGCCACCGTAATACACAACAGGTGGTATATCCCCAAACCAGTCTTCTATGATTTCTTCTTCAAGGAACTTCTTCTTTCGGTATAGGGTAAAGTCACTCGAACATTTTTTATACTCTAAATGTGTTGCTATTTCTATTAGTTCGAGCGTATTGTGTATTTGTAAGTATAGACCCGTGTCCGTAACTCTCGTTGGGTCGACCGTAGGTTTATAGTATCAATCCTGAATTACTAAGTAGTGTTGGTTAAATATCGGGTGTGTATTATGTGGGTAATATTCGTATATCCCTCAAGGCAGTATTGCTAGGGCGTAGGGGTGGAACAGTACATTAATACAGTGGGGTCATAGATATCTCTGTGGGAAGACTAGCGTAAAATATCGCTTTACTCAACGAGTTGTCTCGAAAGGGTAGGTCGTAAGCATATTACATAATTCAAATAGCAAAAGTTATAGTGGTAGGGACCTACCTGTAGGTTGTATATAGAGGTATAAGTTATAAGTTTATAATAAAAACGTTACTGTAGCGACCTACTAAAAATTTTAATAATTACCAAAAGTCTAGTAGTTGTAGTCTCAATTTTAAGCTAATCAATACCATATCAAAAAAAACCAGATTAGTTTCAGAGGAGGTTTACTAATTTAGGCTAGCAGAAAAGTTATAGACGGGACTAACTTTAGGTCGTAAGATTATCGTTATAGTACCGTGAAAAGGTAGTAAAGGGCGTAGCATAGGTTAAAAATTCAGTACTTAATTGTTAGTCCCCAGCTACGCCCTCCAGACCTAGTTTCGAATCACGTGTCGCACATCTTTGTGGTTCATAAACTAACAGCGGCAGGGCAATATAACGAGAAACCTGCATCGAAAGGATTTAGTTCGGGTAGATACCTTCCTCACCGATATACTCGGAAATTACGTCACCATAACTGGTATTCAAAATAAGCATCGGTCATTATTAATTGCTCATAGTCCTCGTCGATTGCGTATATAATGAAATCTTCTATAAGTGATAAAGTTAAGTGAAAAAAGTGGGGAATATAGTACTCAGCTACAAACAAAGAACTTATAATGATCGGAAGCAACATAAAGTATAGTAATAAGTGTGGATTTAAAGCTAAGTTGTAAACTAGAGGGTGCTTTACTATCTCGAAAGTAGCTTAGGGTTCTTGAGGTGGCGTGTGTGTAAGGATTGCGGTTTAATGCTATTTAAATTGAACGTTAACTGGTATTAGTGGTTGGTCGGATAGTGAGTTGGTGGTTAAGTTATACATAAGGTTACTGGGGTAGTTGTTAAGAATTTCTTGAGTATTATAACTAACGCTTGTATCGTTTTGAGACTCAAGTTTGTTATTTTGGGGTGACTCGAATTGGCCATTAAGTTGCGCTCTTACTAGCAGGAGGTTATTATTCAAGAGTAAGGATTTACTCAATACAGTTTGGGTACTAAAAAATTTAGTTGCACTAAACTGATGCATTAAATTTTGTGGGGCTGGGTTAAGTAATTTAGTATGTGGTATGTTACGGGAGTTTGCCACACTTAAATAGCGTTTTAGTAAAAACTCGCGACCTTCTTCATAAGTATTTAAACCATCTAATGAGTTGTACTGGGTTGTACCTAATTGGGATGTAAGCGTACCCGAGTTACCGTTACCCACGAAGTTAGATAATCAAATATTACCATCCGTTACGCGTATATCCCATAACGGGGATCCTAACAATCTTTTACTGTTTAGCATCATATTATTTTGCTTAATTAAGTCTTCAGATACTAAAGAGTTTTTTAAAAGCCAACGCGACTGTTTAAGTATTGCCGAGGACTCTTGAAGCGAGAATGTATTGAGTAGTAGGTGGTGTTGATTTTGCGCCAAAGTGTTTAAATTCAAGGGTGTTAGTTGGTATGTAGTGTTAGGTAAGTAACTAACGTTATTAGAATGGTTAGTTAAGTAGGTTGAGTCGTTATTTAAGAATTCTAAGCTCCCAAAACCCCAATCTCTAAAACCACTGAACATTCTTAGGTCTAAGATATCGTAGTTATAGTTACCGGTATTGGGGGTAGGTAGTGCATTTTTTTGAAAAAAGTTAACCAGTACTTCACCATCATCAGCTAATTTTATATTACTTGAGAGTTCGTAAACTGGTGCGGTGAGTGATGTGTAGTACAATTCGTTACTTAGTTTAGGTAAGTCCGTAGCGTACTCATTGGAAGGTTTATACGAAATTTCTGATAACTCCCATAGAACCTTACTTTCGATACGGTTTAGGAGTTTTTTAAAAGTATAGTTAAATGTTAGGTGTATCGCCGTAAATACGCCGATGAGTAATTGGTTTAGGGTCGAGAGGGTTGTACGTACATAAGCTAACGACTCATATAGTACTGAATACATTTGTGGAAAACAGGTAAACGTGAGTAGAGCTATAATAGCGCAAGTTTTTACTAGTGTGAATTTGTGTACTAAAAAGTTTTTTTTTATATTCTGAACAGTTAAGTCTGATCATTTTGCGTTACGGAATACATCACCCAACCTAGACATGCTAACACGGACTTTATTATTACGTTCAAAAAATAACCGTAGGGTATTTAGGTAATAATTTTTTAGCCTAGCACTATTTAAATAGTTAGAAAGGAAAAAGTTTACGACGTAGTCAAAGAGTCTCAAAACTTATACTTATTTATAAGGTGGCCCATGCGGGGCAATAGTTCAATATGTTTAGATGATGGAATAAATGACGACGAGTACCGTCGAGATGATGAATGCAGCAAAATTTAGTCGTTTACGAAGGGTGAATAGGATAGAATTGGGCATGGAGCAGTAGATAACTGAACGGAATTGGGTTTTAAAAAAAGCTACCAATTATACTAACTTACTCTCCAATAACACGACTATTTAGTTGAGGTACGCTACTTATACTATTACTAAACCACGGGGGTAGTGACATAACAACCACCGACCCGAAACAGTTATACCCTAGCAACTTGTATTAAAGAGCTAACGTTAAAGGGACTTTAAAACCTCCGACAATCAGCCATCGGGGTGATAAGAGGCCTGTTTTAGGTTGTTAGCTAAGTTAATATCGCTTGACTTATAAGAGGAATCGTTAGGTGAGTAGTGAATAAAATGGGTACATCATAGGAAGAATAAATCACGCTTCATGAAGTAAACCACGATAGGCATCCAGTGGTGGAAACGCCCACATATTTCCATACACTGGCCTCAGAATGTTCCGGAAACAAGGAAAATCGTCACTCTGTGAGTGGAAAATCCAGGTACACAATCGATTTTTATACCAGCTGATGGTATAGCTCACGAATGTATGACATCCTTGGAAGATGCTAAAATATGGAGTCTTGTTTCTATAGGCATTGCAATTGCCCCCGTCACGTGGAGGCGTATCATATTAGTAACTCCTTTCCTCATAGGCCTGTACTGGTTCTTAAATAAGCCTGTATTGTAATTACTGTGGTTTATATCATCAAGAGTGAAGAAGTGGTAGAGTAGTTGGTTAGTCAAAGCTGATAAGTTTAGGCTCGTAGGTGTAGTGATGGGGGTTACCTGAGACACCTTCCCTAGGAAGTCCCTAAGGAGATTTAGTTTGGTGAAAGAATTGTTTTGGTAGATAAATTCCCTAGAAACTTCGGGGGAGAAACTCGAGGGGTCAATTAGCGCATAACTCGCCTTAACCTCCTCAAATAGGGGGTTCGAGGGAGAAGACAAGATAAATTTTGGTAAATTTATAGTATAATTTTTATTCGCAAAGTACTCCCTATATAGGTACTCCCTTTTCGTTAAAAGATTTGTTAAGATAGAGATGTTGTAGTTAAAGCCTTGCGTACCTACATTGGGTTGTCACGATGACCTGCCTGGAGTACTGATTTGGTTAAAGGAGGGTGTAGTTTCCCGTAAAACGTCCATGGATGAAGGTTCCGAGTCGTAACCAGATACAATCTCAAGGTTTACGCGCAAGTCGTGTAGTGTAGGTTTACCAAATAAGGATGAAAATAGATCGTTACTTGTATACCAGGACGATATACGTGAGTAGAGATAAGGGGTTAGTGCCCAGTTTGACATGTAATTCTTACGGGCTTTTAATAACTTTAGTAGATAATTTTCACTATCTGACATTAACTGATTGGTATCAGAGGAGTACTCAAAGGTTTTTCTTAGGTAAGGGAGTCCAGTTAACGAGTACCTCGCAACTGAGGACGGAGCAACTTCAACCCAATTTCAACGAGAATGTCAATCAAATCAGAGGTTTCTGCTTGAGTCACTATTGTTTGATAGGAAAAATGGTATATCGGAAAAATAAATATTCAACGAGTTAACTGTATCGTGTAGACTACTATAATTTGTGGTTAGGCCTACGTTATAACTAGTTAGGTTGTAGAAGGATTCCCGATTCTTACCCAAGAGGGACTCGTATTTAGTTTTATTTTCGCTTAAAAAGGGGTATTTAAGGTAGGAATGAGAGATATCCTGAAGCCGCGCATTTGTCCTACCTTCATCGTACCTTGGTCTGAAAACTTTCTGCAGAGACCTATAAGTGTTTATTGAATTCTTAGCGGTACTGGTTAACTTTAACGGGTTTGATAATCTTAAATCTTTATCTAAAACTAGATTAGTGTCGTCGGATAGTAGCCCATTAAAAGCTCTAGGTGAGTCAATGCCCACCTCAGTGTCATCGTTATTAGCCCTAAAATCGTTTAGTACCTGCGCATACGACGCAGGGTTATTATAATTAGAATCCGTTACTAGGTTATTATAATAGTGATTATTGTGTACGTAACTAACTTGTTTAGTATTTTCGTAAGCATCTTCACTACTGTCAGCGTCAACATCGTTCGCGAACCCGTTAAAATTGTTAGGGTTTAGGAGTCTAGCGTTTGATATCTCCTCATCTGCATATACATATAACGAGTCGCCCCTAACTACCTGATCTAAAGCACCTGTTGTGGACTCACCCCACTCACGGATAAGTTTATTATAAACCTTTACGGGTTTTTGGAATAATATAGATTCCTCAATGTTCTTAACTGAGTTGATATAGTCCTCGTAGGTATAGGAGGTGATACCTGCTTCTCACAAAGAGTCTTCGACCATTTCTAAAGCTTTTCGATCTCTGAAGTCGTAATCTATGTAAGTAGTTATTGTAGGTAAAGAGGTTTGTGAGATTAAATCTAAGTGTAGATTTGAGAGGTTTAAGCGGAGTTCTGTATTAGACTTTGCCCATACGGAGTTTCAGTAAGTATTTGATGTATAATTCGGTGTTAACTCACTTGAGAGTAAAACCGCCTTTGCAACAACGTTGTCTGAATTAAACTTGTCAAAGCTTAGGCTAGGTAACTTAAGGCTGGTAAAGGTTGAAGGTGTGTGGGTATATGGGAAGGTAGTGGGGTTATTGACGGCTTGGTTAACTAAATCAGGGTTATTATTAAACGTGAGGTTTGGTTTAGAGGGGTGGAATATGCTTAAGTCTCTAACTGATTTTTCACCCGCCCCTACTAACTCTGAAGATGATTTGATATCTAAAGAGTCGCTTAGGGGTTTGTATATTTCTAAGGTATCTCGATAAGAAGTTCTCCCACTAGGGTTGCTCAGTAAGTGATTGAGAGATACAGGCGTGCCCAACTTAGTATCTAAAACTTTTGGTAGGGAGGTTGTGGTAATTTGTGAAAGGGTAAGCTCGCCAAACTTATCAACCACTAGGTTCTGTTCAGGTACTGCCTTATTCAGTAAGGTGGACGGTTCACTAGCAGGTTGGTTGGGCCCAGTGGTGGGACCAGCTCAACCTTTGTTACCCACATTCCAACTGCTACTAATACTTATCGCTTTTTCGTCGATGTGGTTTGTAAACATATTACTTACTGAATTTAGTGAGTTAAAGTTGTGTTGCCTATACGTCCCATAAGAACCCGTGTTAGTTAAATTAGAGTTGTTATTATAAAGGTTAGATAGTTTATTATATTTAAGTGTGAACTCGGAACTTGAATTAAACAGTTCTTGATTATTAATTTTGGAAAAGAACTTGATTTTACTAAATGCGCCTGAACTTTGTAGAGTACTCGACCCTAATGATTTTTTTGAAGAGAAGTCTAAAATTTTATTATTATCGCTGGGGGATAAGATTAAGTGTATCGGGGAGCTAGTGAGTTTAGAGGTATTTTTGGACTTAAAGGCTTCCCAAAGCTTATTGGAGTGTGAATTACCTTCACTAGTCCGAGTGTATTTTAATGAGTTACCTGTCGATAATGAGTTATAGGTTTTTTCGAAAAATGAGGTGTCTGTGTTCCTTGGAAAGTAGTATTTTCAATTCCATTGTGCTGCCCGAATACTTATAACGATTTCCGTAGTCCCGAAACCATCATAATAATCTGTAGCATCGACCGTTTCTGAAACAATAATAGATATTGCCCAAGAGACTGGCACTATTGCAGTGATCATATCTGCACATTTACTACGACTTACGCCACGAGTTTCGCGCCTAGGACGAGTCCTTGGATTACACCAACGTGATACATTCATAAAGGTGATAAAATAGAGCATAATAAGGGAGATAAACATGAATCAGAGTCAGTGTTGAAAATGTAAAATGTGCATAAAAAACAACTCCTCGTGTACGAAAGAAGGTGAGGCTATAAACGGTTCAGGGTAGTGGAGTTTTCAAGCCGGGGCGTCTAGGTAACAGAAATAGGATCCGTCCGTAGAGATGGCCAACTCTTCAAATACCATCAATTCTTCGTCGAGTTCGGGGAAAATATTACTTATTTCCTCATAGTTGTTTTCTTGTTTTGTAATTTCCCTAAGGTCACTAAAGGAGTTGTAGACGTTTGAGTGTAAATCAGTACCTACAATATCAGCAGTAAAGGACATTCAGTCATTAAATGAGTATAACGTACTATCGACTAGATTACTATAGGAGGCACAGTGCCTATACCTATAATTGTCATATAAGTCGTAGATGTATTGAGTATTAGTATTAAAATAGTTTGCGACCACGTCCACTTCAAAAAGTTGCCTGGCTGATAGCATAAAAATAGTTACTGGGGTGAAAAGTGCGGGGGCTAGGTTATGTCATTGGTTTTTTCGCTCATTAGAGGTTAAAAGTTCGGTCATATAGTAGTGTAAATTCACGACAGTCTCGTGAGTCATGTTGTAGTATAGGTGTATATCGCCTAAAGACATAAAGTATAACGAAGAAAATTACCACTAAATGGACTTTAAAACCTCCGACAATCAGCCATCGGGGTGATAAGAGGCCTGTTTTAGGTTGTTAGCTAAGTTAATATCGCTTGACTTATAAGAGGAATCGTTAGGTGAGTAGTGAATAAAATGGGTACATCATAGGAAGAATAAATCACGCTTCATGAAGTAAACCACGATAGGCATCCAGTGGTGGAAACGCCCACATATTTCCATACACTGGCCTCAGAATGTTCCGGAAACAAGGAAAATCGTCACTCTGTGAGTGGAAAATCCAGGTACACAATCGATTTTTATACCAGCTGATGGTATAGCTCACGAATGTATGACATCCTTGGAAGATGCTAAAATATGGAGTCTTGTTTCTATAGGCATTGCAATTGCCCCCGTCACGTGGAGGCGTATCATATTAGTAACTCCTTTCCTCATAGGCCTGTACTGGTTCTTAAATAAGCCTGTATTGTAATTACTGTGGTTTATATCATCAAGAGTGAAGAAGTGGTAGAGTAGTTGGTTAGTCAAAGCTGATAAGTTTAGGCTCGTAGGTGTAGTGATGGGGGTTACCTGAGACACCTTCCCTAGGAAGTCCCTAAGGAGATTTAGTTTGGTGAAAGAATTGTTTTGGTAGATAAATTCCCTAGAAACTTCGGGGGAGAAACTCGAGGGGTCAATTAGCGCATAACTCGCCTTAACCTCCTCAAATAGGGGGTTCGAGGGAGAAGACAAGATAAATTTTGGTAAATTTATAGTATAATTTTTATTCGCAAAGTACTCCCTATATAGGTACTCCCTTTTCGTTAAAAGATTTGTTAAGATAGAGATGTTGTAGTTAAAGCCTTGCGTACCTACATTGGGTTGTCACGATGACCTGCCTGGAGTACTGATTTGGTTAAAGGAGGGTGTAGTTTCCCGTAAAACGTCCATGGATGAAGGTTCCGAGTCGTAACCAGATACAATCTCAAGGTTTACGCGCAAGTCGTGTAGTGTAGGTTTACCAAATAAGGATGAAAATAGATCGTTACTTGTATACCAGGACGATATACGTGAGTAGAGATAAGGGGTTAGTGCCCAGTTTGACATGTAATTCTTACGGGCTTTTAATAACTTTAGTAGATAATTTTCACTATCTGACATTAACTGATTGGTATCAGAGGAGTACTCAAAGGTTTTTCTTAGGTAAGGGAGTCCAGTTAACGAGTACCTCGCAACTGAGGACGGAGCAACTTCAACCCAATTTCAACGAGAATGTCAATCAAATCAGAGGTTTCTGCTTGAGTCACTATTGTTTGATAGGAAAAATGGTATATCGGAAAAATAAATATTCAACGAGTTAACTGTATCGTGTAGACTACTATAATTTGTGGTTAGGCCTACGTTATAACTAGTTAGGTTGTAGAAGGATTCCCGATTCTTACCCAAGAGGGACTCGTATTTAGTTTTATTTTCGCTTAAAAAGGGGTATTTAAGGTAGGAATGAGAGATATCCTGAAGCCGCGCATTTGTCCTACCTTCATCGTACCTTGGTCTGAAAACTTTCTGCAGAGACCTATAAGTGTTTATTGAATTCTTAGCGGTACTGGTTAACTTTAACGGGTTTGATAATCTTAAATCTTTATCTAAAACTAGATTAGTGTCGTCGGATAGTAGCCCATTAAAAGCTCTAGGTGAGTCAATGCCCACCTCAGTGTCATCGTTATTAGCCCTAAAATCGTTTAGTACCTGCGCATACGACGCAGGGTTATTATAATTAGAATCCGTTACTAGGTTATTATAATAGTGATTATTGTGTACGTAACTAACTTGTTTAGTATTTTCGTAAGCATCTTCACTACTGTCAGCGTCAACATCGTTCGCGAACCCGTTAAAATTGTTAGGGTTTAGGAGTCTAGCGTTTGATATCTCCTCATCTGCATATACATATAACGAGTCGCCCCTAACTACCTGATCTAAAGCACCTGTTGTGGACTCACCCCACTCACGGATAAGTTTATTATAAACCTTTACGGGTTTTTGGAATAATATAGATTCCTCAATGTTCTTAACTGAGTTGATATAGTCCTCGTAGGTATAGGAGGTGATACCTGCTTCTCACAAAGAGTCTTCGACCATTTCTAAAGCTTTTCGATCTCTGAAGTCGTAATCTATGTAAGTAGTTATTGTAGGTAAAGAGGTTTGTGAGATTAAATCTAAGTGTAGATTTGAGAGGTTTAAGCGGAGTTCTGTATTAGACTTTGCCCATACGGAGTTTCAGTAAGTATTTGATGTATAATTCGGTGTTAACTCACTTGAGAGTAAAACCGCCTTTGCAACAACGTTGTCTGAATTAAACTTGTCAAAGCTTAGGCTAGGTAACTTAAGGCTGGTAAAGGTTGAAGGTGTGTGGGTATATGGGAAGGTAGTGGGGTTATTGACGGCTTGGTTAACTAAATCAGGGTTATTATTAAACGTGAGGTTTGGTTTAGAGGGGTGGAATATGCTTAAGTCTCTAACTGATTTTTCACCCGCCCCTACTAACTCTGAAGATGATTTGATATCTAAAGAGTCGCTTAGGGGTTTGTATATTTCTAAGGTATCTCGATAAGAAGTTCTCCCACTAGGGTTGCTCAGTAAGTGATTGAGAGATACAGGCGTGCCCAACTTAGTATCTAAAACTTTTGGTAGGGAGGTTGTGGTAATTTGTGAAAGGGTAAGCTCGCCAAACTTATCAACCACTAGGTTCTGTTCAGGTACTGCCTTATTCAGTAAGGTGGACGGTTCACTAGCAGGTTGGTTGGGCCCAGTGGTGGGACCAGCTCAACCTTTGTTACCCACATTCCAACTGCTACTAATACTTATCGCTTTTTCGTCGATGTGGTTTGTAAACATATTACTTACTGAATTTAGTGAGTTAAAGTTGTGTTGCCTATACGTCCCATAAGAACCCGTGTTAGTTAAATTAGAGTTGTTATTATAAAGGTTAGATAGTTTATTATATTTAAGTGTGAACTCGGAACTTGAATTAAACAGTTCTTGATTATTAATTTTGGAAAAGAACTTGATTTTACTAAATGCGCCTGAACTTTGTAGAGTACTCGACCCTAATGATTTTTTTGAAGAGAAGTCTAAAATTTTATTATTATCGCTGGGGGATAAGATTAAGTGTATCGGGGAGCTAGTGAGTTTAGAGGTATTTTTGGACTTAAAGGCTTCCCAAAGCTTATTGGAGTGTGAATTACCTTCACTAGTCCGAGTGTATTTTAATGAGTTACCTGTCGATAATGAGTTATAGGTTTTTTCGAAAAATGAGGTGTCTGTGTTCCTTGGAAAGTAGTATTTTCAATTCCATTGTGCTGCCCGAATACTTATAACGATTTCCGTAGTCCCGAAACCATCATAATAATCTGTAGCATCGACCGTTTCTGAAACAATAATAGATATTGCCCAAGAGACTGGCACTATTGCAGTGATCATATCTGCACATTTACTACGACTTACGCCACGAGTTTCGCGCCTAGGACGAGTCCTTGGATTACACCAACGTGATACATTCATAAAGGTGATAAAATAGAGCATAATAAGGGAGATAAACATGAATCAGAGTCAGTGTTGAAAATGTAAAATGTGCATAAAAAACAACTCCTCGTGTACGAAAGAAGGTGAGGCTATAAACGGTTCAGGGTAGTGGAGTTTTCAAGCCGGGGCGTCTAGGTAACAGAAATAGGATCCGTCCGTAGAGATGGCCAACTCTTCAAATACCATCAATTCTTCGTCGAGTTCGGGGAAAATATTACTTATTTCCTCATAGTTGTTTTCTTGTTTTGTAATTTCCCTAAGGTCACTAAAGGAGTTGTAGACGTTTGAGTGTAAATCAGTACCTACAATATCAGCAGTAAAGGACATTCAGTCATTAAATGAGTATAACGTACTATCGACTAGATTACTATAGGAGGCACAGTGCCTATACCTATAATTGTCATATAAGTCGTAGATGTATTGAGTATTAGTATTAAAATAGTTTGCGACCACGTCCACTTCAAAAAGTTGCCTGGCTGATAGCATAAAAATAGTTACTGGGGTGAAAAGTGCGGGGGCTAGGTTATGTCATTGGTTTTTTCGCTCATTAGAGGTTAAAAGTTCGGTCATATAGTAGTGTAAATTCACGACAGTCTCGTGAGTCATGTTGTAGTATAGGTGTATATCGCCTAAAGACATAAAGTATAACGGTTATTACTAAAAACAGAACTAGCTTATTTATAGAACCTATAAGAAAAAAGAGTTGTTTCTAAGTTTTGTAGTACCAGGCTATTAAAGTTTTGTGTCGAAGAGTTAGTTGTTTTAATAAATCGGTGGTTGTGTAGGCTCTTACGTTGTATAAACCCTAACCTGTTAACTTCAAACAAGTAAAAATTTAACCTAGTATTAAACCGACCGACACCGAAATTATTTCTAATTGTAGGTTTCGCTTGTCGAACACTATCGTATATCATAAAAAAGAAAGAAAGTACAGCAAATACACTTAACAAATGTCCAGCCGAAGCGATACTATGTCAACCGCCGAAAGCAGAAGGGTAGTCTAATACCCGGCGAGGCATACCACAATACCCGAGCCATAGCATAGGTATTACAGTGAGTAACTGACCTATCACATAGTAAAGGTAGTGCATATAAGCATATATACGACTGTACCGAACACCGTATATGGCGGGAAAGTAAAAGTAGATTGCACCAAAAATTCCGATCATACCCGAACCGGCAAGCATAACATGGAAATGCCCTATAACGTAAAAGGTATCATGGAATAATACGTCCATCCCTGTATGTGCGACACACATACCAGAAACTCCACCCGAGACGAAGAAAAAGATAAATGTAAAGGCTCAGAGGAATGGCAATTCCATCGTAAAGAAGCTATTAACGAGTGTGACGCATCAATGCATAAGTTTGGTAGCTGCAGGTACAGAAATCATAACGGTGAGTGTACTGAACAGCATACGCGTTGTGTGTGATAAACCAACCATATACATGTGGTGACCTCAGACAAAGAACCCTAGGAAGGCGATAGTATACATTGAGTACATCAAACTTGCTCGAGCTGATACACGCTTACGTAGGTAGAACGACAACATGGTATTTACAAAACCAAACACGGGTATCATTATTACGTAAACTTCGGGGTGGCCAAAGAATCAGAACATATGTTGAAATAGTACAGTATCACCCCCACCTGAGTAGTCAAAAAATGAGGTTTGTCAGTGTCGATCAGAGAGTAGCATTGCTATACCTATTACGAGCATAGGGTTCGCAGCAAGCATCATTCAAGAGGCAACTATTAAACTTTCGGTGAAGAAGGACCTAGCATCACGCATTTTACGGTTATTAAGTGTCGAGAGGTACCTGTAGGTAACTAAAAAATTAGCAGAACTGATTATTGATGCATTTAGAACGATTAAGACGCCCATTAATCCAATATCTGTTTTACCAATTGCAGTATAACGGGTACGTGCTGAGAACGGCGTAATCATAGCCCATCCAGGTAGAAGATCTTTAGCATTACGATCTACGGCTCAAATCAAGTTTTCTTCACTAACAAATCGCCTGTAAAGGGTATTTTGGTGCCTAGCAGTCAACAGTTTACATCTCCAAGCTTCCCTTGTAAACTTTAGTTGCCTCCAATTAGATAAGATACGTTGTTGCATGGTACTAGAAGTGAACATTTTATAAAATTTTTGATTGAGCGAGTTAAAAGAAACCCACCTATTGTTTAAGTACGCTTCGTTATTTTGCGAGATATGGTATAAATTAAAGAAGTTATCAAATGGTTGGACGTGGACAGTGTATCAGGTTTTAGACTCTTCTAGAGACGACGTAGCTATGTCAACAAACTTTAAATTAAAGTCTGTGAAATTTTGTTTTAGGAAGAACAGAAACTCCTCATGATAAAACCAAGGTGATCTACGATCCCCTTTAGCAATCTCAATAAGGGATAAGAACATATTAGGGTAGAGCTTATTTCAGATACCGAAATAGTCACCGCATTTAAAATCGTAATTTATAAGGGGATTATTAAATCGGATAAAACGGGTACTATTCATAAATTCGACACCGAAAGGTGATTTAGTGCCCGAAGTTACGTGTAAATTATCCGAGGAGTAGACCACCTCCTCTTTTATTGGTGTGAAGTTTTTTCTAAATCCTTTAAGGGTGTCCCACAGGTCGAATACGGATGTAGAGTTAAAGTTCAGTAATATAGCGTTTGAGGCGTTAGTTGGTAGTTGTGTTAAGTTAGTATATAGAATTGTCAGTGTCCTAAAGAGGTAGAGTTCGTCTAGTATAACAAGCAAATCGTAAATCTCTTCATAAACTTCCGCCACATTTGAATACTCAAGGGCGTTAAAGTCACGTATGGCAAATGCTTCAGTTAGGGGGTTTAGGTATATAACAGGATCAACAGTAACGTTAAAAAAGAATGCGTTCACTAAGACACAGATATTCATGACTGGGCGCAAAAACTCGAAAAGGGCGTCATCAAACTCGTTACGCATTACGCAGTACTTATTGTATTGAGTAAGTAAGAAGTGGGATTTTACTTTCGTACTAGAGTTAGTACCGTAGTTGTAGAACATAAGCATGTCATTGTCGATAAAATTTGTAGCATTAGTTTTAAAGCGTAGACCTACCATCGAGTTAGATAGTAACATGTGGTGATCACTTGAGTTAACCAGGTCAGTAAAAAATTTACGTTTCAGCATTGTTTGTAATTCACGGATGTTAAAACAGTTCATACGTTGGTATCTTCTGTCGACACAAACTAGTTGACAAAGCATAATCAAACCACCTGGTAAAAACCAGAAGGCTGCGCTGTTAAGTCTCGGGAATGCAACATCGTGGACGCCCAATTGGGTTGGTAGTAGGAAATTACCGAACGCACCGAATAATGCAGGCATTATCATAAAAAAAACCATAATAACCCCGTGTGCAGTGGCGATGGATAGGTACTGTAAGCTATCGCCTGCGAGGATACCAACCCCAGGGTAAGCAAATTCAAGGCGTATAACACTAGCTAGTCCCATACCAGCAGTACCGGAAATAGCTACGAAGTTAAAGTAGTTTATGGAAATTCTTTTGTGGTTTGTTGTGTAAATCCAGTTATTTACAGCGTAGCTTGAACGGATTTTAGCTCAGTAAGCAACTTCAATTAGAAACCTTAGCATGGCTTCTATGTTTTTATAGGCGTTAGTCGCTTTTGTCGAAGAAATTGTGGTATTTAACCAGGTAAAGAAACCTTTTTTAGTCTCTACTTGTTTAGGGCCCACTTGTAGGTTGAAACTTCACATTGAACTAAGGGATTTAAATGTTAAGTAGAGTTGCTTAAGTATATTACTAAAAACCAAAATATTTATTTCCTTAAAACTTTACTTTATTAATATTAAGTTTGTTTGAAAACCTGGAAGCGAATTTTAATGGGTTAATACTACGATCGTTAAGGGATGTAGAACGTGAGAGGATGTTTTGTGTTAAAATAATAATTAACCCCAACCCGAACTCCACAGCCGATAAGACGAGGAAGAAGAAAGTTAATGATAGGATACAGATATTATCGTAGAGTAGGCCTGTAAATAAGGCTGTGATATAAAGAGTTATTCATAAAAATTCGGCAGTGAGGAGAAGGTGTATAGCAGTGTTAATATTAATTGTTATACTAACGAAAAGGAAGAAGAATAAGAATAGAATAAAGTTTAATTCACCTAATGTCAAAAATTTTAAATTCCTAGAGAGAGATTAGGTTAAAGTACTGTATACACTCTTTTGTAGCTAGTGACATAATACCCCCTTCATCTTCTAAACCTAAGATGGGTACCAAAAACCCACAAAGGCTACTGACTTGATCACTACTTAATGAAGAGCTCTGGAAGGTAGATAGTACCTCGTTGAGTACTGGTTGGATGTAATAGAAATAAAGAACTAATGCTAAAAGAAAAGTTGTTGAAACGGAGTTAAAATCACGCTTTAGGGTAAACTTCTCTAATTGACTGAGGAACCTTCCCCTATCCTGTTCCGAAGCTGGTTGGTTAACTAGTACTGGCCGAAAGGAGGATTTTATTTTTATACCCTCAAAATATACATCGTCAACCATAAATTGTACGCGACCTAATTCTAATTTTTTTCGGTGGAATGCTATAAAATTCTGCTGTTTTAGGTATTTATTGTATAGTTCCCGTCTCCGTAACAAATAATTATTTTGCCAACAATTTTAGTTATTTTTTTTTATTACTACGAAAGAGTCCTCGCAGTATGATGAATTAACATTGTGGATTTCAAAAATAATTAAGTAGCAAATATAGAAGGCTAGGCTTAAACGCGCTGCTTCTTCGAGAAGGAAAAAGCAGAAGTAGACAACTTTACCTCAAATAACAAAGTAGATATAAAAGAGGTCTCGTGAAAAATCACTCTCATCCTCTCCGATAAACGATCCATCAAATCCATTTTCGGGTAGAAATAGTAAAGTACCGTGAGTCGCGAAGAATAACTCACTTAGGTACTCATCCTCATCGAAATCCCCGACGAAGATGTAGTAGGAATCAAAAAAATCATCGAGCATATCATAAACGTTAATACGGAATAGTAAAATGTAAAAACGTAGTAAGAGTCCTAAAGTATTTAAGAAGTCTTTAAAGACTTGTTTGGCAAGAAACCCAACCGATCGACCTTCTGAAACCGAAGCATCTAAGAAGGCGAAATAATGGATTGAGTATTTATAACCTAGATAAAATACAATTAAAGTAAAAAGGTAAAAAAACGTTGTATCAACTAATTCGATTACATCTTCACGGTTGTCATCTCAAGCCATTAGGGTGAAAAATCAATAAAAAATTCCTACACCAAAGGTTTGGAAAATAACTTCGAATTGAATACGAGTTTCTCGTGAAATAGTGTAGAGGTAATAATAAAACCTAATAGTCGCTGAGCTAATGGAGGAGACTCATCTAAGAGGAAGTGTCGAAGTAAAAAAACAAATAACTAATCACCCATAGATGCTAAACATAAGCTCGTATAGGAATTCTGGCATAGCATAACCGTTTAAGTTACTTTTGTAAAAGTCAACAACTGAGACTACGGAGTTCTCAAACGCACTGCTTTTAAGGTAGGTGTAGATAAAGTCGTTGATCATAAAAGATAGTTCAGGAGCGACGACTAGTACAGAACTAAATAATTCTTGGAATTCGGATTGTAATAAGGGGGCTAAGAAGAATGAGGTCGCCGTAGTTTGTACAACCATATCATTAAAGATGTTAGAAGCTAGGTTTTGGCTACCAATAACACCGGTACTTTGGTAAAGTAATATAGCGTCAAGATAAGATACTTTGACTATACTATCGAGAGAAAAGTACTCACTTAAGTTAAATACTTGTGTTAAAAAAACCATAACAAACCATTCGGTCCCTAGGTTTAAGGAGTCACTATTAAAGTTTAGTGAATGGGAGAGTCAAGGCTCATTAGATAAACTGTAAGAATTTACTCATGTTTTACTAAAATTCAAAATATAGATTGGGGGAGGGCGAAGATCCTTATAAATTTGGCTAATTTACTAGGATAGTTTGTAACCCACCAACTCCCTGAAAATTAGACCTTTATTTAGGGTACAAAAAAATTCTTACGTAACCCATATTATTATATAAACTAGAGTAGTATAATGCTTAGGGCAAAATCTTTATAATCCAGAAGTATGTAGAGGAGGTTGTTTAATCAAGATATTGAGGCCATACCCCAAGATAACTCTATAGGTAACCTTCAATATTGCGTAATAAAGCTTATAAATACAAAGGTATAGAGCATTAAAAAACTGTAGAAAAATTGCCTTAATGAGGATACACAGTAGGTTGTGTAGGTTAGAGGTATTTCCCTCATAGCAATAACCCTCCGGAAAAGCGATATTCAATATACGTAGACAAAGAATAAAGAGAGGAAGAAGTATAAGTGAAAAAATAAGGATGCAGATGCGAACGGGCCGTCGTTTTTAAACCAAAAGCTTGTACGTGATGGGTGGTAATAAAAATGGTCTCGTTTTTTATCACCCCAACCCCACCGGCTAGGTTCGTGACTGAGTTGAATGTAATCGTTAGTACGGGTTTGTTGGTACCATGACGAATTAGTGAGATAGCCGAAAAACGACATTATAAAATGTGTATATATTAAGTATGAAAGGAAAATATTAATTATTATGATCAGTACAAGCCCTTTTTTTCAGTTTGACCATCTTAGGCTTATTTGTAGGCGGTGGGATAAGTAAAGTACGACCGTAAATAAAGAAGTAAACTTAAAGAAAAATACCCGTGAATATCAATGCCACCAAGTGTATACAAACGGTAGGCTATAATTAATTTCGAAGTAGAACGGTACAATTACAAAAGAAGCTACTACCGCAAAATTTAGAATGTAGTAAGTTTCGATTATCCAAAATGTTTTGTATCAGGACATTCAAACACGTTTATCACGACCGGTATAGCTCCCGTACCTACTGACAATTAAATTTTCAGCAATTCAACCAAACATAAATATCAGTAGTATTCAGGTTTGTACTAGGCTTCACTCAATAGGTTCTCATAGAGGTTCGTCATCGACTAAACAAGCGTCCACGAAACATAAAAACACGACACTCTGTATATAGTAGAAACCGAAACTAAATGACCTTATATAGATTTCTAAAACCTCAGACGTTATAAACTTGGTTGTAAATTTGTGACTTATCTTATTAAAAGTTGTTTTTATAAAAATTACTAAGTTTTTTACGCTATAAATTTGCCAGAATGGTTTGGTAGGTAATGAGGTTTCAAAATCAAGCCTCGTCGAAGCATCCCTATCTCAACGATACAAACCTTTATATGGGTCGGAATCAACATTTACGCGACCGCCCACGACAAAGGTAACAATGTCGGTTCGTAAATTCCTTACTTGCAGGTAGAGGTTAGATACCGTAGTTGAAAAAAGTCGTAACCCATTAATGTAACAAACCCTTAGTTTATTAATAAGTAGTCGTATTAATTTAGTAAAAAACAAAAATTATGTTAGCCAATTACGCATAGTAGTAGACCACTAACGTTTAACCTTAACGCTTCTTTATGGGTAATTACTCCTTGGGAGGTAGATAATATATAAATGGACGACCGTGTTGTAATATTCATAATACGTAATGCTTTTAGTGAAATAGCATACTTTCGCGAAACTGTTGTAATCAAACGCACTCCTTTATAAAATGATCGATTTTTATAAAACAGTACTGTAAAGCGTACGAAAATATTGTAGTCGTAGTTATTAAAATATTTTTTAAAAAGTAAATAGTGTTGGATACACCCTATACGGTGGAGTAGGTTAAGTAGTTTTAAGCTACGTTTAGAGATTTGAAGGGTCATACGTAATTTTTTACGAGATATAGCTAAGTTTAGGTGGTTTATTAGGCGTGCGTCTGAATTGTAACCTGAGATAGTTGGAAACGCAGGACTCGAACCTACACTCCTTAGACCCAAAATCTAATGCTTTACCGATTAAGCTAGTTTCCA
>UPTN01000457.1_pt1 | contig 21477 bp, 18 predicted proteins | sample 2160111 | NCBI WGS metagenome assembly UPTN01 (sample SAMN06265058, study PRJEB28932) | marine metagenome | isolation source: Columbia River Estuary | place: USA:Columbia River Estuary, USA | collected 2014-05-05
GCATGCCCGTCCTCATGGCGGCACAGATAAGAATGTCGGTCGCCCAAGGTATTGGACACTTCGGCTATGACCGTGCGCAAAATGCCCGCATCATCATAGCAAAGCCAGAACGACACCGGATTAAACACATGCCCAAGCAGACGCGGTTGGGCGAGCAGTTCAATTCGTGCGGTGTCATGGATATCGTAGGCTGCAAGCACGTCACGGACCCAAGCAGCACCAGTACCGGCTTTTGGTGCACCACCGTGATCACTGTCGTGCAGTGACATCAGATTACCAGCGTTGCGCGAAAACAGGGAAGGAGTGTGCGGCGCAGCCTCTGCATCCGTCAGGACATAGTCGATGGAATAGCGAAAGGCATTTTTGGTCCCGCCACGCCGTCCGTGGTAGGTTTCACCCGCGATATGATGAACCTGTCGGGTCACTCTGCTGCAAGGCGCATGCGATCAGAGGCGTTCAGCGCATCCACCACGTCCAAGCCGCTCGAAAGCCCGTCTTCGTGAAAGCCATTCTTCATCCATGCGCCACAGAACCATGTATGGTTCGCGCCGTTCATGGCAGTAGCGGCCTTTTGGGCTGCGATCGCCTCAAGGTCATAGACAGGATGGCGCAAGGATACTTCGTCCCAGATCAGGTCTTCGTTGATCGGACGTTTGCTGTTGAGGGTTACCATCATGTCTTGACCTTTAAGCCAAGGCTGCAAGGAATTCATCCAATATGTCAGGTTTATCTCGGTATCGGTGCGCTGGGCGTCCTCTGTATAGACCCATGAGGACCAAACCTGACGGCGCCTTGGCATAATCGATGTGTCGGAATGCAGAATGACCTTGTTGGGTTGATAGCGCACGGCACCCAACACTGAATGTTCAACCGCAGTGGCATCTGAAAGCAGACGCAAGGTGTCATCAGAATGGGTAGCAAAGACTACTTCATCAAAGCTTTCCCAATCGGCGCCGTGTGATTTGACCTCTGCCCCGCTCGCTGTGCGCCGTACCGCGTCAATGGGCGCGCCAAGGCGGATGTCGACACCGCGTTGCAACATATCCGACCCCAACCGCGAGACATATTCGATTGATCCGCCATCAACAGTGTACCACTGATGTTGGCCAGTCGCCCCCAGAAGTGCGTGATTGTCAAAAAACCGCATCATCGCGTAAGCAGGGAAATCGAGGATCTTTTCCTTTGGCGTTGACCAGATGGCACCCGAAAAGGGCAGCAAATAATGATCGCGGAAATAATCGCTAAGCTTCAGCTTTTTCATCAGCTCGCCGATAGTCATATTTTCGTCTTGGCTTGCGGCCAGACCGTCGGCGTTGAACCTAAGGATATCACGGACCATGCGCAAAAACTTGGGGTTTGCGATATTCATCCGCTGGGCAAAAAGTGCGTCAATGCTCGCTAGCCCGTACTCCAACTTGCCTCCATTGAAGGACGCACCAAAGCTCATGTTGCTCTTGATGACAGGGACTTCGAGGTCGTCAAACAACTTGGTCAGGTTTGGATAATTGGCATAGTTGAACACGATAAAGCCGGTATCGACAGCTTGATCTTTGTTCCTGCCCGCCATCCGCGTGCGCGCATGACCGCCAAGACGTTTTTCGGATTCGAACAGAACGACACTGTGATCTTTGGCAAGCGCGTGTGCTGCCCCCATCCCAGAAATGCCTGCACCGATTACCGCGATTTTCTTGGGCGCGGTCGTCCCGGTTTCAAAAGGCATTCATTAGGCTCCGACGTATCTATTATTTGTTACTGTGTTTAGTACGTCGCCACAACTTGCATGGATCATAACAAAAATCATTGATCCAGTGATCCAATTCGAAAAGCGGTGCGTAATACTTGTATGTTTACGGAAACCGACACCCTTGAGAATGTTGATGCGGCGCCTTCACCCACCGTTTATGGTGGCGATGACGGACGACGGACACGGACTGTGGGGGCCCTAAAGGTGACAGCGGAAGCAACAGCGAAACGGATGGCTTGGGTCGCACAGATCCATGCTGTGCGGGACAATCAAGACCGCTCCGCATTTGCAGAGTTGTTTGGATATTTTGCGCCACGGGTGAAGTCGTTTTTGATGAAGTCGGGGGCCAGCCCGGATCTGGCAGAAGAATGTACGCAAGAGGTCATGGCGACCCTTTGGAACAAGGCCCATATGTTCGATCCTGCAAAGGCGAGCGTATCAACATGGATCTTTACGATTGCGCGAAACCGCAAGATTGATCTGCTGCGCAAGCAGCGCCGGCCAGAACCAGAGGATTTGCCATGGGGACCAGAAGAATCGCCTGATCAGGCTGACGCGCTGGGACTTGCGCAAGAGACGGAACAACTTGGGCGGGCCTTGGCCACACTGCCCGATGAACAAAGGAAACTGATCGAACGCGCCTACTTTGGCGAGTTAAGCCATAGCGAAATTGCCGCAGAGACGGGATTGCCACTGGGCACGATCAAATCGAGAATTAGATTGGCGTTAGATCGTTTACGCCACGCAATGAAATGATGAATGACATGAAACAGATCAAACACCACCTCACCGAGCCTCTTTTGATTGGCTACGCCGCCGGCACATTGCCAGAAGCATTCAATCTTGTCGTCGCGACACACATCACGATGTGCGACGATTGCCGTGCAGCCTTGGCAGAATATGACGCCGTGGGCGGCGAAGTGATGTTGGATAGCGATCCCGTAACAGTTGCCGAAGACGCGCTTGCTGCGACGATGGCAATGATCGATGGCGGGTTTGGAACTGATAAGCCGGCACCTGTCCGTGCGCGGAACTCAATTTTCCCGGGTCCTTTGCAGGATTATGTGAGTGGTGACGTCGAAAGTTTGAAATGGCGCAAGGTTGGTGGCGGCGTCAGCCAGTTGGTTTTGAAAACCTCGGACGACGCTAGCGTGCGACTGCTGCGTATTCCTGCAGGCACAAAAGTTCCCGATCACGGCCACCGTGGCACCGAACTGACGCTGGTATTGCAAGGTGCGTTCACGGACGAGCACGAGCGTTTTGGCGCGGGCGATGTCGAGGTCGCGAACGAAGATATGAACCACACCCCGATCGCAGAGGCAGGCATGGATTGTATTTGTCTTGCTGCAACTGATGCGCCTTTGCGCTTTAACGGTATTGTGCCGCGTCTTGCACAGCGTTTTATCGGAATTTAATTCTCGATCACCTAGAATGGCAAAAGCCCCGGTTTTCACCGGGGCTTTTTTGTGCGCCGTTAACCCAGTGCGGCGTTCAACATAAAGAAGAAACATGCCGACAAGAGTGCAGCAGCAGGAACCGTGACGACCCAAGCGGCGATGATCGTCATGAAATGGGACCGTCGCACCAACTTGCGGCGTCTGCGTTCTTCTGGTGCATAAACAGTGCGGTCAGGCATCGCCAAGCGCGCGTTCTTGATGCGGCGTTCTGCGTCCCATTCACGGAAAAAACCAACTCCGAAAACTGCACCCACAGCAATGTGGGTCGAACTGACAGGCAGGCCAAGCCAACTTGCTACGATGACAGTGATCGCCGCGGAAAGTGCCACGCAATAGGCGCGCATTGGATTTAGCTTTGTAATCTGGCTACCGACAAGGCGGATCAATTTTGGCCCGAACAAGAAAAGCCCGAACGAAATGCCCAAGGCGCCGATCACCATAACCCACAACGGAATGCTAAAGGCAGAAACAAAGTCGCCTGACTGGGCTGCCTGAACAATTGCCGCCAGAGGACCAACGGCGTTTGCCACATCATTTGCGCCATGTGCGAAGCTAAGCAATGCCGCCGAGACAACCAATGGAATACCAAACAAAACCTTGAGCGACTTGTTGCGGTTCTCAAGACCTTGGGACTGCTTCTTGATCACCGGGATCATAACCGCCCAGATTGCAGTGCCGATCACGGCACCAATCAGAAGGGCGGTTGGCAAGTCGATCTTGAACAGGCTCTTCAAACCTTTCAGCGCCAGATAGGCCGTAAATGTACCGCCCATGATTCCAACAAGGATCGGAACCCATTTGCGCGCAGCCGCGATTTTGTCGTCTTGGTAGATGATCCGCGATTTGATCAGCGCCAAGAAACCAGCCGCGATCAAACCGCCTAGCAGTGGTGAAATGACCCAACTGGCCGCGATGGCTCCCATTGTTGGCCAATTCACAGCCGCAAATCCAGCTGCGGCAATACCTGCCCCCATGACACCGCCAACAACCGAATGTGTGGTCGAAACTGGTGCGCCCACCCAAGTAGCAAGGTTCACCCAGAATGCAGCAGCCAAGAGCGCTGACATCATCGCCCAGATAAACGTCGTCGCATTGCCCATGCTTTCAGGGGCAATGATGCCTTTAGCGATGGTTGATACGACGTCGCCACCTGCAATCAACGCGCCCGCACTTTCAAATACAACCGCAATTGCAATCGCACCGCCCATTGTCAGCGCGTTCGCACCAACAGCTGGGCCCATGTTGTTGGCAACATCGTTGGCACCGATATTCAGCGCCATGTAGGCACCCAAACAGGCGGCCATAATGACAATGAAAGAATTGTTGGCATGGCCAAAAAACAGTGCCGCAGCGATGCCCGCAACGACGACAAACATCAACGAAAGCCCCATGCCTACCAGTGGGCGCGCCGCATAGCTTGTTGCAAGTTCAAGATTTGCGTACCGCGCAAGGTCGCGGTCCAAAGTTTCGAGGTGGCGTGGGTCGCCCTCGTTCAAATTCGTCATCTTCGCCCCTCCCAGGAATCCACAACCGTGACTAGCGGGCGAAGGGTAGCAAGATCAACTGTGTTGAACCTTCTTGGGGAAAAGATTGGTCATTCGAAGCAAGATTTCTTTCAATTCAGTCTCTCGAACAAGATCAGCGGCCGCGTCGGGCGAAACCCAGCGGCGTTCCCGTTGATGGGATTCAGGGAAATCAGATGATATTTCCTTCACATCGACCGGAAAGACCAAGGTTTCGACGGGGACCGGAAAACCCGCAGACATCAGTTTGTCATAGCTGTAGATCCCAATGGGCTTGGGTGTCGAAGTGCTTTTGCGCACCCCGGCTTCTTCCCAGGCTTCTTGCAGCGCAGCTTCGTAGGATTTCAGACCGTTGATGGGCCAGCCCTTGGGGATGATCCAACGGCCAGTGTCTCTGCTGGTGACCAACAGAATTTCCATCTCTGTTCCAGATCCACGATAGCAAAGTGCAGCCACCTGCAGACGCTTCGGGCGCTGAAATAGAAGACGAAGAAAATCACGCCAAAGCGTGGTGATTGCGTTGCTCATTCTGAACCTGCTCAAGTCTTTATTTATATTTTTCAGACGTTTATAAAGCGTGGTTTAGTGAAATGCAACTTTGCCTTGTTTTCGCGGCTTAGACTGAATGATATGTCTCGGTGTTTCCATCGACAGCAATTGCCTGACCGGACACGAACTTCGCCGCATCTGACGACAAATAAGTGCAAAGACCTGCAATTTCTTCAGGTTCGGCAAAGCGTCGCAAGGAACTGCCGGACGCATATTCCTTATAGACATCTGACGCCGTAATCCCGCGTGCCTTGGCTTCTGCGGCAAGAACCCTGTCCATCCGGTCCCCGCTGACGGCCCCGGGGCAAATTGCATTGCAGCGGATGCCATGCGGGCCAAGCTCGGTCGCGATTGTCTTGGTAAAGCCGATTACAGCCCATTTCGCCGCCGCATATGGCGCACGGAAAGGCGCACCGAATAGACCTGACGTTGAAGAGAGGTTCGTGATCACACCAGATTTTTGCGCCTTCATAACGGGGGCAATCGCGCGGCAAGTGATCATTTGCGCGTCCAAATTGACAGCCAGACATTGCTTCCAGGCGGCCAGATCAAGGTCTTCAACTGGACCTGCCTGACCTGCGATACCGGCGTTGTTGATCAACACATCGCAACCGCCGAACAGCGACAAGCCGGACTGCAACCAACCGTCCAGCGCGGCCTCATCGGTGACATCGACACAGGCGCTTGTGATGCTTGCATCCAGTGCTGCTATCGCCGCTGCATCCTGATCGCAGACGTAAACTTGCGCGCCTTGCGTGGCGTATGCCTGTGCAATCACGCGACCAATGCCGCCAGCCCCTGCGGTGATGAAAACCCGTTGTGCCATTGCCCTATCCTTTTGGCGGAATGATCGCGACCACCGGGGTGTTCTGATCTGGTGACAGTTCTTCAAAATCGAAATTATCCAAACGGTCCGCGCGTTTGCTCGCGCGCGTGGATGCAGTCAGCACGCCTGACACATCTTCGCCTGCTTGCCGCAGATGAACTTCCAGTTTGCCCGCCTTTTCGCCGATGATTTCTACATCGCGGTGCAACTGACGCAGCGCTTTACGGATCTCGCCCGCCTGTTCGCGCATACGCGCATCTTTGAGGATCGCGCGCATCGTGTTCAGTGTGGCCATGCACGTTGTTGGTGAAACGATCCAGACGCGGGCGTCAAAGCCGCCGCGAATGACCTCTGGTAGCCGCGAATGAAGCTCTGCATAGACCGCTTCTGAAGGCAGGAACATGATCGCACCGTCGGCCGTTTCGCCTTCGATGATGTATTTCTCGCTGATATCTTTGATGTGCTTGCGCACGGCATTGCCCAGATCGCGCAAAGCAGCTTGCTGCTGTTGCTGCGTGTCGGCGGCGGCATACGCCTCGTAGCTTTCAAACGGGAATTTCGCGTCAATCACGATAGGGCCGGGTGGGTTTGGCAGATGCACCAAACAGTCGGCCCGTTTGCCATTCGAAAGTGTCGCTTGGAGTGCATAGCTGTCGGACGGTAGCGCCTTCGAGACGATATCAGTCAGTTGGATCTCACCAAACATGCCACGCCGTTGTTTGTTGGACAGGATGTCTTGCAAAGACAGCACATCGCCCGAAAGCTTTTCGATGTTGGTTTGCGCACGGTCGATTGTGGCCAAGCGTTCCTGCAATTCAGTCAGGCTTTTGGTGGTTTTCTCTGATGATCCGCTTAGCGTATCTTTCATCCGTTCCTGCATATCAGTCAGCGAACGGGCAGATTTCATTGCGTTGTCGGCCAATCGTTCGGCGAGTTGCGATTGGACCTCTGCAAGCCTTGTTTCCATGGTTTGCACCACTTTGACTTGTGCATTGGCCTGGGCATCGCTGACGGTTTGGATGTTACCCGCCAATTGCTGCTGGCCTTGACCAAGGGACTGCATATCATAGGACATGCGCCCCAGTTGGGCAGCGACCAATTGCACAGCTTCCGCTGATTTCCCTGCGCGGCGCACGGCCACGATCAGCAAGATCACCACAAGCAAAATGGCTAGCCCTGTGATTAGCGCGGCAAGCGTTACCGGATCGCTCAGGTCAAGAATTGTGTCGCCGATTTGTATCATGTGCGTCCGAAAAGCCGTTCAATATCGGCAAGTTTGAGTTCGACGTAGGTGGGGCGTCCGTGATTGCATTGCCCTGAAAGTGGTGTGGCTTCCATTTCGCGCAAAAGCGCATTCATTTCTGCCGCCTGCATACGCCGTCCAGACCGGATTGATCCGTGACAAGCGACGCGGCTTAGGATTGCTTCGATCTTTGCTTTGACGGATGCGCTGTCGCCTTGGTCGGTCAATTCGTCCACGATGTCACGGATCATGGCGGCTGCGTTCACTTCGCCCAAGATCGCAGGGGTTTCGCGAACAGCGATTGCGCCGCCGCCAAAGGGTTCAACTGTTAGTCCAAGGCGTGACAAGTCATCCGCAATATCCAAAAGCTGGGCGGCTTCATTTTCAGATAGCTCAACGATTTCGGGAATCAAAAGCGCCTGTGCAGCGACACCGTTTTCGGCCATCTGCGTCTTGAGCTTTTCATACACCAACCGCTCGTGGGCAGCATGTTGATCTACGATCACAATGCCTTTTTCAGTTTGGGCGATGATGTAGTTTTCATGTACCTGCGCGCGCGCAGCGCCCAAGGGCAATTCATCTGCGCTTTCATCTGGCAGCGGTTCAAACCGTGCAGACGGCGTTTCGCCAAAGCCCGGCGCTTGGGCCTGAAAGGTCATCGATCGCGCGCTAAAGCTTGGGCGATCCATTTGATAGATCCGCGGTGCAAGTGGTTCTGGCGTGATCGCGCCCAAAGTAGCATTGGCCACTGTGGTCGAGGCGCGGTGACCTGCGTCGGCCAGCGCATGCCGCAAACCCGAAATGATCAAGCCTCGGACGGTACCGGGATCGCGAAAGCGGACTTCGGATTTGGCGGGATGCACGTTGACGTCCACCAGTGTCGGATCGCAATCAATGAACAACGACGCGACCGGATGCCTGTCGCGCGATAGCACGTCCATATAGGCCGCCCGCAAAGCACCGAGCAGCATTTTGTCGCGCACGGGGCGTCCGTTCACACACAGATACTGCGCGACAGCGGCACCGCGCGAATACGTGGGCAAAGCGGCATAGCCCGTCAGGTGAAACCCCTCGCGTTCCGCGTCAATCCGCAGCGCGTTTTCGGCAAAGTCTTTACCCAGAACAGTCCGCAACCGCCCGTGTAGTGCATCGAACAAATCACCGGTTTCGGCATCTGCGCGGAAAGTTGTGCGACTGTCGCCGTTCGACGCATCGCGTAGGATGAAGGTCACAAAAGGTTCGGCCATCGACAGGCGTTTGATCACGTCTGTGACGGCCTGCGCCTCTGCGCGGTCCGTGCGCAGGAATTTGAGACGCGCAGGAGTAGCATAAAACATATCGCGTAATTCAATCACCGTGCCGGATGACAATGCGGCAGGTTTCACGCTTTCAATGTTGCCGCCTGCGACGCGGATTTGTGCTGCCTCAAACCCTGCCGCGCGGGATGTGATCGACAGGCGGCCAGTCGCACCAAGCGAAGGCAATGCTTCGCCCCGAAATCCGAAAGACGTGATGTTCAGCAGGTCAGAACCGTCGATTTTTGACGTCGCATGGCGCGACATTGCCATCGGCAGATCAGCTGGGGACATTCCGCAGCCATCGTCAGTGACACGGATCAGGGTCTTGCCGCCATCAGCAATCACGACCTCGATCCGGCTTGCCCCGGCGTCGATGCTGTTCTCGACCAGTTCTTTGACGGCAGATGCTGGGCGTTCCAGAACCTCGCCCGCTGCAATCCGGTTGATTGCGGCGTCGTCAAGCTGCCGGATCACAGGCTGCTGCTTTATCTGGGGGTCTACGGTGGCCATGCTACAAGTTCTAGCATGGCCCGCCGCGATTCTACGAGTGGGAAAAGCGCTATTGTGTGCTTGTCAGACCTTCGGGTTTACCCACCACAACAAAGTGCAAATCATCTGGTTGCAGCAGTTCAGATGCGACGCGGTTGATCTCTTCCAAGGTGACTGCCTCAACATAATCGTTGCGGTTTACAACATATTCAGGCGGCAATCCGATCATCTGCATCCCGACCATGATCTTGGCGATTTCTGCGTTGCCATCAAACCGGAGGGGATATTCACCTGTTAGATAGGTTTTGGCGACGGCCAGTTCTTCGGCGCTCATACCTTCGTCAGCCATACGTGCCCATTCTGTACGGGTAACGTCGATCGCCTCGGCGATTGTCGCATTGGAAGACGCAACAGAGCCTAACATCATTTCGGCGTGGAATTTCGGTACAAGGAACGTACTGATCCCGTAGGTCAGGCCGCGCTTTTCGCGTACTTCGGTCATCAAGCGGGATTCGAAACCGCCTGCGCCCAATACATGATTGATGATGAATGCAGCAAAGAAGTCATCGTCGTCTCGCTTTAGACCCTTGTGGCCGAACAAAGCGACGGCTTGCGGCGTGTCGAAATCAACGACAGTAACTCCGCCAGCCAATCCGAAGTCTACATCGTCGGGCGCTGCTGGCCCTTCGGCAGGTAACGCGCCCAAAAGATCGTCCAGCATTTCGCCAACGGCTTCGGCGGTCGTGTCGCCGACAACAGCCACAAAAAGCCGATCACGCGTCAGCGCATTGCGGTGCGCGTCAAACATGTCGTCCTGGGTCAATGCAGCGACACTTTCTACCGTGCCATCGCTGGAAGACCCGTAAGGGTGATCGCCAAATGCTGCCGCATTGAACACGTCACTGGCGATCGTGTTGGGATTTTTTTCATCGCCCGCAAGGCCAGACAGCACCTGTGCGCGAACGCGGTCCAGTGCGTCTTGATCAAAGTTGGGGTCGACGAGGGCTTTGCGCAGCAATTCCAGCGCTTCACCCTTGTTTTCGGTCAAGAAGCGGGCAGAGATCGACAGAGTATCGTCATAGGCACGAAAGCTGAAGCTAGCGGCCAATGCCTCGCGGGCGGTTTGGAATTCTTGCGCGGTCATGTCCCCAGCGCCTTCTTCCAATAGTCCCGTCATAAGGTTGGTCGCCCCGCGCTTGCCAGGAAGATCAAGCGATGCGCTTCCGCGAAAACGGATTTCCAGTGCCACGAAGGGGATGGATGGTTCTTCAACAACCCATGCGTTGATCCCGCCGGGTGAAGTGACTTGTTTAATTTCGATATCTGCCAGTGCCGAAGACGCAACGAGGCTAAGACAAAACGTGATGATGAAACGCAGCATTAGCGTGCCTCCTCTTCATTGGCGACGACCCAGCCCGTAACGGATTGGTTGCGATTGAGGACTTTGGCTGCGACTGCCTTGATGTCCTCTTCGGTCACTGCCTGCAGGATATCAGGCCAAGCCTGCACATCTGCGACGGTCAAGCTTTGGGTCAGGGCAGCGCCATAGCGGCGTGCTAACCCTTCGACGTTATCTTTTGCGTAAACCTCTGAAGCGCGTAGTTGGGTGCGGATGCTTTCCATGCGTTCCGGGTCAATCGGCGCGGCCATGAAGGACGCGATTGTGGCGTCCATTGCAGCTTCTGCCTCGGACAGGCTGACCCCATCTGAGGGGGCTACTATGAAAGAAAACGTGCCGCTATCAAGGTTTGATCCGTCATAGGACGCATTGGTATAGATCGCGGTTTGCGAGTCGAATTGCAGGGCTTGGCCCAAGGCGGATGTAAAGGAAGATCCACCCAAGAGATCGGCCAGATAGACCAATGCGGCGGCCTCTGTCTGCGCGCCAGGATCGCGTTCGGGGGCCAGATAGCTGCGGGTCAGATATGGTTGGCTGACGCGCTGATCAACATACGTAATCCGGCGTTCTGCCCGCTGGGGCGGTTCTTGGGGGCGTTCGCGCGCCGGCAAGTTGGCCTCTGGAGGAATGACGCCATAATACTGCTCGGCCAAAGACAGAACCTCGTCCGGTTTGACGTCACCAGCGACGACAAGCACGGCGTTGTTCGGTGAATAATATAGGTCGTAGAAATCAAGCGCGTCGGTCAGGTCCAACTGCTCCATCTCGTGTTTCCAACCAATAATGGGCACACCGTAACGGTGGTTCTGGAACTGGGCCGCACGGAATTGTTCGCGGGCCAGCGCCCCTGCAGAGTTTTCAGTGCGTTGGTTGCGTTCTTCCAGAATGACCTGACGTTCGGTTTCGACATCTGCGGCTGTGATCCGCAGGTTGTTCATCCGGTTGCTTTCCATCTGCATCATCAGTTCAAGCCGGTCAGATGCGATCCGTTGAAAATAGGCGGTGTAGTCATAGCTTGTGAACGCATTGTCGCTGCCACCGTTGGCGGCGACGGTCGCGGAAAACTCGCCTGATTCCAGCACGTCCGTGGCCTTGAACAACAAATGTTCCAGAAAATGCGCGACACCGGATGCGCCAACGGGTTCATCTGCCGAACCGATTTTGTACCACAACATATGAACGACCACAGGCGCGCGGTTGTCTTCGATCACGACAACCTCCATCCCGTTATCAAGCATGTAGGTTGTCACATCTTCAGCCGTTACGGCCGAGGCTGCGATCATCAGCGCAAAGCTGGTAAACAGTCGTTTCATAAGCATCCTTGTTGGTGGCCGTCTCACATGAACGATTTACGCCGCTTGGCGCAGTGTTCAAGTCACCATACGCGGATGTGAGGTGGGGTTACTGTGTCGCGCGGTTTGTGCCGCCGGGAGTAGGTGCAGGCAAAACAAATGCAGGGGGTGTTTCCAGCGGAGCGGCAGGGGTAACGAGGAAAGAGCTTTGCTCTGGTCCGATCTCGCGAAAACCAACACCATCTGCGCCGCGATTGCTGCAAGCAGTTGTCAGTGTCAGGGCTAAAACTGAAAAAATAAGCGCACGCATGAAAGATCCCTCGGGGTTGGTTCGCTCTGTTTATCGCAAGTGACGTGCTGCGTCACGCAGCTTTCTTGCTGTCGTCCGCAAGGAAGGCCAAGCCGATCGCACCGACGAAAATCGCAATGTCTGCGACGTTGAAGGCATAAGGGTTATTGATCCCGCAGCATGAGACATTCAGAAAGTCAGCGACAGCCCCGTAAAGAAGGCGGTCAATGACGTTTCCCATGGCCCCACCGATCAAGAAGCCGCCAGCGACATAGACCCATTTTGTCCCGCCTGCGCGATTAAGCCACCAGATGACCCCTGCGGTTATCGCAAATGCGACGCCAATCAGGACCCACCGCATGTCGAAATCTGCAAACAGGCCAAAGTTGATCCCGCGGTTCCATGCCATGCGCAGAGCAAAGAAAGACGGTAGAACCTCGATAGATGCAGGATAGGGGAGTTGATCCGAAGGCACGCGTACCTGCGCCCATGACAGGCCAAAGACGCTGAACAGCACAAAAAATTTGATGACTTGGTCAATCGCAAAGACCCAAAAGCCAGTCCAGTACATCAGCCGCATTTGTAAACTCCTAGTGCCGGAAATGCCGCATGCCGGTAAAGACCATCGCGATACCTGCTTCGTCTGCGGCAGCGATCACTTCGTCATCGCGCATCGATCCGCCCGGTTGAATAACACATGTAGCACCCGCTGCTGCGGCTTCCATCAATCCATCCGCAAATGGGAAAAATGCATCGGATGCAACAGCGGACCCTTTGGTCAGCGGCTCTGGCAGGCCCATCGCATCGGCCATGCGTTCAGCCTTTTTAGCGGCGATAAGCGCACTATCAAGGCGTGACATCTGGCCTGCGCCGACGCCCACTGTGGCGTTGTCTTTGACATAGACGATCGCATTGGATTTGACGTGCTTGGCGACTTTCCAAGCGAACAGCAGATCGGCCATTTGCGCATCAGTCGGGGCCCGCTTGGTCACGACTTTCAGGTCATCCATGCCAACGAAACCTGTGTCTTTGTCCTGCACCAACATACCACCCGCAACTTGACGGTAAGTCGTGATAGGGGCTTTGACATCGGGCAAACCGTCGGTTGTCAGCAAGCGCAGGTTCTTTTTGCCTGCAAAGACTGCTTTGGCCGCATCCGATGCACCCGGTGCGATGACAACTTCGGTGAAAATCTCGACAATCGCCTTGGCGGTTGCTTCGTCCAGCGGCTGGTTCAAGGCGACGATACCGCCAAAGGCACTGGTACGGTCGCAATCAAATGCGTTCTGATAGGCTTCAAGCAAGGTCGCACCACGAGCAACGCCGCAAGGGTTTGCGTGCTTGATGATTGCAACGGCTGCGCTTTCGGTCGGGTCGAATTCTGCTACCAGTTCAAACGCGGCATCAGTGTCGTTGATGTTGTTATAGGACAGCTCTTTACCCTGATGCTGCACGGCGGTGGCCACACCGGGGCGGTCTGTTCCGTCGGTATAGAATGCCGCAGACTGGTGGCTGTTTTCACCGTAGCGCATCGTTTGCTTATAGGTTCCGCTGAAAGACCGGCGACGTGGTGTATGAGAATCAATTGCACCAGCCATCCAAGTGCTGACGGCAGTGTCATAGGCCGCCGTGCGGGCATAGGCCGTCTGCGCAAGGCGCTGGCGCAGGGCAAGCGTTGTTTGACCGTCATTGGCGTCCAGTTCGGCTAACAACGCCGCGTAGTCTTCTACGTCGGTCACAACACTGACAAAGGCATGGTTTTTGGCCGCAGAGCGAATCATTGCAGGCCCGCCGATGTCGATATTTTCGATGCATGTGTCAAAATCCGCACCTTTGGCGACGGTTTCTTCGAACGGGTAAAGGTTCACGACCAGCAAATCGATCGGCCCAATGTTGTGGTCGATCATTGCGTCGCGGTGACTGTCCAGATCCCGACGGGCCAACAGGCCGCCATGCACCACAGGGTGCAATGTCTTGACACGACCATCCATCATTTCGGGAAAACCGGTGACATCAGCCACATCGCGCACATCCAGTCCCGCATCGCGCAGCGCCTTTGCAGAACCACCCGTAGAGAGCAATTCAACCCCGCGTGCGGCAAGTGCTTTGCCCAGTTCAATCAGGCCGGTTTTGTCAGAAACAGAAAGCAGCGCGCGGCGTAGTGGTGCAAGGTCGGTCATATGGATCCCCAAAAGGCTGGTCTAATCTACAGCGTCCATTGGGTCGGACTGCACCAGATCACGCACTGCGTTTGGCGTGTCTTGTGCTTTGGCCAGCGACCAGCGGACGCGTGTCGCATAGGCCATTGCGGTGCCGGATAAAACCACCTGTTGGGTTGTACGGGGCCTTAATCGCCCATTTTGCAAATAAACCGAGGGTGAAAGGCTAAGTTTCGCCTGTCCATCATGCTGGAGAACCCAAACCTCGCCTGATTTTAGCCGCATCGCAACGGCGGTGCCTCCCATATCAAGCGATGCTTCGACGTCGGGGTGTAAATGGAAACGAACAGTGTAAGCGACGCCAGCGGGGCCGATCTTGTCAAAGATCGTTTTGTCGGCTTCGTCCAGTGTGGTCAAAAGATCTTCGCCATCAACAGAGCGACCGTCAACGGACATGCGAAGGATGCGGGCATGGGTCAGGCCGTGGGTCGGCTGATAACCATTGTGCGACATCTCCAACCGGCGACTTTGCGGTGTATCAAGCGTGTAGCCTTGGACAACCGTTGGCAATTCGATCAGCAGTTCTTCTGCATGACGGTACCGTTTTTTAGGGGAAATATGAGATGACGAAACTCCGTTAATCATCATCGTGGAATGGCTTGGTGTGGCCCGACTGGCCCGACGCCATTCGTCGCCAAACCGCGCACCCGATCCGCAGTTTACAATCAGCGGTCTGCGACCAGATGTCAGTTCAAACCCCAATGTGCTGGCATGGCCATCAGCAGAGGCATCCCCACTGGGTGGAACATCGGCGTCCGCAATCAACGTTGTGCGCCCAGCGGTTAGTCGAGCGAAACCCATATGCAATCTTTTGTCGGGCGTCGCGCGCACCCTTGAAGCGGCAAGCGCAGCGTCGAGCCGGCCGTCAAGACCCTGCCCGCCACCATGAAACCGCGCGAGCCCGCCGTCAGCATGACGCAGCGCACGCAACGTTGGCACAATCCGTTCAATTGCAGCGGTCACGGCGGGCGGAACGCTGTGACCGGTTTCAGTCAGCGCCTGCACAGCCCAATGCAAGAGACTTAGAACCTCTAGCAGTTCTTCGGGGTTGCGCGTCTTGATAGCGCCATGCGCGTCGATTTGTGTTTGGCAGTCTTCGGTCAGCGCCGCGACGGCCAGCGGGATATGATGCTCCATCCCTTCAAGCGAAAGACCCGCGTAAATCATGCCTGTCAGTGCTTCAAAGCGGCGCAATCCAGGAGCCGTGGCTTGCCAACGCTTTGAAAGAAAAAGCGTTTGTCGTGCAAGGCTTTGAAAGAAGAGTGTTCCCGCGGCTTTGTCTTGGCCGCGCAAAAGGAAAAACCCGTGGTTTATCCAGCGGATCAGTCGTCGCCCCGTGATGCCCGGTGTCCAGCCATCGCTGCGCCCATTACCGTAGCGTTTTATCCAGTCAAAAACCCATGCCTGAGCGCGCTCGCGTGCGCGGTCATCTCCGACGGCGGCAAGATCATCAAGCCACGCGCAGCCTTGGATTTCGTCGCTAACGGTAGGGTTGTCTCGGGCGATATCCCAGATCGAAAGCTGCGGACCTTCCACCAGTAATCCCGAGAAAAGAAAGTTGCCTGCAATAAGCTGACGACCGCGTGCGACAACGCCAATTGTGTGCGGCTCGGGCGCAGAGACAAAAGCAGTCGCCGCACGAGCACGTGCCGCGCGGCGGGCATGAACCCGATGCATGAATTGGATGCGGCGGTGCCGCCATGTCTGTTTTTGGCCCAAGTCAGGCAGCCTCTATGTGCACTGGTTACGAACGCGATCTCGCAAACCATAGCAACAAGCCTGCGCGCAAGTCACGCAGGCTTTCGCAAGACCGCCATATAGAAACCGTCCATGCCACCCAGTTCAGCCCAATAGTCAGGTCGCAGACGCAAGCCGCCTTCGGGTGTGATCCAGTCGGGGTCAATGCCTGCGACACTGGGTGTTTCAACGGTTAAGCCGCTATGGCGAGCCAAGGCATCTTCGACCTGAACCTCGCCTTCGTCGGGCAAGAGGGAACAGGTGCAGAATACAAGTCGCCCGCCCGGTTTCAGCAAAGTTAGTGCATGATCCAGCATGGCCTCTTGTTGGTCGATCAGTTCGCCAAATTCGGATCCGTCCTTGGCATAGGGTAAATCGGGATGTCGCCGGATTGTGCCAGTTGCAGAGCAGGGGGCATCCAGCAAGATCGCGTCATAGCCACCTTCGTCCAAGTCAAATGCGTCACTGACAATGACCGTCGCAGACAAGCCGACACGAGACAGGTTTTCAGTCACCCGCGCCATACGCTTTTCGGACACGTCAACGGCAGTGACGTTTGCCCCCAGTGCCGCCAGTTGCATCGTCTTGCCGCCAGGGGCGGCGCAAAGGTCCAAGATCTTCTGTCCTTTGACATCGCCCAACAGCTTCACAGGGATCGCAGCCGCTGCGTCCTGAACCCACCAAGCGCCGTCCGCATAACCGGGCAAGGCCGAGACTTGTCCGGCGTTGGCAATGCGCACAGATCCAGTTGGTAAAACCACACCGCCTACTATTTCAGCTACAGCTTCGGGATCGCTTTTGACGGTCAGGTCCAGGGGCGCTCCAGAAAAATGTGCGGCTTCCATCCCCTCAACGGCTTCGCGGCCCCATGCTGCAACCAATGGCTGGCGCAACCAACCCGGTGTCAGGGGCACGGCACGTTTGTCCCAACCCGCGGGGCCTTCATCCGCGATCTTGCGCAAAACGGCGTTTGTCAGACCCTTCATCGTCTGGGTGCGCTTGTTGCGCGCAACGATTTCGACATAGGCGTTGACGACGCCGTGGGCGGCTTCGCCATTGCATAACTCGATGACACCAAGGCGCAGCGCGTTCATAACATGCGAAGGCGGTGCCTTTTTGAGGTATGGTTTCAGCATCCGGTCGGCGCGGTCCATGCCGCGCAAAGCTTCGGTTGCAAGCCGCTGGGCACGAGCACGGTCATCATTTTCCAGTCGCGCAAGTGCGCCGCCGGCGATCAGTTCAGCCATCAGGCGGCCCTCATCGGTGATTTCCATCAAAAGATGATGGGCTGTGCGGCGGGCAGGCAGACCGGTCTGGTTCATGGAACTCTCACTTGAAGCTGGGTGCGCGGGACGTATATCAAAGTCATGCCCGCGACAAGGAGACTGCACCGTGACTGATCAACCCAAAGACCTGCCACCCGCAGCCCTTCGTGCCTTGGCCGAAGCCGAAGAACGTCGCAAGGCCGCAGACGGCAAAGCATTGCCAACTGAACTAGGCGGCCGCGACGGACCAGAGCCCGTACGCTATGGCGATTGGGAAAAGAAGGGCATTGCCGTCGATTTCTAGACAGGTTTGGGGCAGAACAGACTTACTTTTCGTGTGCGAATCGTCCATCAACAACCGGACGCGGTAGATGTTTGTTTGGCCGCAGATTGTGAAAGGAACATGACGTGTTCGCCCAACGTACCCTTGCCCTTATTTCATGTTTGGCGCTCGCCAGTTGTGGTTTGCCCCGTGGCGCCGGTTTCTCGTCCGAGTTACTTTCGGCCTCGAATGCCAATACCGCAGCACCCGGCGAAGACCCCGTCTATGATTTCGCAGTCTATGAAGTGAACCGCGCGACACTGCCGGTTCTTGCTGCATGGCCAGCCACAGGCAAAGAGACATTGCCTTGGATTACGGCCCGCGAGCAGCCCGCGACGTTGATGATTGCGGCGGGTGATCAGGTTCAGCTTACGATTTGGGACGCAGAAGAAACCTCGATTTTCGGGCCGGGTGGTGTAACAGCGCTTGCGCCTACAGAAGTTGATTCAGCGGGCCGCATCTTTGTACCGTTTATCGGTGAATTGCGCGTGACAGGCATGTCCCCGTCTACGGCCCGCCAGCGCGTTGAAGAAGAACTGGTACGCACGGTGCCTTCTGCTCAGGTGCAGTTGGTCGTTGAGCCAGGACGGACGAACACTGCTAATCTGGCCTCTGGTGTGACAGCGCCGGGGCTTTATCCACTTTCAGATCGCAACATCAAGATCCTTGAACTTTTCTCGCTTGCGGGCGGACCAAGCGCGACGCTGACCGCGCCACAGGTGCGTCTGGTCCGTGATGGTCAGACCTACGGAGTGCCCTTTAGTCGTCTGCTGGAAGAACCGAACCTGAACACCACTGTGCGTGGCGGGGACCGGATTTATGTCGTCAATGACGACCGTAAGTTCATCACTTTGGGAGCGACCGGGTCGCAGTCCATCTTTGAGTTCCCGGAGTCTGAATTTTCGGCACTCGAAGCTTTGGCGCTGATCGGCGGCGTGAACGCAGGTACTGCCAACCCAGAAAGCATTTTGGTCATGCGGGCCTATGATGCCAGTGCCGTACGCGATGGTGTTTCGGGCCCCCCCAGAGACCGCGTCGTCTTTGCGATCGATATGACGTCGGCGGACGGTGTATTCTCTGCAGGTAGCTTTATGCTGGAAGACGGCGATCTGATCTATGGCACCGAAAGCGCGCTTGGCCCTGCTTTGACCGTCTTTGGCCTTGGGAATTCGCTTTCGGCGGCTTTGAACTAAGCCGCGTCAGAACAACGTTATATCGTCCGCGAGCAAAGTCAGATCGGTGACGCCCTCGATCAGCAGGGTGTCGCCGTTTTCAAAGCTGATCACGGCACCCGTTGGATCCAAACTGCCGTAGAAGAATAGCAAATCTGCCGCTGACGTCAGGCCGGTCCATAGATTTGCGCCAAAGATGATTTGGTCTTCGCCTGTGGCAAAATCGGTGATGGTGTCGGACCCACCGTGAAAGATGAAGCTGTCTGCACCTGCGCCACCGACGAGGATGTCGTCGCCAAATCCACCCGCCAGACTGTCGTCCCCCGCACCGCCGTTCAGGAAGTCTTGGCCGTCGCCGCCTGATAGTGTGTCATTCCCCGCGCCCCCTAAAAGCGTATCAGCACCTGCGTCACCATAAAGCGTATCGTCGCCCGCCCGCCCAAAGATGATATCATCGCCTGCGCCGCCGCTGGCTGTGTCGTGACCGCCGCCGGCAAGGATAAGGTCAAATCCCGCGCTGCCAGCGATGTCTTCTGACTGATCCGTTCCGTTGAAGATCGAACCAGTTGGGACCGGGCTTTGATCGCCAAGTGCGTTGCGCAAAGTGCCGATGTTGTTTGCCGCGATGATGTGCAATGCGGTTAACGCGCTATACGGCCCACCCTGATCAGGGGCAGGGTCAGTTACGGGATCACCAGACGGAGTTGGCGTCGCTGGGCCAGGATAACCCGGAACAATGATCGTAGACAGGCGCGATCCCCCAATCAGATCCGCTGTTTGCAAACCTCGATAGTCGATTGCACCACCGTCAGCGCTTTGGACGATGAGCGTTTCAGTACCGTAGGTGATTGTCATTCCATCAGGGCGAACGCTCATGGTCAGTTGGCTGATATCGCGCAGCATGGGCCAAAGCGACAGGTCGAGCTTGTCCTCTCCCAATGTAAAGTCGGTGATCCAATCGACGTCGCCATCTAATGACAGAACAAAGACATCGGCCCCATCACCACCCGACATAATATCACCGCCTGCACCGTCACGCAGGATGTCATTACCCGCACCCGCCATGATTACGTCATCGCCGCTGTGACCTTGCAAAATATCCACACCGCCAGTGCCGTTTAGCACACCCCCTGCAACTGTTGCGGTGGCCGTGATTCCAGCCAAACCAGTGTCATAGCGCAACTGCGTCACCCCCGGTTCCGAACTGCTGGCCACGAAAATTTCAAGCCCCGCAGCGCGTTGCACTGCTGCCAGCGCACTGATGTTATCAAGCGAGTAATCGATGGTATCTTCTATGCTGGCACGATGTATCAAAAGCCCGCCTTCCAGCAGCAAAAGCACAGAAACTCCGTCATCAGCGCCACCCGCAACCACATAGGTCTTCCCATCACTTTGCACGATTTCAACCGATGCGACCCCGCCGAAGCGGGTTTCTCGGCTATCCATCAGGTGATCGCGCACAATCATGCTGCCGTCAGGGGCGACTTCAACAACACTCAGGCTGTCGGTATTGGCGCTTGCGATGATGACATAGGTGTGGTCGCCGATTGATGTTTTCGCAAGATCGGTAGGGGCGTCGATCCAAAGACCATCATTCGTACCGATGGATTGGACGTTTGATAGATCACCATCATTACTGATCGCGCGACTGGTCAGGCCGTTTTGGTAGGCGCTGATGCTCAATAGATAGGATTGCCCCCCGATTGTGACCTGCGCCGTACCCGTGATCGCCGAAGCGGTGGCCGCGTTTGGGTCTTGCAGGATTGTATGATCGATAAGTGCGCCCTCGGCTGTGAACCGCAAACGGGCCAGACCGGTACTACCCGCCAAGGCGCCGAAGATGGCCAGCGTTCCGTCAGTCAACTGGGTCGTGCTGATATGTTGCAAGCCGTCATAAATAGAAGGAATTGACCCTAGTGCCGCTTGACTGGCAAAGGAACCGCTGGCGTCTAGCGTGACGAATTGCAGATTACCGTTCAGCCCACCGCCAGTCAGCAAACCCGCGCCAGAGGTGGTCTGAAAAGGGGCTATTCCACTGACTGCGCCAGCCCGCAACGGACCTTCAAAATCAAGCCAATCGCCAAGATCAATTTGGCTGCCACTGATATCCCAATGCTGCAAAACCCCGTCATAGCGGGTGGTGCTATAAAGATGCGCGACACCTGCCACGTTGACCAAAGCAAATTCAGTGATCCGTGAATGATCGCCGCTGTCGTCAGACACAGCAAAGCCGTTAAAGCGGATTGATGACATGTTTGTGCACCCCCGGAACCATAGAACGTCATGATCTACCATCGGTTTTGGGCGATGGTGGGGAACACTAGCGATGCAACTGCTAAGACGAAGTGAAGCTTTTCAGAGGATTGCAGCCGCTACTGGCAGCAAATCCCTAAAACTCAAAATGTATTTGAATAGACTAGTACGGGCTTCGCGGGCTTGTGGGCTATTCGCCCTCATATCCATCGGGGTTCTTTGATTGCCACGCCCAAGTGCTTGCGGCCATGTCAGCCAGATTGTGTGTCGCGTGCCAGCCAAGTTCTGTATTGGCGCGACGCGCGTCGGCTTGCATGGCGGCGACATCACCTGCGCGGCGCGGGCTTTGTTTGGTGGGGATGGGGCGACCTGATGCGGCTTCGAACGCCGCAACCATTTC
>UPTN01000461.1_pt1 | contig 21331 bp, 23 predicted proteins | sample 2160111 | NCBI WGS metagenome assembly UPTN01 (sample SAMN06265058, study PRJEB28932) | marine metagenome | isolation source: Columbia River Estuary | place: USA:Columbia River Estuary, USA | collected 2014-05-05
GCAGGCTCTTCAGTTGTGGGACATTGGCGCACAGGCCGTTGATCTGGTCCGCGAACTTTGCCGCAAAGACGAGGTACGCACCAACTTCAACGACGGGATCGTCCATACGGTTCATCGTAAACGCGATCACCAACATAACAGTGCGTATGTTGATCACATGGCAACGAAGTATGGGTATGACAAAATCCGTCTGCTTGACCCAGAAGAATGTCGTCATCTTGTGAATTCGCCCGCATATCATGGCGGAACGCTAGACATGGGCGGTGGGCACGTTGATCCGCTGGAACTTGTGTTGGGGCTCACCCGCCTAGCAATTGGCGCAGGAGCCCGGATATTTGAGCAATCCAAAGTCGAAAGCATCGTTGAAGGCGATCCAGCGCTGGTCAAGACGCAAGACGCACAGATCAAAGCACGCTTCGTTGTACTGGGATGTAATGGCTATCTGGGCAACCTACAAAGTCATGTCGCAAAGCACGTCATGCCGATTAACAACTTCATCGTTTCCACTGCACCGATGGACCCTGCCCGGCAAGAAGACATCATTCGCAACAACTATGCCGTAGCCGATAGCAAATTTGTGGTGAACTATTTCCGGTTTTCCGACGACCATCGCCTGTTGTTTGGTGGTACCGAAAGCTATGGCTACCGCTTTCCAAAGGACATCGCAGGTGCAGTGCGGCGCCCCCTGACCGAGATTTTTCCACAGCTCAAGACCGTCGAGATTGATCACGCGTGGGGCGGAACACTTGCGATTACGATGAACCGCATGCCGCATTATGCGCGCATCGGTGGAAACATCCTGACTATGTCCGGCTTTTCTGGGGCTGGCGTTGCCCTTGGTACGCTGTCAGGGCAAATCGCAGCCGAGACAATTGCTGGTCAGGCAGAGCGTTTTGATGTCATGGCAAATGTTCCAACCATTCCGTTTCCAGGAGGTCCACGCCTACGATCGCCGCTGCTTGTATTGGCAATGCTTTGGTACAGTTTGCGGGACCGTTTTTGAAAATCTTGGTGACCGAGGGGTATGCATTTCCGCGGTTTTCTGTCATTTTGCGTAAAATTGAGATGATTGTTGAGCAGATGCTTGAAGGCTATTCGATGTTGTCAGAAGAACTCGGGCATCAGAAGTCTGCCCTAATTTCACCAAAGTCGTTGATTATCTTTGAACCTGTTAAGTGTTGAAGGTGTAAAAGTAATGAAAATTGTATCACAATCCATGTCTCCGCTCGAGGCAGCGCAGGCCTTTTATGGGCAAGACGATACCTCATTTGCGCAAATGATCGCCAAGTTAAGCGAAAGCGATCCAAGGCTTGTCAAAGTATTCCAGCAGACCCGCAAAACCTATCTCGAAGGCCGCAAATCCTGACGTTGAACGCGCAGTGAACCCGCTGACCACGTCACATCTGCTTCAAACCGCCCAAAAACCCTGAAAACAGCTTGACCTTTCGGCCCCTGACAGGTTGAACAACCCACAGACTTTTTAAGGAAATGGGCGGTTTCAGATGGACGACCAGAACAAGAATCTGATCTTGGCAACGGTACTTAGCTTTGCCGTGATCGTGGCTTGGACAACACTGTTCCCACCAGAGGAATTGCCCGTTGATCCGGCAGCTCAGGTAACAGCATTGGCTGATGATCCCGCACTACCGGGTGTGGATGCTGTGGCTTCAAACGCGACCACACCAACCGAAGCGCCCGAACCAGCCGCGCAGGCGCCTCGCGTACCGATTGAAACCGCCCAATTCAGCGGTTCTATTTCGCTACTTGGTGGACGGATCGATGATCTGTCACTGACGCAGTACCGTGAGACCATCGACGAAGATGCCAATATCGTGCAGCTTTTGCGCCCTGTGGGCGAAAACGGCGCATATTTTGCAACATTCGGCTGGACTGCGACAGACGGGCTTGATGCCACGGCTGTTCCCGGCCCAGACACAATCTGGTCCGTCGAAAGCGGGCAGACTTTGACACCTGCCACACCTGTCACACTGGTATGGGACAACGACGCAGGTCAGATATTCCGCACGGAAGTGTCCGTTGACGACGAGTTCATGTTCTCGTTCGCCCAAAGCCTCGAGAACGTCAGCGGCGCGCCAATCTCTGCACGTCCTTACGGCCTGCTGCGTCGCCATGGCATACCTGACGATTTGAAAAAGTTCTTTATTCTGCACGAAGGTCTTGTCCGTATGACCGACGGCGAGCTTGAAGAAACTGGCTACGACGACATCACCGAATACGCTGTTGATGCGCGCGAACGTACGCAGGCCGAGCGTCTAGACGTTACCGCTGCTGGTTGGATCGGGTATACTGACCACTATTGGATGACGACCCTGATCCCCGATCAAACGGCGCCTTTCCGTTCTACCTCCAAGTATTTCGATAGCCGTGATCTGTTCCAAGCCGAAGCCGTGATGCCGATTGAAACAGTGGATGCGGGCGGCAGTGTCACTGTGACAACGCGGTTGTTTGCAGGCGCAAAAGAGTGGGAAGCCATCCGCCATTACGAGAACGAAGAAGGCGTTGACGGCTTTCTGGACAGCATCGACTGGGGTTGGTTCTTTTTCCTGACTAAGCCAATCTTTGCGCTGCTTCACTATTTGAACGCGTTCATTGGCAACATGGGTTGGTCGATCCTGATGCTGACCGTGATCCTCAAGATCATTGTGCTGCCATTGGCCTATAAGTCTTACGTCTCGATGGCGAAGATGAAAGAACTCCAGCCAGAGATGGAAAAGCTCAAGGAGCGGACTGGCGAAGATAAGCAAGCCATGCAGCAAGGCATGATGAAGCTTTACAAGGAAAACAAGGTTAACCCGGCCGCGGGTTGTCTGCCGATCCTGTTGCAGATTCCTATCTTCTTTTCGCTATACAAGGTGATCTTTGTCACCATCGAACTGCGGCACGCGCCGTGGATCGGCTGGATCAAGGACCTTTCCGCACCTGACCCATCGTCCATCGCTAACCTCTTTGGTCTGCTGCCCTTTGCAGCGCCAGAGCCGGGTTCGATCCTTGCCTTGATCATGATCGGCATACTGCCAATCCTGCTGGGTATTTCGATGTGGTTGCAGCAGAAGCTCAATCCCGCCCCGACAGATCCAACCCAGCAGATGATCTTTGCGTGGATGCCTTGGGTGTTTATGTTCATGCTTGGCTCTTTCGCGTCCGGCCTTGTGCTGTACTGGATTGCCAACAACATCATCACATTCACGCAGCAGTATTTGATTATGCGCAGCCATGGGGCCAAGCCCGATGTCTTTGGCAACATCAAATCAAGCTTGAAGAAAAAGGCCGCAGCCACCGAGGCTGATAAAAAAGAGGGCAAGTAAATGATCAATGTCGCTGCGTTGTGGCGGCATCCGATCAAAAGCCACGGACGAGAAGCATTGCAGACTGTGGACCTGACAGCGGGCCAAACAATGCCTTTCGACCGCACTTGGGCCGTTATGCATGATGCATCCAAATTTGAAGCAGGCGCTCCTGCATGGGTGAAGTGTGCCAACTTCATGATCGGCACAAGCACACCGGCATTGGCAGGTATTTGGGCGAAGTTGGATGAAGCGTCAGGAAACATCACCCTGACCCATCATGCGTTGGGGGAAATTCGTTTTAACCCAGACGATTCTGCTGACACCGAACGGTTCATAAATTGGGTTAGTCCGCTTAGCACTGCAAACAAACGTCTACCAACCAGCCTCGCAAAAGTGCCAAAGCGTGGCATGACCGATACGGAATACCCTTCTGTTTCGATCATGACGACGGCCAGTCATAAAGCCGTCGAAGAACAGATTGGGTGCCCGCTTGAGACAACCCGTTGGCGCGGCAACATCTGGCTGGACGGCACGGCGGCATGGCAAGAAATGGATTGGCTGGGCAAGACGCTTCGGATCGGTGACGCAATGCTGGAACTGATCGAGCCTATTAAGCGGTGTAAACACACGATGGCGAACCCGCAGACCGGCGCACGCGACGCGGACACGCTAACCGCGCTGAAAAGCGGTTGGGGACATCAGAATTTTGGCGTCTATGCCAAGGTGATCCAGAACGGTAGGATCACTCTAAAAGATAAGGTCGAGGTCATCTAAAATGGAATTGCGTTTTCCCGAAGCTCCTACACCGGACCAAAGCGCCCTTGAACGGGGGCGGCTTTTGTTCGCAGGCGAAACCGACTTTGTCAAAGGCGTCGTGGCGATGGATGGCCTGCCGCCGGCCGACCGTGTCGAGGTCTGTTTTGCCGGCCGCTCGAACGTGGGCAAGTCTTCCTTGATCAACGCGCTGACGGGCCGCAAAGGCCTTGCACGTGCGTCCAATACACCGGGCCGCACGCAAGAGATCAACTTTTTCACCGCGGGCGACATTTATGTGGTCGACCTGCCCGGCTATGGCTTTGCCAATGCGCCAGTGGCCGTTGTTGAAAAATGGCAGCGGTTGCTCAAGCAGTACTTGTCCGGTCGGCAAACCTTGCGGCGCGTGTTTGTTCTGATTGATGCCCGCCATGGTGCAAAGGCTGTCGACGAAGAAATCATGTCTTTGCTTGATAGTTCTGCGGTAACGTTTCAAGTTGTTATGACCAAAGTGGACAAGCTGAAAGGTGATGCGTTGCAAGCCTCTCTTGATAAGACCCGCGCGGCGCTGGTCAAACACCCGGCAGCCTTTCCAGAACTGATCCTCACATCCTCAGAAAAGGGCGATGGCATCCCCACATTGCGGGCCATCATCGCAGACATCGCATGAAAACAAGGACCGAAGATATGAATCGCGACTGGATCGCCACCGCCCGCACCCTGTCAGAAGCACTGCCTTACCTTCAGCGGTATTCTGGTGCAGTCGTCGTCGTGAAATTCGGCGGTAACGCGATGGGCGACGCCGATGCCATGGCTGAATTCGCGCGTGATATCGTTCTCATGAAGCAAGTCGGCATGAACCCTGTCGTGGTCCATGGCGGTGGTCCGATGATTAACGAAATGCTTGAGAAGCTGGGGATCAAATCCGAATTCGTGCGCGGCAAGCGTGTGACGGACAAAGCCACCGTCGAAGTTGTCGAGATGGTGCTGACCGGACTGGTCAATAAACGTATTGTGCAGGCAATCATGGATGAAGGTGGCCGCGCGGTGGGCCTATCTGGCAAAGATGATGACCTGATGGTTGCCGAAGCAGACGATCCCGAATTGGGCTTTGTTGGCAAACCTGTTGAAATGAACGTGCAAGTTCTGCGTGATCTTTACACAGCGGGCATCATCCCGGTGGTGGCACCAGTGGCCACCGGCATGGATATGCTGGAAACGTTCAACGTTAATGGTGACACTGCAGCAGGTGCAATCGCGGCAGCGCTGAAGGCGGACCGCCTGTTGCTCTTGACGGATGTGCCGGGCGTCAAGGACGCAAGCGGAGAAGTCGTAACACAACTGTCGCCGGATCAGGTCCGCGCGATGATCGCCGATGGCACCATCGCGGGCGGCATGATCCCAAAAACGGAAACAGCGCTGGACGCCATCGACAAAGGTGTGCGTGCGGTTGTGATCCTGGACGGACGCCTGCCCAACGCCAGTTTGCTTGAGCTATTTACCGAGCACGGTGCTGGCTCAATCATCCGAGAACCCCGCGACTGACGCCCCGTTGCGCATGCCCCACAATATCGCCGCAGTGCTACGCCCTTTGGGGTTGCAACATCTAGGGGACTGCGCCGATGGCACAAGCACGATCAGCCTGATCGGACCGGATGAACCGCGCTTTTGGCCCATCTTTACGGCGAGCACGGAGTATCAAGACGGTCGCGACAACCCGCTGGACCGATGGTCACAGCGTGTCATAGGCAAGGTCGCACAAGACTGCGGCGCAGAGGCACTGTTTCCATTTGGCGGGCCGCCCTATGCGCCGTTTTTCACTTGGGCCAAGCGCTCTGGTCGGTTCTGGGCGTCACCGATTGATTTTCTGGTTCATGATGAAGCAGGGCTCTTTGTGTCGTTTCGCGGGGCGCTGCGGTGGGCCGTACCAGCGCAAGAAGGCAAAGTACCACAGCCGTGCATGACATGCGCACAGCCCTGCAAAACCGCCTGCCCTGTTGGTGCGTTCGACGATGGCTATAACGTAGCGGACTGCAAAGCGCATGTGACGTCCGATGCAGGCCACGATTGCCGTGCTAACGGCTGCCTTGCCCGCCGCGCCTGCCCTGTAGGTCAAGGCGTCCGCTTACCTGAACAAGCGGCATTCCATATGGAGGCTTTCTTATGACTTTACGTCTCATCCTGATCCGTCACGGAAAATCCAGTTGGGATGATCCTTTCGGCGATGACCACGCGCGGGTTCTGAACGAACGCGGGCGCGCTTCGGCAACCGCTATCGGGGCTTGGTTGGCACAAGAAGGCCATGTGCCTGACGTTGTTCTATGCTCTGACGCGGCACGCACTGTCGAGACCGCAGAGTTGGTAATGGGCGCGTTGGTCCCGCCACCCAAGTTGCAACTATCAGGCAGGATCTATCACGCGTCGCCGGATACAGTACTTGATATGATCCAACAGCAGACCGCCAAAACGGTTGCTGTGATCGGCCATAACCCCGGGATCGGGATGTTGGCCAACTTGCTGGTCAAAAAGGCGCCCAAGCATCATCGGTTCAACGATTACCCGACCTGCGCCAGCACGGTGATTGATTTTGAAACAAGCGCGTGGAGCGCGATCAGGCCGCGAACAGGTATTTGTGCTGCTTTTGTGGTTCCGCGCGATCTGATCGGAACAACGGCGCACGACATCGAATAGAATTGCCGTGGCACCAACAAAAAAGCCCCGGCGCAAACCGGGGCTTTTCGTTTCTTGTAAGTCGCTTTAGTGACCCAAAATCTGGCTCAGGAACAACTGGGTCCGCTCTGATTTGGGGTTGTTAAAGAACTCTTCTGGCTCGTTCTGCTCTACGATTTGACCTTGGTCCATAAAGATCACGCGGTTGGCCACTTGACGGGCAAAGCCCATCTCGTGGGTAACGCAAAGCATGGTCATGCCTTCTTCGGCAAGCTCGATCATCGTATCAAGAACTTCCTTGATCATCTCGGGGTCAAGCGCTGATGTCGGTTCGTCGAACAACATGATGCGAGGCTTCATGCACAACGAACGCGCAATCGCCACACGCTGCTGCTGACCACCCGACAATTGACCGGGATACTTGTTCGCCTGATCCGGGATCTTTACTTTCTCAAGGAAATGCATCGCCGTTTCTTCGGCTTCCCGCTTTGGTGTTTTGCGCACCCAGATCGGGGCCAATGTGCAGTTCTCAAGGATCGTCAGATGCGGGAACAGATTGAAGTGCTGGAAGCACATGCCAACCTCTGACCGGATCTTGTCAATGTTCTTGAGGTCTGACGACAACACAGTGCCGTCCACCACGATCTTGCCTTGCTGGTGCTCTTCCAGTGCGTTGATGCAGCGGATCAGCGTCGATTTACCCGAACCTGACGGGCCACAGATAACGATACGCTCACCCCGTTGGACGGTCAGGTCGATGTCACGCAGCACGTGAAAAGACCCGTACCACTTGTTCATGTTTTCGATCGTGATCGCAACCTCGTCCGAGACTTGCAGTTGTTTCGCTTCGGCCATGTTTTCAGCCTCCCTTAACGGTGGTCGGTTGCGAGCCTACGCTCCAACCATTGTGAGTATTGTGAAATGCCGTAGCACACGATGAAGAACAGCAAGGCCGCAAAGCCCAGAAGCTCCCAATAGACGCCAATCCAGTCAGAAGACGACAGGATCGGACCGCGGATCATACCAACGATGTCGAACATCGAGATGACCGAGACCAGCGTCGTATCCTTGAACAGACCAACGGCAATGTTCACGATACCCGGGATCGATATCTTCAGCGCCTGCGGCAGGATGATCAACCGCATAGACTGCGCATAATCAAGCCCAAGGCTGTTGCCCGCCTCGTATTGTCCCTTTGGCAAAGCGGCCAGGCCACCACGGATCACCTCGGCGATATAAGCCGCCGAGAACATCGTAATCATGATGACAACCCGCAAGAACAAGTCGACCGAGCTTTCTGGCGGGAAGAAGTAAGCGAGCATGACCGAGGCTACGAACAACAGTGTAATCAACGGTACACCGCGAATGAACTCGATGAAGACGACACAAATCCATTTGATTAACGGCATTGATGACTGGCGACCCAGCGCCAAGGCAATTCCAAGTGGAACCGACAAGGACACGCAGGTGACACCCAGCATCATGTTCAGCATAAAGCCACCCAGATTACGGCTTGCAACAGAGACAAGCATGGCGTTGTCACTGGCGTTTTCAGGGATCAGCATCCCACCAAGCCACCAAACTATGATTGCCGCAAGAACGCCACCAAGGAAGCCAAGCGCAAAACTGCTGGCAACATACTTTTGGTAGACCAGGTAACCCGCAACAAAGCCAACCAATGCCAGGATTGGCGTAAGGATTGTGCCGCCCCAGATTAGCCAGAAGGCGATGAAAGGATAAAGTGCCGTGAAGATCAAAAGCTTGCGTGGCAAGTCAAAGAACAGCACCGGAGCCGCCGCAACGAAGAGCATCACAAACGCCAACCCTGGGCGCCAGTACTCTGTTGACGGGTACGCTAGACCAAAGAGTAGCTGTGGCCAGCGTTCTGTCAGCACCGCAAAGCAAGCCCCACGGGTTCCATCAAGGATCTCGCGACACTCTGCCAAGCTTGAAGCATTCCAGACGCCGTTGAAGATCCATGGCAGGACACCGGACAATACCGAAAACACAACGTAAAGTGACACAAGGGTCAAAATCGCGTTGGGAATCGTCGCGAACAGCTTTTCCCGCATCCATTTGATCGCGCCGCGCTCTGTGACAGGTGGCGGCAATTGCGGAAGGGTCTCTGTGCGTACAAAGGCCGCAGAATGTGAATGTGTATCTGACATATCAGCGCTCCTTCAGCTTAACAGAGTTGTTGTAGGTGTTCATCACAGCCGAGATCGTCAAAGAAATCGTGAGATAGAACAACATCAGCAACAGCACACATTCAATTGCACGACCCGTCTGGTTCAGGGTGATACCGCCCAGTGTCGCAGTGACGTCGGCATAGCCCACGGCAATCGCAAGTGAAGAGTTTTTGGTGATGTTCAAATACTGCGAAATCAGCGGTGGGATAATCACGCGTAACGCTTGTGGCAGAACCACCAGCGACATGATCCGTCCCGGACGCATTCCCAATGCACCTGCGGCCTCTGTCTGGCCACGTGATACCGCTTGGATACCAGCGCGCACGTTTTCCGCAATAAAGGCGCCTGTATAGATCGACAGGGCAAGCCAAAGGGCAATCAGCGGACCACCCAGTTGAACGCCGCCACTAAAGTTGAAGCCGCCCAAAACAGGATAGTCCAGTGTAACCGGCTGCCCCATAATGAAGTGCATCAAGATTGTTGGAACGAAGAACAGTGCAATGCTTGGCCAAAGAGTTGGCAGCAGCCGCCCGGTGTCGAACAGCATCTTGGTTGCATAACGGCGATAGGCAAAAATGCCGACAATCGACGCGATGAAGGTCAGTACCACTACCAGCGATCCGGGGCCCCAAACGGGTGCGGGGATATAAACGCCGCGGTTGGTAAAGGCGAAGGCATCAAACAACATCGACGCTTCTGCATTGTCACCGCGGAATTCCCTTGGTGAAGGCATCACGCTGGTCATGATCGTAAAGATGATGATGATCCAAATCAGAACAGGAATGTTGCGGAAGATCTCGACATAAAAGGCCATCAGTTTGCTGACGAGCCAGTTATTCGACAAGCGCAGTACACCCGCCAGAACACCCAGCACAGTCGCTGTGATACAGGCAAGAAACGCGACAAGAAGCGTGTTAAGTACACCCACGACGGCAGCGCGCGCATGTGTGGACTGGCTGTCATATTCGACTAACGACTGGTTGATATCGTAGCCAGAAACAGATCCCAGAAAATCAAAGCTGATGTTCAAGCCAGCTTGGCGAAGGTTTTGGATCAGGTTGTTACCAAGATACCAAATCGCCAAGGCCAACAGAATGGCTGCGATCGCTTGAAATGTAAGAGAGCGATAGCGCGTATCGTTGAACAGCATCGATAGGCGGAATGAACCCGGTGGCGGGTCAGTAATCGACGACATAAGTTTTCCCCGTTCTTTCGGTACTTATTTTTATGGCTGCTTGTGCAGCTCGATTGTACCGGTTTTTTTGGTCTTATAGTTGAAAGGGCGCGGTTAAACCGCGCCCTTTTTTCTTGCTAGCAGTCCTTAACGGAATGGTGGGGAGTAGAGCAGACCACCGTCTGTCCACTGCGCGTTCAGACCGCGCGCCAGACCAATTGGTGTGTTCTCACCAATGTGCTTTTCGAAGATCTCGCCGTAGTTACCATCGGACGCGATTGCGTTCTTGGCCCAATCAGCAGGCAGACCCAGCATCGCACCCAGTTCGCCTTCAGTACCCAGCAGACGGTTGATGTCCGGGTTACCAGTTGGCGCTGCGGACAGCTCTTCAAGGTTAGCAGATGTAACACCCAGCTCTTCAGCAGTGATCAGTGCGTTCAGTGTCCAACGGACGACGTCACCCCAATCGTTGTCGCCATGACGTACCAGCGGGCCAAGTGGCTCTTTGGAGATGATCTCTGGCAACAGGACGTGATCGCCCGGCGTTTCGAATGATGCACGCGTTGATGCCAGTGCAGATGCGTCGGTTGTGTAAACGTCACATGCGCCAGCAACATACTGCTGCTGTGCTTCTGCGTTGGTTTCAATTGGAACCGGCTGATAGCTCATGCCGTTCTTGCGGAAGTAGTCAGCAAGGTTCAGCTCTGTTGTTGTACCGGTCTGAATACATACAGTCGCGCCATCAAGTTCTTTGGCCGAAGAAACACCCAAAGCAGTTGGGACCAGGAAACCTTGGCCGTCATAGTAGTTGATGCCAACGAAATCAAACTTCAGGTCAACGTCACGGCTCAGAGTCCATGTTGTGTTACGTGCAAGCACGTCGATTTCACCGGAAGCCAGCGCAGTAAAGCGTGTCTTTGCGGTTGTTGGGATGAATTCAACAGCGTCGTTGTCGCCGAAGATCGCAGCTGCAACAGCGCGACAAACACTGACGTCGATGCCTTCCCAGACGCCGTTCTCGTCTGGAGACGCAAAGCCGACAACACCAGTTGTCACACCACAGTTCAACACGCCACGTGCCTTGACATCGTCAAGTGTCGCAGCAGATGCCATGCCAGCGACAACGCCAGCTGCAGTCAGTGCGCCAAAAAATACGGATTTATTCATAAGTACCTCTTCCTGAGTTCTCACCCCGCGGGGTGAACTTTTTTTTATATCCCGTCCCGATAGACAGATCTTTAAAAGGCGCGGTTGGTTCCGCTCCAATGTACCGAAACTTTGATTATTCGGGCTCAGAGTCAAGGGTTGACGTAGGCAAAGTCCGTATTCATGCCAATAAATTGAGCGCCTTTTACGATGTTTGCGCTAACATTGGGCGGACGCGCTAACCCTGCGAAAGGAGGTAAAACCGCGCCGCGTTCAGAAATGCCGTTTGCTTGGCATTCTCACTGGCAATAGCGAGGTCATCTTCGCCCCACTGCTCGATCTGCCAATGCTCGTCGATGCGTGACAAAAGCCAAGCATCTTCCGCCGCCAAGGAGCCTTTGGTCACGGCCAGTGCCAGTACCAAAGAGCCTGAAATACTGATTAAATCATGCGCCGCAGCAAGTGCGAAGTCGTCAAATGCTGCAACTTCTTTCTGCAAGTTTTCAAGCGATGCCGGTGTCTGTGCTACATGCATGACACCTTCGCCAACGGCCAATGGTGCATCAAGCGCTTTGGCGGCCCAGTCAAGAACGGGATTCCACCCTTCCGCTTGGCGCTTTATCAATGTTTCGGGCCCTGCGGCGCGATAACACAGCAGGTCGCTGTCGCCGTATTCCGCTAAAAGTTCAATCACTTCATGACGTTGCGTCCGCACCTTATCGATTGCGGCATTTGCGCCCCTTGTGACAGGCATTGTCATCGGATCAAGGACTTCGCTTTGGGCATCCCACTCTGCGGCAATCGCCTCGGCCATGGCAAGTGTCGGCACATGCAGCGTCGCTTTGGCGGGAGTGCGGACAGGTCGCGCGTCTAAAAGGACGGTGAAACCATCGTCAATTTGCGTGGCAGTAGCGGTTTTCCAGAACCGTTTGGGCTTCCAGTCGCTCATTCCATCAGGACCCCAAAAGTTGGTCAACAGCCCCTGAAAGAGCCGTAAAAGTTTCGATCAATGCGTCGGGTTTCAATGTATCCGCCGCGTGATAACCCCAAGTGACGCCGATTTTCTTGATCCCAGCGGCCCGCGCCATGTCCATGTCATAGGTCGTATCGCCCAACATCACAGCCCGCGCAGGTGCCACACCGGTCTCGTTCAAAGCAGTCAGAATCATGGATGGATTAGGTTTGGACGGGTGATGATCCGCCACCTGCTCGCTGTGAAAAACACCGTTCAGGCCATGGCGCTCTAGCATCTTATCCAGTCCGCGACGGGATTTTCCGGTGGCGACGGCCAGCAAGGTGTAATCCTGCCGACGCAATGTGTCCAATGCATCAAGTGCGCCGGGAAACAGCGGGCTAAGCTCTGCCTTGCCGTCAGGGCCGCGCAGTTCGTTAAAGGCATCTTTGTAGGCTTGCACCAAATGCGCGCGCTCTACCTCTGATGCCTCCGGGCAAAGCTTGGCCAATGCTTCGTTCAGCGACAGACCGACAATCGAAAGTACAGCTTTACGATCAGGCATTGCAAAGGGAGACGCCCCGAACGCCAGCGTCATCGCGGCCATAATCTCGGCCTGACTGTCAACCAACGTGCCGTCGACGTCGAATATCACTAAACGCAGATCAGGCATCGGGCATATTAAACGGATCAACGGGAGCGTGGCCGACGACCCAACCCACAAAATCCCACGTGTTCTGCATGTGGTCTGGCAAAGGTGCTGTCAGATGCAAAGTTGCCCCTGTTGCGGGGTGCTCAATCGTCAAGCTGCGCGCATGCAAATGCAATTTGCGGCCGATTTCACTGCCCATGCCGGCGCCCCAACCATCGCCAAGGTTTTCCTGACCGGAGCCGCCATATTTGCCATCGCCGATAATCGGATGCCCGATCTCGGCCATGTGAGCACGCAATTGATGTGTTCGGCCTGTAATCGGGACCAAAGCACACCATGCGGCGCGGCTGGCAAGCGTATCCATGACCGCATAATCAGAGGTCGCACGCTTGGCACCTTCGGTGCTTTCCACATCACGAGGATGCACGCAGCGCATCTTTTCGTTTTCACCACCACGCCCATGTCCGGCGGATTTCACCAAACCGTATTTGATTGTGCCTGCTCGCGGATGCGGCACACCTGCGACAGCGGCCCAATAGATCTTGCGGGTTTCGCGATGTTTCAGGTTCTCGGTCAACTGCTTGGCCATCATACGTGTGCGTGCGAGCAACAAAACACCCGAAGTGTCCTTGTCCAGACGGTGCACCAAACGTGGCTTTTCATCGTAATCAAACATCAGCGCTTCGGCCAAGCCGTCGACATGGCGAGTCGTATTGGTGCCGCCTTGTGTGGCAAGCCCGTGCGGCTTGTTGATCGCGATGATGTGGTCGTCTTTGTAGATCACGCAAGACTGGATCATCTTGGCATCGGCTTTTGTCACACCATGCTTTGCCAACGATGCAGCAGCGGCCGCTTCCTCTTCGGTAGGAAGTGGCGGAATACGCACTGTTTGACCGACCTCGACACGAGCGTTCGATTTCACGCGGCCACCGTCTACGCGGATTTCGCCCTTACGGCACATCTTTTCGATCCGCCCTTGGGTCAGATGCGGGAATAGGCGGCGCAAATAGCGATCTATGCGCTGGTCACCATCATCAGGGCCGATCACCCGTGTTTGCACAGCACTCATGTTGTTATTCCTTTGGCAAGCCACAGGCCCATCGCGCAGGCCGCAATTGATAAGATAACAGAGGCCACGACATAGCCGCCAGCGGCCGCAATGCGTCCTGCCTCGACCAGTCGCAGGGTATCCAGCGAAAACGCCGAAAACGTCGTGAACCCGCCCAAAAGGCCAGTCATCACAAACGGCAACCACGCCTGAAGGCCGCGCGCCGCCAGTAGAACCCAGACCAACCCAATGGCAAAGGATCCGATCACATTGACCGCCAGCGTGCCCAGCGGAAAGGCAACCGCCAGCCCGACAAGGTAACGCAGAACAGCGCCCAATGCGCCCCCAAGCGCCACAGAGATTACAGGTGTTATCATGCGCCCCACTTGGGCCTTTGTGGACTGCTTGTCAATTCTTGCTGCGTTTGGCCCGTAGCCCAGCAAAATAATCGACGCGCTTTTTCAAATCACGCTCAAACCCGCGATCAACGGGAATGTAATAGACACCGCGTTTCATGGTGTCGGGAAAGTAGTTCTGCCCGCTAAATCCATCCTGCGCGTCGTGATCGTAAGCATAGCCTGCCCCGAAACCTTGTTCTTTCATCAAGGTGGTGGGCGCATTCAGGATGTGGGCAGGCGGCGGTTCTGATCCGGTTTGCTTTGCGGCAGCAACCGCCGCCTTATAAGCCACATAGGTCGCATTCGACTTGGGCGCGAGCGCAAGATAGGTCACCGCCTGCGCCAGCGCCAATTCGCCCTCGGGTGATCCCAAACGCTCGTAGGTTTCCCATGCTTGCAGACAAACAGCTTGGGCCTGCGGATCGGCCAAACCAATATCTTCCACTGCCATGCGTGTGATGCGCCGCGCCAGAAACCGCGGGTCTTCGCCCCCGCCCAGCATCCGCGCAAACCAGTAAAGCGCTGCATCAGGGTCCGATCCACGCACCGACTTGTGCAAGGCACTAATCAGGTTGTAATGCTCGTCACCAGACTTGTCGTATTTGGCCGCCCGCTTCATCAGGCGTTTTGACAGATCATTCGCCGTAAGCTTTTTGTCAGTTTTCCACGCGCTGACCTGTTCGATCAGATTTAGCAGCGCCCGACCGTCGCCATCGGCCATATTCAGCAGCGCGTCACGCGCATGACCGTCAAGCGGCAACGCTTTGCCCAGCTCTTTTTCGGCCCGCTGCGCCAGTAATTCAAGGTCCTTGAGGTCAAGGCGGGTGAGGATAAACACCTGACTCCGGCTCAGCACAGCGGCGTTTAACTCAAAACTGGGGTTTTCCGTCGTAGCACCGACCAAAAGGATCGTGCCATCCTCCATATAGGGCAGAAACCCGTCTTGCTGGGCTTTGTTGAAACGGTGGATTTCGTCGACGAAAAGCAATGTCCCTTTGCCGTTTTGACGGCGAATCTTTGCCGCCTCAAAGACCTTGCGCAATTCAGGCACGCCCGTAAAGATCGCGCTGATCTGGACAACATGCAGGTCAGTTTCATCGGCAAGCAGGCGGGCAATCGTCGTTTTTCCAACACCGGGCGGGCCCCAAAACACCAGCGATGATAGCGACCCTGACGCCAGCATCGTCCCCAAAGGTGCATCAGGACCAAGGACTTGCTGCTGGCCAATCACCTCTGACAATCTTGCCGGACGCAACCGATCCGCCAACGGGCGCGGACCGCTGGGCCTATCGGTTGGGGTACTGTCAAAAAGGTCAGCCATAGGGCAAACATATGCCTTGTGCAAAAAAGCGAAAGCCCCGCTGGTATAGCGGGGCTTTCAAATTCAATAAAGCGGTTGGAACTTAATCCTCGAGTGCTTCGAACTCGGCCAGGCGTGCTTTGTCTGCAGCGCCTTTGGCATCCACATCGCGGTCAACAAATTCGATGATCGCCATTGGGGCCATATCGCCATAGCGGAAGCCCGCTTTGATGATGCGAACGTAGCCACCCTGACGCTCTGCGTAGCGTGGGCCGATTGTGTCGAACAGTTTTGCAGTGTGCATTTCCTGCTTCAGCTGCGCATTTGCCTGACGACGTGCGTGCAGATCGCCGCGCTTGCCAAGTGTGACAAGCTTTTCAACGATGCGACGCAATTCTTTCGCCTTTGGCAGTGTTGTTTTGATCTGCTCATGTTCAATGAGCGAGCCAGCCATGTTCGCGAAAAGCGCCTTGCGGTGCTCGTGTGTGCGGTTCAGGCGGCGGTAACCCCGTGCGTGACGCATGTGATAGTCTCCTTCAGATTTATACTTTGTCCAACGGTCTGATGCGTGCCAGCCGTATTATTGGGGCAGAATTGCCCAGTTGTTCCCCGCCAGTGCGGGCATTTGCGGATGGGCCCGAAGGCCCACCCAAAGTCTTAGAACTGGTCTTCGAACTTCTTAGCCAGATCTTCGATGTTGTCCGGCGGCCAGTCCTCGACGTCCATGCCAAGGTGCAGACCCATGCCTGACAGCACTTCTTTGATCTCGTTCAAAGACTTGCGGCCAAAGTTCGGTGTGCGCAGCATTTCGGCTTCGGTTTTCTGGATCAGATCGCCAATGTAAACGATGTTGTCGTTCTTGAGGCAGTTTGCAGAACGTACAGACAGTTCCAGCTCGTCCACTTTCTTGAGCAGAAGCGGGTTGAACTCGAGACCGTCATCGTCTGCGCCAGCAGTTGCTGATTCAGGTTCGTCGAAGTTGACGAAGATCGACAGCTGGTCCTGCAGGATGCGGGCGGCATAAGCCACAGCATCGTCAGGTGTCAGTGAACCGTCAGTTTCGACTTTCATCGTCAGCTTGTCATAGTCCAGAACCTGACCTTCGCGGGTCGGTTGCACGTCGTAGCTGACTTTTTTCACAGGCGAGTAGATCGCATCAACGGCCATCATGCCGATTGGTGCGTCTTCTGGCTTGTTCTTGTCGGCAGCAACATAGCCCTTACCGGTATTCACGGTCAGTTCCATGTACAGATCCGCACCTTCGTCGAGGTGACAAATCACGTGATCCTTGTTCAGGATTTCGATGCCGGCAGTCTCAGAGATATCAGCAGCGGTCACAACGCCCGGGCCTTTGGCCTGAACGGACAAACGCTTAGGGCCTTCGACTTCCATACGGATCGCGACGCCTTTGAGGTTCAGAACGATGTCGGTTACGTCTTCACGCACACCGGAAACGCTTGAAAATTCGTGCAGAACATTGTCGATCTGAACAGCAGTGATGGCGGCACCCTGCAAGGATGACATCAAAATGCGGCGCAGCGCGTTGCCCAATGTCAGACCAAAACCACGCTCAAGTGGTTCCGCAATGACGGTAGCCTGACGCGCAGGATCGTTGCCTGGTTTTACTTCTAATTGAGTTGGCTTAATCAACTCAGCCCAGTTTTTGTGGATCATATGTCCCTCCATACTTGTCTGCCTTCATGTCCAATAAGGCAAACGCCCGAGGTTAAAATGACGGATTGGGGCCGTGCAAAAATATGCACGACCCCAAGGCGTTTGGGTGTAATTAGACGCGGCGACGCTTTGGTGGGCGGCAGCCGTTGTGGGCCATTGGGGTCACGTCACGGATCGATGTGATGTTGAAACCAGCAGCAGCCAAAGCGCGTAGCGCAGACTCGCGACCGGAACCAGGACCCTGCACTTCGACTTCCAGCGTTTTCACGCCGTGATCTTGTGCTTTCTTGCCCGCATCTTCTGCAGCCATCTGAGCCGCATAAGGTGTCGATTTACGCGAACCCTTGAAACCCATTGTACCAGCAGACGACCATGCGATCGCATTGCCCTGTACATCGGAGATCAGGATTTTTGTGTTGTTGAAAGAAGAGTTCACATGAGCAACGCCAGCGGCGATGTTCTTGGAGACCTTCTTTTTGGTGCGTTTTGTATCACGTGCCATTGATCAAGCCTCCCTTATTTCTTCTTACCAGCAATGGCCTTTGCAGGGCCCTTGCGTGTACGTGCGTTTGTGGATGTGCGCTGACCACGGACAGGCAGGTTACGACGGTGGCGCAGGCCACGGTAGCAACCAAGGTCCATCAGACGCTTGATGTTCATCTGTGTCTCGCGACGCAGGTCACCTTCTACAGCAAGGTTAGCGTCGATGTATTCGCGGATCGACAGAACCTCAGCATCGGAGAGCTGGTTGACGCGACGAGCACGGTCAATGTTGACCGCTTCGCAGATTTCTTCGGCTTTGGCAGAACCAATTCCGGTGATGTAGGTGAGGGCGATTGGAACCCGCTTTGCAGTCGGGATGTTTACGCCGGCAATACGTGCCACGTGTGCAATTCCTTTTCGTTGCGGGTCCGTCATTCCAGACCCTTTTTTCACAACGGAAGCCCGGACCTATAAGGGCGCCGGGCTGCGTCATATCGAGGTGTTTTGTGATGTCTGGGGGCGACCCTTGATCACAAGTTGATTCCCCTAAGGGATGGCGCTGTTTAGGGGGCATTTCCCATAGGGTCAAGACGCCCAAGCTACCTTGGGGAATTTTCGCAAAATCCCCCTACTCTGGCGTCCTGTCTTCGTCTTATTCTTTCTGACGCAAAGCCGAAGCAATGCTTGTCGCCACATCATCCATGCTGGCCAAACCATCCACAGAAACAAGATCACCCTTGGCATAGTAATAGCCAACCAGCGGGCTGGTCTGCTTATAATACGCCATCAAACGGGTGCGCAGGCTTTCTTCATTGTCGTCCGAGCGGCGTTGGAAGTCAGATGCGCCGCAGTTGGTGCATTTTCCATTCGCAGGAACCGGCTTGGTGTTGTCATTATAAACTTCACCGCAAGCTCCACATGTCGAACGTGCCGTGATGCGGGCAACCAATGCTTCGTCGTCGACTTGCATCTCGATAACGCAGTCAAGATTTTCACCCATATCGACCAACAGTCGACCAAGCGCATCAGCCTGAGCAAGCGTCCGGGGGAAGCCATCAAAAATATAGCCGCCACCAGCGTTGTCGCTTTCAAGCTGCTCGCGGATCAGGCCAATCACGATCTCGTCGGTAACCAGATCACCACGATCCATTACAGACGCAACCATCTTGCCCATCTCTGTTCCACTGGTCCGCGCGGCACGCAGCATATCGCCAGTGCTAAGCTGGACCATGTTACGTTCGTCCACAAGTTTACGTGCTTGTGTGCCCTTACCCGCGCCTGGCGGTCCCAGTAGAATAATGTTCATCGACGAGACGGCCCCTTACGTTTTGCACTACGTTTGCCACGCAACTGAGACTTCTCAATCAAGCCTTCATACTGGTGTGCAACCAAGTGTGACTGAATTTGCTGGATGGTGTCCATACCAACCGACACAATAATCAAGATCGATGTGCCGCCAAAGTAGAACGGAATAGCCAGCTGTGCGCGGATAATCTCGGGCAGCAAAGCAACAAGTGCCAGATAGCCGGAACCCAAGACCAGAATACGTGTGACAACGTAGTCCAAATACTCTTGGGTCTTTTTGCCCGGGCGAATACCGGGAACAAAACCATTTTGGTTCTTCAGGTTGTCGGCCACATCTTCGGTCTTGAACGCAACTTCACGGGTATAAAAGTACGTGAAGAAGATAATCATGCCCCCAAAGAACAACAGATAAAGCGGCTGGCCCGGGCCAAATAGCGCAAGAATAGTCGACATCACCGGACCAGAAGTACCACCACTGAACGTGCTGATAGTAGTCGGCAGCAATAGCAATGCAGAAGCAAAAATCGCCGGAATAACGCCAGCAGGGTTAACCTTGATCGGCAGGTGGCTAGATGACCCATCATAGACCTTCATGCCGCGCTGTTGACGGGGATATTGAATGTGGATCTTGCGCAGTGACCGCTCCATGAAGACCACAAAGGTCAAGACGACAGCGAGCATGATAATGATCCCGATCACCACCAGCGGGCTAATCGCGCCAGAACGGCCTTGGGACAAGAACTGCGCCATAGCGGCTGGAATTTCAGCAATAATACCGACGAAAATGATCAAGGAGATACCGTTGCCGATGCCGCGCGCGGTGATCTGTTCACCCAGCCACATCAGGAACATGGTGCCGCCAACGATCGTAATCACTGTTGATGCTTGGAAGAATAGACCCGGATCAGCAGCCAAACCACCAGCTTCAAGACTGACGGCAAGACCGTATGCCTGCGCTGTCGCCAGAACCACGGTACCGTAACGGGTGTATTGGTTCAGTTTGCGGCGGCCTGCCTCGCCCTCTTTCTTGAGGTTCTTAAGGGGCTCCCACATGGAACCCAACAGTTGCATCACGATGGATGCAGAGATGTAAGGCATAATACCAAGGGTAAAGATGGCCATCCGCGACAGCGCACCGCCAGTAAACATCGACAGAATACCGCCGATCCCTGACTGGGCTTCGTCCATGAAATCGCGCAGGGCAATTGCGTCGATGCCGGGAACCGGAATGAACGTGCCAAGGCGGTAAATGATCAGCAAGCCGATCGTAAACATAATGCGTTGGCGCAGTTCAGTTGCTTTGCCGAAGGCACTCCAACTGACGTTGGCTGCCATTTGCTCTGCTGCAGAAGCCATATGGGTCTCTTTTCATGCGTAAACGCCGCTGCGCGGTTCCCCGATCAGCGGCGTTTGGGAAAACTTGTGAGTTATGTAAGCGACGGACCCGCCGCTCACAAGGTCTTACTCAGCCGCTGCCGGTGTTGTGACAGTCAGTGAGCCGCCAGCTTTGGATACGGCCTCTACAGCGCCCTTGGAGGCACCAGTGACTGTGATCGTTGCTTTGGCTGTGAAATCGCCCTTGGCAAGAACGCGGATACCGTCCTTTTTACGACGGACCAGACCGGACGCGATCAGTGCATCCTCTGTGATGTCTGCTTTAACGTCGATTTTGCCTTCGTCGATGAATTTCTGGATCAGACCAAGGTTGATAACAGAGAATGCTTTGCGGTTCGGCTTGTTGAAGCCACGCTTTGGCAAACGCTGGTAGAGTGGCATCTGGCCGCCCTCGTAGCCTTTGATGGCTACACCGGAACGTGATTTTTGACCTTTGATACCGCGGCCACCGGTCTTACCCATGCCGGAACCAGCACCGCGACCAACGCGTTTTTTGCCTTTGGTGGCGCCTGCATTATCGGAAAGTTCATTCAGTTTCATGTCGCTTCTCCTTTTGCCGGAATTGGCCCCCAGCGACGGGAGCGGCCAAACACGGCGTTACATCTGAGTCGGTGGCGGATGCCTGCCGACTAGCGGCGTATAGACGGGGGGGATGGGGGCGTCAAGAATGGGATGTTGTCTATCGCAACACAAGGGCAGCCCCCGGCCCTGGGTGGGGGTAAAGCCCCCTCCCGTGGGGAGGGTCGGGGGCTGCCCGGCGATGCCGGGCGGAAGTATAGGATCTTGAATTACTGCAATGGATATCCTTTCCTCTGAAAATGGCGCGAAGTTTAATGAAACAGAAGTTGCGACAATTGGTTGGATAAGGTTGGCACGCAACTATG
>UPTN01000462.1_pt1 | contig 21315 bp, 26 predicted proteins | sample 2160111 | NCBI WGS metagenome assembly UPTN01 (sample SAMN06265058, study PRJEB28932) | marine metagenome | isolation source: Columbia River Estuary | place: USA:Columbia River Estuary, USA | collected 2014-05-05
TGTCGTCGCGTTGGCACGATATGTCGCAGTGTTTTCAGGGTCGGCATCACTCAACGCGTCGGCAATGGCCCCGACCCAAGCCTTGGCTACTGTCGGATCAAGCCATGCGTGCGGATCAATATCACCGTGGTCATGATCGTGGTCATGATTGTGGTCGTCATCTTCGACTTTTTCGCGGGCGTCCAACGGGTCCCAACCGGATGTATCCAGCAAGCTGATCCGTGTTGCATCAGGGGCGAGTGTCTCGAGCGGTTCTTCCAGCCACGGTGTCAAACCAACGCCTACCCAAATTACCAATTCTGCATTTGCAAGCCGTCCTGCATCGCTAGGTCGCAGCGCAAAATCATGCGGGTCCGCACCAGGTGGCAGCAACAAATCAGGTTGACCCAGATCGCCCATCACGAGGGCTGTGAGGCTGTGAATGGGGGCAATGTCTGTGACGACCCGTGGTACGTCAGCCAAGGCGGGCAGGGGCAAGAGGCAAAAAACGCTTAACCAACGAATCATCGGATCATCCTTGTTCTTTGAAATCGCGTTTGGTATAGTGTGTATGTTATAACATAACAAGGCCCTCAAATGCCGAATGACCCCCTTGGCTTCGCTAACCATGATCATAGCACCTGTGTGCGCTCCGCTTTGGGCGCGGCTGATGCGGCATGTGTTGCGCGTAATGTCCAGTTGACCCCCGTAAGGCGGCGCGTCCTCGAGATTCTGTTGGAAAGTCATACCGCGATGGGGGCCTACGACGTGTTGGCGCGTCTGGATGCCGAAGGTCTAGGGTCAAAACCACCCGTCGCTTACCGTGCGCTTGGCTTTTTGGTGGAACAGGGGTTTGTTCACAGGATCGAACGCTTGAACGCATTCATTGCGTGCGCCCAGCCAGGTGCGGCACATGATCCAGCCTTTATGATCTGCCGCGCTTGCGGAACCGTAGCAGAGGCAGAGGCCACAGCGGCCCTTGCCCAATCCGCCGCGCAAAGTGGGTTTCAGCTTGAGCAGACCGTTATCGAAGCCGAGGGCCTGTGCCCTTCCTGCCAACCGCAGGCCGCGACATGAGTTTGATAAATCTTGAGAAAATCGATTTTGGCCACGGTGGCCAGCGTGTCTTGCAAGGCGTAAGTCTTTCACTGAATGCAGGCGAAATTGTTACGATTGTCGGACCCAACGGGTCCGGTAAGTCGACGCTGCTGCGCATAATTATCGGTGCGCTAAAGCCTCAAAATGGCAAAGTGACGCGCCAAGAAGGCCTGCGTATCGGGTACGTCCCTCAGAAGCTTCATATCGATCCGACTTTGCCGATGACCGTGAACCGTTTCTTGAACTTGCCCCATGCTGTTGATGTCAAAGCCGCAGCAGAGGCGTTGCAAACGGCAGGTGTCGCCGGCGTTGGCGCACGACAGATGTCGCAGCTTTCAGGCGGCCAGTTCCAGCGTGTTCTATTGGCACGTGCAATCCTGTCCAAACCTGATGTGCTTATGCTGGACGAAGCAACACAAGGTCTTGATCAACCGGGATCAGCCGCGTTTTACCGCCAGATTGATGCTGTGCGCCGCGATATCGGATGCGCGGTGTTGATGGTCAGCCATGAATTGCACGTTGTGATGAGCGCGTCAGACCGCGTCATCTGTCTGAACGGTCATATCTGCTGCGAAGGCACGCCAGAAGTCGTTTCGGCAGCGCCCGCTTACCGCGAACTTTTCGGATCAGGGACCGGCGGCGCGTTGGCGCTTTATCGGCACGACCATGACCATGGGCATGATCACGATCACGATCATGATGGGCATCACCACCACAAGGCGGCAGAATAGATGTTGGATGATTTCCTAGTTCGTGCTGCACTCGCGGGTGTCGGTACCGCAATTGCGGCGGGCCTGTTGGGATGTTTTGTCGTCTGGCGGCGCATGGCCTATTTTGGCGATGCGACGGCGCATGCAGCCGTTTTGGGCGTCGCATTGGCGCTGTTGTTTGGAACGTCAATCACGCTTGGTGTCGGGATCGTTGCCTTGCTGATGGCAGTGCTGATCCATGGACTTAGCGGGCAGGGCGCTGCGGTTGATACAATGTTGGGTGTCCTTGCACACGGTGCATTGGCGCTGGGCTTGGTCGCGGTGACCTTGATCCCGGGGCAACGCATTGATCTAGACGCCTATCTGTTCGGCGACGTCCTTAGCGTAACGCGGATGGATTTGGCGGTTATCTGGGGCGGCGGTGCTTTGGTGGTTGGCGTGTTATGGTGGCATTGGTCGGCGATGCTGACCGCAACGTTGAGTCCTGATCTGGCTTATGCGGCAGGTATTAACCCACGGCGAGAGCAGCTTGTGCTTACATTGCTTTTGGCGGCTGTTGTTGCCGTTGCGATAAAGGTCGTGGGTGCGTTGCTGATTACTGCCTTGCTGATTATTCCAGCCGCGGCTGCTCGTAACTATGCGTCTACACCAGAACGCATGGCATTGTTGTCGATGGCGATTGGTGCGTTATCTGCGATTGCGGGTTTGCGGCTTGCTGTGATTTTTGACACCACTGTTGGCCCTGCGATTATTTGCGTGGCTGCGTTCATCTTTGCTGTGAGCGCTGTAGGAACAGCTTTGCGTCGCTTGCGCGGCGCTTAGACGTCCAGCCAGATTGTGACGGGGCCATCATTGGTCAGGCTTACCGCCATATCGGCCCCGAACGCACCTGTTGCTGTCGTGATCCCAAGTTCGCCCATGTCCCTGACAAAGCTTTCATAAAGCGCAAGGCCGACGTCAGGTTTTGCTGCAGACGAAAACCCCGGGCGGTTGCCGCGCGAAGTGTCAGCGGCCAAAGTGAACTGGCTGACGATCAAAGCCGCACCGTCAATATCAACCAAGGAGCGGTTCATCTTACCAGCCTCATCCTTGAAAATCCGCAACTTGCTGATCTTGGCGGCCAGCGCAGTGCCTTTGGCGGCTTCATCGCCTTCCATCGCGCAGATCAGGATCAGTAAGCCCTGTCCGATCTGTCCAATAACAGCACCATCGACACTGACAGAGGCGTCGGTGACACGCTGAATCAGCGCTCTCAAAGTTCAGACGTCCAAGGTGGGTTTGCGCCCGCACGGCTGACGGTGATCGCGGCAACTTTTGCGCCAAACGCAAGTGCGGCACGGACTGTCTGCACGTCCAGATTTGCGATCCTATCTTTGTGCAATGCATCTGCGTGGTGCAAACTGGCCAGAACCCCTGCGTTGAAAGTGTCGCCAGCACCAACTGTGTCAACCACGGTCGCTTTTTCGGCAGGCACAAAGACCTCATGGTTTGGTGTATAAGCAGTAATCCCCTGTGAACCTTGGGTGATGCACAACAGCTTTACGCCGCCTGCAACAAGGCGCTTGGCTGCGTCATCTGTGCTGTCATCGGGCATGAACCAAGCAAGATCTTCATCGGACAGTTTCACGATATCGCATTGTCCCAACATCCGCGTCATGCGGGCGCGAAAGGCGGCTTCGTCTGCGATAAAGCTGGGTCGCACGTTTGGATCCATCATGACGACAGCGTCTTTTGCGTGGCGTGCGACCAAAGCTTCATAGGCTTCTGCGCAAGGTTCCACCGCCAGCGATATGCCTCCAACAAACAACGTTTGCGGTGTCACATCAGGCAAATCATCCTGCGACAACATCCGACCTGCAGTATTTTCATCGTAGAAGGCATATGACGCATGCCCATCTGTCAATGTCACAAAAGCAAGTGTCGTAGGCCGGTCCGAGATTGCGGCAGGGCCGCTATCCACAGAAGACGCCGCAAGTTGCGTGCGCAGAACATCGCCAAAAAGATCAGACGAAATGCCAGAGAAGAACTGCACGGGGACGCCAAGGCGGCCCAAAGCGATGCTTGTGTTAAACACCGCACCGCCCGCGTGGGGCGCAAATGCGTTTTCGCCGGCCGCAGTTTCACGCGGCAACATATCAATCAGGGCTTCGCCCGCACATAGGATCATCGGTGGACCTCTCTCAACTTACTGGCTGTTAGCGATAACAAATCCAGCGATAACTGCAAGTATCGCCCCAGCCAAGACCGCAAATGCGATTTTCCACGTGGAATAGGGACGCTCGCCTTGCACGCGACCTGTGCGCCCGTTGACGACAAACCGATAAGTGTTCCCGCGATACTTGTAAGCAGCCAGCCAAACAGGCAACAGGACATGTTTGAATGTCACGTCACTGACTTGGGTGTTTACCTGACCAATTCGTTGATCGTCACCGCCGATGTCATATTTCACATCGCGGCGGATCATGCGGTCCATATAGGCGCGGGCCTCGGTGAAGCCATCGGTCAGTTCAACCTGATACCCTTCGGCGCGGAAACCAGCGAGATATTCAGGTTTGTATGGTTCAAGCGCCGACAGATCCCACGGCTCTAGCCCGTCGGTGTATTTCTTCGGGAGCGATTTCGACGCCAAAATCAGCACATCGTCAAAGAACCGCGCGACGCGGCCAGAGACAGCACGCCAGCGGGTTTTCCGGACACGAACCTGCTGGCGCTTGCCGTCGCGCATCACGGTTTTTGTCTCATAGTAATGTGTACCACGTTGGCCGGAGTATTGGCTTTTCGTATCGGCATCAAAAGTCCAATAGGGCACATAGATGCCATTCATCTTACGCTCTTTGCGGGCGTAATCTGTCAATCCGTTTGGCGCGAACCACAAGCTACCTAGCCATGTGACGACTTCTTGTCGGGCAGCACGTTCTTCCAAGGCAAAAGGCAACAATCCCCGTGGCTTGATATGGCGATGTGCACCTGTGTCCGTCACAACGGGTGTTGCGCAGAATGGGCATTCTGCGGCGTGGATATCAGGATCAAATTCAGTTTGCGCGCCGCAATTCGGACAGGTTGTGACGCGAGTTTCCTCTAAATCTTCGTCTGCAAGGCGTTCGTTTACGGCTTGGGTAAAGTCTAGTTCGCGAATGCTGCTCTTCCATGGTCCGCTGCTTTCGATCGGCATTGAGTTGCCGCAGTGATCACAAGTCAGCTGGTTCTGCGCAGGGTCAAACCGCAGATCAGAACCGCAGTTGTCACAAGGAAAGCGGTGTTCCACCTCGGGAATTGAACCATCGGCCATATCAGTGAAACTTTTGCAAAAAGCGGTTCGTCATCTGTTCGGTCAGCCTTTGCCTTCAGGGCGCAGCATTCGCGTCAGCGTGCCGTCCTTTTTGCCAAACTGATGCCAGATAGCCACCAACGCATGACCAAGTGCCACTACCATCAGGGATTGCCCTAAGAAGCCATGCACATCGGACAGGCCTGTGATGCCAACGATCCAGGTGAAAAACCCCAACAGCGGAACAGCCAGCAACAGCGCATAGAGCAATCGATGCCCCCATATGGCGGCCTGAAGCTGTAGCCCAGAGGCAGATGGCTCTGGAGCGCCGCGCCGCGCCCTGAGGAATAACCGGATAGCCACCAACAAAAAGACTGTAAAACCAGCGATCGTGTGGGGGGTGGGATAGGGCGCGCCGCCAGTGTCCCTCAAGGCTTTGAAGGCTTCTTTCATCGCATCATGAGTCAAAAAGGCCGTGATGACGCCAATTGCAGTCAGCCAGTGTAGAATGATCTGCGTCAGTGAATATCCAGTGCGTTCAGTCATCTGAATGTCTCCTTGGGACACTTATGCGGCAGGTGGAGGCGGTGGCAGGACCGTGAACAGTTGCGCGAGTTCCATGACATCCTCGGCTTTCTTCCAGCCGTCTTGGCCTTGGGTCCAAACCATGCTGTCCCGGTTCAGCTTACCATCTGTCACCATCCGGCCCATCGATGCTTTTGAAAACGGTCCGGTCACTTCGCCCGCATCGGCAATATGCCAAACATGTTCGACCGGCGGCGGTGGCGGTGGGGCTGCGGCCGCAGGGGAAGCGCCCCATGGGCCACCTTGCGCCATTTGTCCTGCCATCGCCATGCCCATGCCAGCACCCAAGCCGGCGGCCATCCCGCCGCCAGCGGGATTAGCAGCGGCAGAGGTCATCGCCTCGGCTGCAGAATATTGCGTGAATTTGCCCAGATCACCAGCCAAACCCATCGAAGTTCGTTTGTCCAATGCTTCTTCGACCGCGGGTGGCAGGCTGATGTTCTCGATATAAAGTTCGGGGATAGTTAAGCCGTATTGCGTCATGGTTGCGGAAATTGCGCTCGCGATAAGTTTGCCCAAGTCAGCGGTATTCGCGGCCATGTCCAGCACCGGAATGCCCGACTGCGCGATGACGCGGCTGAATTCCTGTACAATGATGTTGCGGATCTGGTAGCTGATCTCGTCCATCGTAAACTCGCCATCCGTGCCAACGATTTCACGCAGAAACACGGCTGGATCTGCGACTTTGACTGTGTAAGTGCCAAAAGCGCGCAGGCGGGTCGGGCCGAATTCCGGATCGCGCACCATAATCGGGTTTTTCGTGCCCCACTTGAGGTTCGAAAAGCGGGTCGTGTTGACGTAGTAAATCTCGGACTTGAACGGGCTTCTGAAGCCGTGATCCCAATGCTGCAAGGTCGTCATGATTGGCATGTTGTTGGTTTCCAACATGTAAAGACCGGGCGTGAAAACATCAGCCAACTGGCCTTCGTGAACGAAAACGGCAGCTTGACCTTCACGGACGGTCAACTTGGCGCCGTATTTGATTTCATGCCCTTCACGCTGAAACCGCCAGACCATCGTGTCGCGGGTGTTGTCGGTCCAATGGATGACGTCGATGAATTCACCGGTTAGAAAATCAAAAATGCCCATAAGTGGCCTCCGTGTTTAAAGCGTGTCAGATGGCGATGCATCCGCATTGGTCAACTTGCTCCGGCCGCGAGGTATTCGCGGGCGATCTGTCGGGCGATGGGGGCTGCGGTGGCAGGCGCCATTCCCGTTTGCAAGCGTGGATCGTAAAGCATTTTGAGCAAAAGCTCATCATGTGTTGTAAGCAGTGCAAATTCCTCGTCGTCATTAAAGATCGACGGCCGCGCACCGGGGCTGTCGTTGGCCAGACCCATGCCTTGGGCCAACTCTTCGTGAATGCAGGCGCTGCGCATTAGACTGGGGTGTTCGGCACGGATCATCGCGACTGCCTTGATGTAGCCAGAACCACCGGGCGCGAATGTGCCGATCACGACACACAACTGGTCGCGCGGCAGGTTCACAAATGCACGCAAAGTTGCCTCGGAAATATTAGGGATCAACGTGCGTAACTCTTCGCCATAGGTGCGACGGTCGTCTTCGCCCAAGAACAGGACGTGGAAGTTAGGGTTATCGTCGGTCAAACGAATTGGCACACCGGTCACCCTTGAAAGCCGCGCGGCATAGGTGCTGATGCTGGCTTCATCGACATCACGCTGCGCCAGAGGAACCGTGTCGCCAAATTCGACCGACATGCGGATAGGCCCGGTCCAGCGGCGCAGATTTGAGATTGTGGCCTGCGGGCGCTGGAAGTCGCTGTCGTCGCGGTATTCATTGAACAGGGCAATGCGTACAAAGTTTCGCGCCAGTTGTGCGTCCGAATAGGGTGTGTCCGGTCCGCCGCCATCGCCGCGCAGCAGCCCTTGGGACAAAAGATCGTTCTGCAAACGCAGGTAATAGGTCGCGAGGTCTTTGCTGACCTGACTAGGTTCCGGCACAGTATCGACCGTCAGGGTAGGCTGCGTCACAGGTGGCGGTGTCGTCGTCGTGGCAGGGGGCACGCGCATGTCGCACGCCATCAGGCTTACCGCAAGGAAAGCCATGATAACGCGCTGTTTGGTGCCCCCTAAGCCCATCGTTTATTCGGCGCCTGCCGCCGTGCCGATGGTGTCACCGGTGCCGGTCTTGCGTGCCTTGGCAGAGGCGAGCGTTTCTTTCAGTTCTGTTTCCATCTTCTGCAATTCGATTTCGGCTTCAGCACGCTTGCGCTTGCCTTCGTCCGCGATCTCAAGGCTTTCATTGATCGTCGCGATGAGGTTCGCGTTTGCTTCTTTCACAGCGTTGATGTCAAAGACGCCACGTTCCATTTCGGTGCGGATCGTTTTATTGGCCATGCGCAGATTTTCGGCGTTGGCTTTCAGCAATTCGTTGGTCAGATCATTTGCGCTACGGACTGCCTCGGCGGCTTCGGCAGAGCGTTGGATTGTAACAGCTTGGGCCAATTGGGTTTCCCAAAGCGGCACAGTGTTCACCAGAGTTGAATTGATTTTGGTCACCAGTGACTTGTCGTTTTCCTGAACCAAACGGATCGACGGCAAGGATTGCATTGTGACCTGACGGGTGAGTTTCAGGTCATGCACACGGCGTTCCAGATCATCGCGGGCAGAGCGCAGATCGCGCAATTCTTGCGCGGTCATCACAGCTTGATCTTCGGCGGCGGCAAGCACTTCTGCTTCTTTCGCAGGAATGGTTGTGGCGTCCAGATCAGCGATTTTTGCCTCGCCAGCAGTGATATATAGGCCTAGTTCGTCATAAAACTGCAGGGTCTTGTCATAAAGCACATCAAGGCTTTCGATGTCTTTGAGCAGCACATGCTCGTGCTTCAGCAAATCACCTGTAATGTTATCTATCTGGCCTTGAACTTCTTCAAAACGGGCAGCGAACTTTGCCATTGGTGCGGCACGACCAAGCAGGCGTTCCCACCAACTGCGTTCGCGACGTACATCAAGTTCCGAGATCGAAAAGCCCCGAATAGTTGTCACGATATTGCGCAGGCTGTCACCGGCGGGGCCAACATCCTTGTTGCGCACGCCTGCCAGCATGGATTGGCTGATAACCTGCAATTCGGCCTGTGCCGACGAACCGAATGACACGATTGAATTTGTGTCTGTAATATCAATCTCGGCCACACGCTTTTCGATGGCGGCTGTTGTCGGCGCGTCGGCAGCTTCAAGCGTCACCAGTTCTCCCTTGGGTTCCGGCAGAACTACGGCGGTGATTTTTTCAACTTCAGCGAGGGTCGCTTCGGCCTTTTGGCGGATTGTATCAGACATGTTTATTCATTCCCTTTTGGTTTGAGGCTGACGCCTTCGCGCTGTAAGCGGTCGCGTAGCACATTGATTTCGATATCCATATCGCTGCGGTCATCGAGCAGCATTTTTTCGGTGCGGGCAGCAAAGTTCTGTTCAAGATCGGTCAGCAGCGCCTCATAACTTGTGCGGGCATCTGCGTCTTTAGATCGTCCGTAAAGATCTACGAATTTGACGGTCGCATCACGCGCACCCATTAAATAAACGCTGAGAAACTTGCGCGCTCCTGTCAGGTCGCGTGGGTCTTCTTCGACGGTCCGGATCATACGCCGTGCGATGGTCTGGAAGTCTGCGACGCGTTCGGTCAAACGCCGATCAGAAAGCGCCTCGATTTGGGCCTTCATCACAGTCAAATAGGTTTCGGCCTCATTGACCACACGGGCCACGCGGTCTTGCTGGAAAGTATCGACACCTTCCATTCGCTTGTCGGTCATAGGGTCAATGCCAAACGTGACAGTATGCAGACCTGCGGCGGCAAGTCCGTACAGCGCCGATCCAATCACACCGCTGTCACCAAGGTATGCAGCGATCGCGACGCCTGCACCCGTCAATGCAGTTGCCAGCATCTTGCGCGGGACGGCGGGGCGGCGGGCGACTTTGCGGGCGTTGTACGCGGCTTCGGCTTGCAAGCCTTCTTGCAAAAGCCAAGCCGCCATTGTCAGGACAGCACCGCCGACCAAGGCCGTGACCAAAGCCACAGGACCGTCGTTTAGCGACGTCGCGACCAATATAACTGCGGGGATATAAAGTGGCTTCGCGCGCGATCCGGCCGACCTGATCTGGCGTTCGTCAACAACTGCTTCACGTGGGCCAGTGGCTTGCCCGTCAGGGCTGAATTTTCCGCCAAAACGTTTCGCCATTACGCGGCTCCCAACCAGCCGGAAGTCACACCAAACAGCAAGACAACCAGCAAAACGTAAGTGATCCGTCGAAACTTCGCGGGCATCATGTCGTCGTCCTTTCCAACGCCACCTGCAGTGACGTCTTGGATTGTCCTGATAAGTCCGGTGATTGCAATTGCAGCCACCGCCACAAACGCCACCAATAGGATCAATCGCACCATGTCATTGTCACTCCAGCAGATTTATTTCTACATCAGATAGGAAGGAGCGTGTTGTTTTACGAGTGTTTCTGCAAAGCCGCACGCTCTGCATTCAGTTTACGGGTATAGCCGGATTGGATGATTTCGACTGCAACCAATACCAACACAGAGAAATAGAATGTCGATTTCGACATCGGGATAATATCTTGGCCAAGGACCATAATCTGAAGGCTGTCATCATGCATGGCGTGGGCCGCCGCAGGACCAGATTCGCCCAGTAAAACCACACCGACGATCAACAAGATAAAAAGGCCCAAGACCTCGTACATACGGTTCTTTTCCAAGAATTTTGTCACACCGTCCGCCAGCAGCAGCATCGCCAAACCTGATAGGATAATCGCTGTGGCAAGGATCGGGAATACGTCGGTGATTGCCAGCGCGGAAAGTACTGAATCAAAGGAAAAGATCAGGTTCATCAGAACGATCAGCATAACAACCCTTGCAGCTGATTTTGCCCCTTTGCCTTCGACATCATGGCCAAGGTTATCCATCGACAGCATATGGCCGATCTCTTTGACAGCCGTATACATGATGAATGCGCCACCAAAGACAAAAATGATGGTGGCAAAGTTTACGCCGCCCTCGATCACGCCTTCCCAGTTCATCACAAAGAACGGTTCGGACAGTGCGTCAATCAATTGGATCATTGTGAAAAGCAAAATGACGCGCAAGGCGACCGCGATGACAATGCCCCACGTTCGCACGGCTTTTTGCTGGGCAACAGGTGCGCGTTTACTCTCGATCGAGATGTAGAGAAGATTGTCGAAACCCAAGACGGCCTGCAAGAAGCATAGCATCAATAGGTTGGTTGCGTTCTCTAGCGTCAGCAGTTCGGCCAAAGTCATGTCCCCCGGGAGAATTCGTTCACCCTACCATGCACACGGTTTGAGGAGGGACAAGGTGCAACTCTAGGGCTTTTTCCCCCTAGTCGGGCGGTTTACCGTCTTTCGGACGCGTGTCGGCGTCGGTTTACTGGACAGTCCAAGCTGATCACGGACAACCCGTTGTTTGAGTTCTTCCACTTCGCCTTGCTTGAGATTGCCAAGCTGGAAAGGTCCGTAGCTCACGCGGATCAACCGGTTCACGGCCACGCCGACTTCTTGCATAGCACGACGGATTTCGCGATTCTTGCCTTCACGAATACTGACGGTCAGCCAAGCGTTGGCACCTTGTTGGCGGTCGAACGTCACGACCATTGGCTGATAGCGGATGCCTTCAACTTCGATGCCTGCGCGTAGGCGGTCAAGCGTCGCTTCACTTACTGATCCGTTGATGCGTACACGGTAGCGACGCAGCCAGCCTGTGCTGGGCAGTTCCAGCTTGCGCTTCATCTCGCCGTCGTTGGTCAGCAGCAACAAACCTTCAGAATTCAGGTCTAGACGTCCCACAGACATCACGCGTGGCAGGTTTTCCGGCAAGGAGTCAAAAACCGTGGGGCGATCTTTTTCGTCACGTTCTGTCGTCACCAGTCCTGCGGGCTTGTGATAAAGCCAAAGGCGCGGTGCGTCTGGCTCGCCTACAGTTTTCCCGTCCACGACAATGCGGTCGTTTGGGGTGACGTTCAACGCGGGGCTATCAATCAGTTTGCCATTCACGCTGACGCGGCCGGCTTCGATCATGCGCTCTGCTTCGCGACGGCTGGCGATGCCTGCGCGGGAAAGAACTTTGGCGATCCGGTCGCCGCTGGGTGGGGTATCTGTCATGCCTCATCCCTTAAGGGCGATCAGGGTCGTGCGCAATTGAATTGCCGCAAAGCCTTGCTGAAATAGGCCCAAACAGGCATCAAAGCCGCATGGATTTCCGAAGTTTCATGCATATCGCCCTGGACGAAGCCCGCGCAGCTGCCGATCGTGGTGAAGTGCCCGTGGGCGCAGTCATCGCCGGCCCGAATGGGGTGGTTGCTCAAGCGGGCAATCGGACGCGTGAATTGCACGACCCGACTGCCCATGCCGAAGTGCTGGCGATCCGTGCCGCTTGTGCCAGTCTGGGTCAAGAACGGCTGGCGGGCTATGACCTATATGTAACGTTAGAGCCCTGTCCGATGTGCGCCGCCGCGATCAGCAATGCGCGGATCGGGCGGCTTTATTATGGGGCAGCAGACCCCAAATCGGGCGGAATCGCCCAAGGACCGCGCATTTTCGGCCACCCCCAATGTCACCATGTGCCTGAAGTTTATGACGGTTTGGATGCGCGGGCTTCAGAGGACTTGCTGAAGTCGTTTTTCGCGAGCAAACGCTAGAAGGCAACAGCTTCCATCACCTCGGGCGTCAGCACATTGATGTCCGGCAGGGCATCCACCAGCGGCTGGGCAGATTGTGCCAGCAAGGGGAAGGTCTTGTAATGGCAGGGGATGATGGTCTTGAAGTTGAAGTAGCGTTTGGCGGCATAGGCCGCGCCTTCCATGCCCATCGTATAGTGACCGCCCGCGCAGAGAATCCCGATATCGGGATTATAGAAATCGCCCATCCAATCCATGTCGGCCATAATGTCGGTATCGCCCGAGACATAGATCATATGGCCTTCGCCCTTGATCATATAACCCGCCTCGGTTCCTGCATAAGCCGAACCTACTGACGAAGAGTGCGTCGCTTGCACCATCGAGACATGCGCACCGCCCAGATCAACTGTGCCGCCCTTGTTGAATTCTACTGTCTCGTGGGCGCTGAAAATGCCGCATAGTTCCGGGATGCCCACGACGACTGCGCCGGTGTCTTTGGCTATCGCGTCCACTTCGGACGTGTGATCGAAATGACCATGGGTCAGCAGAATATGTGTGGCGCCAGAAATGGCGTCTGCGCGTTTGTCAGTGGGGAAAGACGGATTGCCCTCGAGCCACGGATCAATCAACAGGACGGCCTGTTCAATTTCGATGCGAAAACTTGCGTGTCCGAGCCAGGTAATTTTCATATTGCCCTCCATTTCATTCACGTCAGGATAGGGCGGAACACGCGAGGTGCAAACATGGATTGGTTCGAGCAAGTCGACGGATATTGCGAACGTACTGATTTTTCCTATTGGTCTGAACCGATAAATGCAGCGACAAATCTGGCATTCATTATTGCGGCGCTAGTTCTATGGCGCCGCAGCACGGGTGTTCCGATGGCGCGGGTGTTGTCGGTGATCTTGTTTGCGACTGGCTTCGGTAGTTTTCTATTTCACACCCATGCAACACTCTGGGCTTCGGTCGCGGATGTGGTGCCGATCGGGATATTCATCCTGACGTATCTCTTTGTGGTCAATCGGGACATGGTGCCAATGGGCGGTTGGTTGGCTGCACTTGCAACTGCCTTATTTATCCCCTTCGCCGCCGTGCTGTTGCCAGTGTTGAACCAGATTCCGTTTGTCGCGATTTCAAACTTTTATTGGACTGTGCCAATCTTGTTGGCGCTTTACGCAGTCTTACTGCGACGCAAACCGGGAATCGCCCAAGGTTTCCTGATAGGCGCGGCGCTGCTGTGCCTGTCCATTACGATCCGTTCGCTTGATGAAATCTTGTGCGATGTGATCCCGGTTGGCACGCATTTCGTCTGGCATTTGCTGAATGGGGTGATGTTGGGTTGGATGATCCATGTTTACACGCGCCACATGCTTGCGACCGCGCCGCAAGGGCGATAAACGCTGCAAAAGTTTTATCGGAGAGTTTGTCCATGTCGATCGACATCGAAACAGCCCGCCGCGTCGCCAAATTGGCTCGCATCAAGGTGGAAGACGACGCATTGCCTGCGCTGGCCTCTGAGTTCAGCGCGATTCTGGGGTTCATAGAACAACTCAACGAGGTTGATGTCGAAGGGATCGAGCCGATGACATCGGTCACACCGCAACGTCTGAAGCGTCGCGAAGATGTAGTGACGGACGGCGATCAGCAGGCCGCAATCCTGAAGAACGCCCCAGATGCCCGCGAAGGCTTTTTTGCTGTGCCGAAGGTGGTTGAATAATGACTGAGCTATCGAAATTCACTATCGCCCAAGCCCGTGACGCGTTGCGAAAGGGCGACACATCCAGTGCCGAAATCACCGCTGATTGTTTGTCTGCGATCGCAGACGCAGACGCTTTGGGCGCTTTCGTGCATCACACACCTGACATCGCCAAGGATCAGGCTGCTGCGGCTGATGTGCGCATCAAGGCAGGCGACGCCCCTGACATGTGCGGCATCCCGTTGGGGATCAAAGACCTGTTTTGCACGAAGGGCGTGCCGTCGCAGGCTGCTTCGCGCATTTTGGAAGGTTTCAAGCCGGAATACGAAAGCACGATTACGTCGAAGTTGTTCGATGCGGGTGCCGTTATGTTGGGCAAGCTCAATATGGACGAATTCGCGATGGGTTCGTCGAATGAAACGTCGGTCTACGGAAATGCTGTGAACCCTTGGAAGCGCGAAGGTGATGATGCGGCCCTGACACCTGGTGGTTCATCAGGCGGTTCTGCCAGCGCCGTTGCCGCTGACCTATGCTTGGCTGCAACCGGAACAGACACTGGTGGATCAATCCGTCAGCCTGCTGCTTTTGTGGGTATCACAGGGTTGAAGCCGACCTATGGTCGCGTATCACGTTGGGGTATTGTGGCCTTTGCGTCTTCGCTTGACCAAGCTGGTCCGATGACCAAGGACGTGCGTGATGCAGCCATCATGCTGGGTGCAATGTCTGGTCATGATCCGCTGGATAGCACCAGTGCCGATCTTGCTGTGCCTGATTTTGAAGCTGCTTTGACAGGTGATATTCGCGGCAAAACCATCGGCATTCCTAAGGAATACCGCATGGACGGCATGCCATCAGAGATCGAAAAACTCTGGGAAGACGGCACAGCGATGTTGAAAGACGCAGGCGCAAAGATTGTGGAAATCACGCTGCCGCACACAAAGTATGCGTTGCCCGCGTACTACGTGATTGCACCCGCAGAGGCATCGTCCAACCTTGCCCGCTATGACGGTGTGCGCTTTGGTCACCGCGCCACCCTTGCCGCAGGTGATGGTATCACAGAGATGTACGAAAAGACCCGTGCCGAAGGTTTTGGTCCTGAAGTGCAGCGCCGGATCATGGTTGGCACCTATGTGCTGTCCGCTGGTTTTTATGATGCGTATTATAACCGAGCACGCCGCGTGCGTGCATTGATCAAGCAAGACTTTGACAAGGTCTTTGCCGATGGCGTTGACGCGATTCTGACACCCGCGACGCCCTCTGCGGCGTTTGGGCTGGGTGAGATGACCAATGCCGACCCGATCCAGATGTACCTTAATGATGTGTTCACAGTGACAGTGAACCTCGCGGGTTTGCCCGGCATTGCTGTGCCAACTGGGGTGAACGAAAAGGGGTTGCCGTTGGGGCTCCAGCTGATCGGGCGTCCTTGGGAAGAAGGTGATCTGCTGAATGTGGCCTATAGCCTTGAACAGTCAGCCGGATTTGTGGCCAAACCAACCAAGTGGTGGTAAGACAAGTACCAAGAAATGCAGTTTAACAGGTAGATAATGATGAAATCAGGCGTTCTTATAGCGGCAGCGCTGATCGGATTGGCGGCATGTGCGCCAGCGGTTGTGCCGGCAGAGCGTGGTATCGGGTTTGACGACGCGACCGACCGCGCGCTGCGCGAGGCGCAGTTGTCTGCGCCGCTAGGCGGTTTGGTGCCACCACCTCAGGTCAATTCATTGCCGTTGCAGAATCAGGCTGGCATTGCCGGGCAGACTTCAGCAATTCCTTCCAGCGAATTGGCGGCTGCAGGTATTGGTCAACGTACGACCTCGACTGGATTGCCAGGAAACACAGGCGTCGATCCCTTGCGGACGCAAGGACTGGACGCGTCACCAAGCAATCCGGCGCCGCAACTTGCGAACAGCACCGGTTTGTCAGACGAACAAAATTTTGACGCGGTTTCAGGCCGCGAAACCATTCAAAGCGATGCTGATCGTCGCGCAGCACAAGCCGCCGCACGCCAACAAGTTGCACCAACGGCTGTGCCAGATCGTCCACGTGATGTTGGCCCGAACATCGTTGAGTATGCTGTTAACGCACCAAACAAGCTCGGACAGGAATGGTATAGCCGTTCTTTGCTGACGACGGATGGGCGTTTCCGCCGCAATTGCGCTGCATATGCTACGCCGGATGACGCACAGCGCGATTTCCTTGCACGTGGTGGACCAGAGCGTGATCGCCGAGGTGTCGATCCTGACGGTGATGGTTTTGCCTGTGGGTGGGACCCAGCACCATTTATCCAAGCGTTCCGGAACTGAAACTGACAGAACGATCCTCGCCCAATTGCGGGCCGCGTCGGGATGGTGCCAAACCTGATATCGTCGTGGTTCACTATACGGCGATGGATAGTGCAGCGGCGGCAGCCAATACACTATGCAATCCTGATACCGAGGTTTCAGCCCACTATCTGATTGCCGAGGATGGCGAGGTGTTGTCATTGGTTCCAGAGGCGCTGCGTGCGTGGCATGCAGGCGCGGGCAGGTGGGGCAGGGTGACTGATGTGAACAGCCACTCAATCGGGATCGAGCTTTCCAATACCGGCTTTGCCCCTTTTGCCGCTCCGCAAATGGATGCGCTCACGGAATTGCTTAAAGGGATCACTTTGCGCTGGGCGATTCGTCCCGAGCGGGTCATTGGTCATTCTGACATGGCTCCTGGTCGCAAGATCGATCCAGGGCTGCGATTTGACTGGCGCAGGTTGGCGATAGAGGGCCTATCGGTCTGGCCCGAAGTGAAAGAACTGCCCCGAGATGTCACATCGGCGCGTTTTGCCGCGATGATGGCGGCGTTCGGGTATACAGCGACTGGTGATGCCGAACTGTTGCTTTCTTCTTTCCGGCTGCGGTTTCGCCCGCGCCATGAAGGGCCGCTTGATGCCGTTGATCTTGCGATGATCACTGATCTTGCTGCTCGGTTTCCCGTTGACGTGAACGCCGCTTGGGCCTAACCCCACGCATGCGTGGATGGCTGGATGGCTGCGGCAGCAATGTCGAGGAAAGTCCGGACTCCAAAAAGCACGGTGCCGGGTAACACCCGGCGGGGGTAACCCTAGGGATAGCGCCACAGAGAACAGACTACCCGGGTCGCACCTATGGTGCGCATTCGTCAAAGCCCGGGAAAAGGTGAAACGGTGGGGTAAGAGCCCACCGCGCGAGCGGCAACGTAAGCGGCACGGCAAGCCCCACCGGGAGCAATGCCAAATAGGGACCTCGCGTCGCAAGACGGGGATGCTTGAACCCCAGACGGTCCGGGTTGGCAGCTAGAGGGCGCTTGGTAACAGGCGCTTAAGATGAATGGTCATCCATCTGTGGGCAACTGCAGAGGACAAAATCCGGCTTATAGGCCATCCGCGCATATTATCTTTTTGACAACGAATGGCTTGCAAAAGCAAAGGTTGCCTTTGGTTACCTGCCCTTCCTTGCGGCAGGCACGATAGAATGTTTGCAATGCAGATTTGTTCTTTGCATAGTTTATTCTGAAAAGCGGGGGACTGGCATATGCGCAAAAACCTTGATGAAACGCTGGACCCGGACGACTGGGAAGCGACCCGCGCCCTCGCGCACCGTATGGTGGATGAAGCGGTTGCGCATCTGGCCCAAGTCCGCGAACGCGCCGTTTGGACGCCTATGCCCGACGATGTCCGCGCACGGCTAAAAACTGGTTTGCCACAGACCCCGTCGCCTTTGGAAAAAGTATACACTGACTACCGCGAAAATGTCGCCCGCTATGCGATGGGGAACGTGCATCCCCGCTTTTGGGGTTGGTACATGGGATCCAGCAATTTCACGGGTGCCTTGGGTGATTTTCTTGCCGCCGTCGAAGGCAGTAATCTGGGGGGCGGCAACACGGGGGCTGCACAAGTTGAACAGCAAGTTGTTGATTGGCTCAAGGAAATTGCCGGATTTCCTGCTGGTGCCAGCGGTACGCTGACCAGCGGCGGATCGATGGCGAACCTTGTGGCGCATACCGTCATCCGCAATCTGGCCGCCGGATTTGATGTACGCAAAGAAGGCATTGGCGCGTTGAAAAAACCGTTGCGGTTTTATGCGTCTGATCAGGTGCATAGCTGTCACCAAAAGGCGCTAGAGACGTTGGGCCTTGGCGCGAAAGCCTTGGTTGAGGTTCCCAGCGATGATCGTCAGCGCATGCGCATCGATGCGCTTGAGGCCGCGATTGCACAGGACCGTGCGAATGGGCTGCAGCCAGCATGTGTTATTGGCACCGCAGGAACGACGAACACAGGTGCGATTGACGATCTGACCGCGATTGCTGATATCTGCGAACGCGAAGGAGTGTGGTTCCACGTCGATGGCTGCATTGGCGGCGTACTGCGCTTGGCACCTGATTATGCGCATCTGGTTGCGGGGATTGAACGGGCGGGCTCTGTCGCCATTGATCCGCACAAATGGCTGCATACCCCTTTTGAGGCTGGGGCAGTCTTGATCAAAGACCCGGACGCGCATTTTGCGACGTTCGAGATGCATGGCCCATACCTACAAATGCAAGAGAGAGGGATGATCGCAGGCAAGTTTCTAGCTGACTACGGGCTAGAGCTAAGCCGTGGGTTTCGTGCGCTCAAGATCTGGATGGCGTTCAAAGAGCAGGGCGCTGAGAAGTTTGGCCGCCTGATCGCCAAAGACATCGGATTGGCCCGCTATATGGCGGAAAAGGTTGCCGCGCATCCGCAGTTGGAACTTTTTGCACCGGTTGACCTGAATATCGTTTGTTTTCGCCACAAGGCAGCGAGCGAGGATGCCGCGAAGGAACTCAACACAGAGATTATGCTGCGATTGCAGGAACGTGGCCTTGCGGTGCCGTCAGATACGACTGTGCAGGGCAAGCACGGGCTGCGTTGCGCGTTCAACAACCACCGAACGCAGCGTGCGGATATTGACGGGTTTCTTGAAGATGTGATCAAAATCGCGCAAGAGATCATCTTGGAGACCGCAGGTTAGTATGAATGTTCTTTGCGTGCCGCCCCGCATGGACGTAACGCATCAAAGGATTTTGCGGCTTTATCGATCCAGCAACTTACGCCGCGCACGGATGCCTGCCATAATCCCTTCTTTTAGTACCTTTGCGGTTGACTTGGCCCACTGCGAGGGTAAAAGGCAGCTTCAATGAGATTCACGCGATGTGCCGCATACGGCCCGCAACCAGGAGAGATGAGCCATGGCGAAGCCTACCACCATCAAGATCCGCCTGAACTCCACAGCGGGGACCGGGCATTTTTACGTCACCAAGAAGAACGCACGTACAATGACCGAGAAAATGGTCGTTAATAAGTACGACCCCGTTGTGCGCAAGCACGTGGAATATAAGGAAGGCAAGATCAAGTAATTGATCTGCTGGATTTGACTGTAATTAAGCCGCACTCATCGAGGGCGGCTTTTTTGTTTCCAATTACCCTTTGGGCGGATCGGCAGGCTGGCCATCAAGCGTCTGATAGGTTCGCTCTTTTGTGTGGCGGTCAAAGACAAGCCTGCGATTATGATCAGGATAAGTCACAACGTCACGCGGGCTGCGTGTACCGACGACCAGATAGGTCACATCAGTTTCGCTCGCGTTTTCGAGGCAGTGACCAATCGCGGTGCCAGCTTGAAAGCAAGCCGCATCCCCGACTTCCATTTGGCTAACTGTATCGCCTTCGTGCAATGTCACCGTACCGGCGATCACAAGAATGAACTCGTCTTCGGTCTCGTGCCAGTGCTTGAGCGAGGAACGCGATCCGGGCGGCAGGGTTTCTGTGAAGGCGCCAAACTGTGTCAGGCCACCAGCATCGCTATAAAGTGCGGCAGCAAAGCTACCGAGCGCATCAGGCATCTTTGGGCTGTCGACAGGAACCTCGGACTTGCGGATGATAGGCATAGGAAACCTTTGCGGCTATTGAGTGACCAGCGCCAAGAACAAGATCACCAAAAGCGCGCCCTGCGCAATCATGGTGAGCAACATGCCATAGGCCCGCAACCGCCAATGCGTCCCGTGTATCGCGAAATAAACCGCATGCATGACACGACCGATAATCAAAAGGACCGCAGCACCGGCAAGCAGCGGCAGCGCGGCACCTTGGGCCTCTGACAACCCCATCAGGATCAACGCTATCGGTAGCTGTTCAACGGCGTTCGCATGTCCCCTGATGGCCTTTGCAAGCGTCCGGTTGTCGTTGTCACCCAAGACCACACCATCGCGTCGGCGCAGCTGCACCACTTTGAGTGTTAGCAATAGGATCAACACACCCGCGAAAAGCGCGGTTATGGATGTAATGGGCAGGGACATAAGCTGGATATCACTTTCAAAAACAAAAAGGGGCTGATGTTGCCATCAGCCCCTAATCAATCAGTTTATTCAATGCTTATTCGCGGTTGCCGAACAATTGCAGCAAGAACATGAACATGTTGATAAAGTCGAGGTACAGGTTCAGCGCACCCATGATTGCCGACTTTGCCAACCATTCCTGGTCACCCGTTGCCGCATGCGCGACGTAGTCATTCTTGATCTTCTGTGTGTCGTAGGCTGTCAGACCAGCAAAGATCAAAACACCCAGGATCGAAATTGCGAACATAATTGCAGGGGACTGCAAGAAGATGTTGACGATCATCGCAACGACAAGACCAATCACGCCCATGATCAGGAATGTACCCCAACCAGAGATGTCTTTCTTGGTCGTGTAGCCGTAAAGGCTTAGGCCAGCGAAAGCGATCGAGGTGATCAAAAAGACCTGCGCAATCGAGAAGCCGGTGAAGGCAACGAAGATCCACGCCATCGACAGACCCATTACGGCGGCGAAAGCATAAAAGAACGTCTGCGCAGCAGCAGCAGAGAAACGGTTAATCATCGCGCCAAAGCCAAACACCATAGCAAGCGGTGCAAACATTACGATCCAGCCCAACATATTCGGAGCCAGTGTAATCGGATCGCGGAACATGCCCAAGAGAGCAGGTGATGTACCGACGGCCCAAGCGACTGCGAATGTGATCAACATACCTACGGACATTGTGCCGTAGACCTTGTTCATGTGCGCGCGTAGACCCGCATCGATTTCGGCCGTGCGTACTCCGCCGACCGTTCTAATTGTATCATATTGAGCCATTGAGACCTCCAAAATAAACAGCGGCGCCGCTAACCGGCATCCTTGGGCAAGATATTGGCAGGGATCGGTTCTTTTTCAAGGCTATCTACAGCGAATTCCTCATTTCTGATCGTTTTGGGCGGGAATGTCGCAGGTCTTTGCAATTTGAGCTGAATTAACACCAAAGATATGGTGCATTCCACATTGCTTTCC
>UPTN01000463.1_pt1 | contig 21313 bp, 16 predicted proteins | sample 2160111 | NCBI WGS metagenome assembly UPTN01 (sample SAMN06265058, study PRJEB28932) | marine metagenome | isolation source: Columbia River Estuary | place: USA:Columbia River Estuary, USA | collected 2014-05-05
TGTTCCAATGGTCTGGATTTAAAAATAGTCCTGTGGCAAAGTGTAGCCTTTTCTTATCGTAAGTTAATCTACATTTTATTGGACACTTACCCTTCTTGTTGAGTTTGGTCTTACTTGCTATAAATAATATATTTAGTTTCATGTTTTTTAAGTTTTTGGGGTACCTAAATGAATTTTTAGGGTACCGAATAGTGTGCCTTTTCTTATCAAATAAGTTGGCAACTTGGCGTTTTTAATGAAATGCACTTAATGCAGTGAATGCAATGACAAGTGAAGTATGGGTATAAAAAAACCTCAACAATCTCTACGATTATCAAGGCTTTATAAAGTATAAAAGTGGTCCCACTTGGGCTCGAACCAAGGACCCTCTGATTATGAGTCAGATGCTCTAACCAACTGAGCTATGGGACCAAATTAGGCTGCAATATTACTACTTATTTTATTTCTTAGCAAGATTTTTTATCGTTTATCTCTTGGCAAAGCTCTACTAATACTCCGTTTGAAGATTTTGGGTGTAAAAAAGCGACCAGCTTATTATCGGCTCCCTTTTTTGGGACTTCGTTTAGCACTTTAAATCCTTCGCCTTTTAAACGTTTTATCTCTGCTTCAATATCATCTACATCAAACGCAATGTGATGAATTCCTTCTCCCTTCTTAGCAATAAATTTCGCAATTGGCCCGCTATCATTGGTCGCTTCTAAAAGTTCGATTTTGTTTTCGCCTAACTTAAAAAAGGAAGTATTTACACCTTCGCTTTCAACGCTCTCAATTTTATAATGTGAAGTTCCAAATAAAGCTTCAAACAATTTATTGGAATCATTAAGGTTTTTTACGGCAATACCAATATGTTCTATTTTATTAATCATAAAGCAAATTTAGTTTAAAACCTTAACGTTTTAAAGAATACCACTGAAAATGTCTTATTTTTGCAAGATGGAAAGTAATAGGCAAAAAAAAATAGCTTCTGTTTTACAAGCAGATATAGTAGATGTGCTTCAGAGTGCAGCAAGTAGCGCGCAATTGGGTGTAATTATATCTGTTACAAAAGTTAATGTTACTGTTGACCTCTCAATAGCAAAAGTATATTTAAGCGTTTTTCCAACTAATAAAAGAGAAGAATTAATTGAAGGTATACAATCAAATGCTTCAAAAATAAAACACGAATTAGCTCAAAGAACGAGACATCAGCTCAGACGAATGCCAGAATTACAGTTTTATATTGATGATTCTCTAGAATATATTGACCAAATTGAGCGCTCCCTCAAGGGATTAGATAATCCTCTTGACAATCCTGATTTATTAGAGAAAAGAAAGAAGAAATAGTGAAGGGTTTTACAAATCCTTAAAGAATGCATTTTTAATAAAACTGATTTTTCGCATTATAAGTTAAGCATGAGTTTTCCATTCTATATAGCTAAGCGTTACTTGTTTTCTAAGAGCAACAACAATGCTATTAATTTTATTACCATAATTGCTGCTGCCGGAGTTGTTATTGGTTCGGCTGCTTTATTAATAGTGTTATCTGGTTTTGCCGGATTAAAAGATTATAGTTTACAATTTTCATCACTAATTGATCCGGATCTAAAAGTTATTCCAAGTGAAGGGAAATCTTTTGAGTTAACTCCTGAACATCTTTCAAAGCTAAACCAAATTCAGGGTATTGCGTCATATTCAAAAATTATTGAGGAACGCGCAGTACTAGTTTCTGACGATAAAACTCAAATTGTAACAATTAAAGGTGTTGATGAAAATTATCCTAAATCTACAATAGATTCTGTTGTTTCATTAGGTTCTTGGTTTGTCCCAGAAGCAAGTCAAATTGTAGCGGGCTGGGGAATAGCAAGCAATTTATCCTTTGGAGTTTTAGACTATGGTAGAGTGCTAAAACTATACGTGCCAAAACCAGGAAAAGGTCAAATAACTTCAGAAAAAGAAGCTTTTAATTTCGTTACTGCCGTTAATGTTGGAATTTTTGAAATCAATGAAAATCTTGATAATTCATTAGTTTATAGCAATACCGTATTTGTACAGGAGTTGTTAAATTACAAGAATACCACTTTTAGCTCTCTTGAAATTAAGTTAAATACACTTAGTGATATTGAATCTATAAAAGATGAATTAAGAATTGTTTTTGGTAATACTATTGACATAAAATCAAAAGATCAGCTTAATGATGCTTTGCACAAAATGCTAAACACAGAAAATTTAGCCGTGTATTTAATTTTTACTTTAGTATTAATTATAGCGCTTTTTAACGTTATTGGCTCTATTATTATGATGATTTTAGACAAAAGGAAGGACTTAAAAACACTTTTTAATATTGGTGTTACCTTAAAAAACATTCGTCGGATTTTCTTTTTACAAGGAAGCTTAATGAGTATTTTGGGTGGTTTTATTGGAGTCGTTTTAGCTATAATATTAATACTAATTCAAAAAACATTTGGCTTAATAATGATTACACCTTCATTGCCCTACCCTGTTTCATTAAAATTAACTGATGTTGCTTTAGTGTTTATAACAATTACCTTTCTTGGGCTTATCGCTTCAAAAATCGCGGCAACTAGAATCACTAAGCCGTTACTGTCTTAAAAAAAAATTACTCGGTAAATTGATGCTCTGAAAATTTATCTAAGACCTCATCAAAAGCTGCGAACACATCTTTAGAGTCATCACTAGTTACCATTTTCATTCTATGTTCTTTAAAGTGTGGAATTCCTTTAAAATAGTTAGTATAATGGCGTCTTGTCTCAAATACTCCAAGAATCTCTCCTTTCCAGTCTATTGCCATTTGCAAATGCCTTCTCGCAGCTTCAACGCGTTCTGCCATTGATATTGGCGCTAAATGTTCTCCTGTTTCAAAAAAGTGTTTCACCTGTTTAAAAAACCAAGGGTTTCCAATTGTTGCGCGTCCAATCATGCATCCATCCAATCCATAACTATCGCGCATCAGAGCTGCTTTTTCTGGAGAATTAACATCGCCATTTCCAAATACAGGGATATGCATTCTAGGATTGTTTTTTACTTCAGCAATTGGTTTCCAATCCGCTTCGCCTTTATACATTTGCGCACGTGTTCTTCCATGGATAGAGATTGCTTTACAGCCAACATCTTGTAATCGTTCTGCAACCTCAACAATTTTAATAGAGCTATCATCCCAGCCAAGTCTTGTTTTTACGGTAACAGGTAAGTTAGTTCGCTTCACCATTTCGGCAGTTAACTGTTCCATTAAACAAATATCTTTAAGGATACCTGCTCCCGCTCCCTTACTAACCACCTTTTTTACTGGACAACCAAAATTAATATCAATAATATCAGGATTAGATTTTTCAACAATATCAATGGTTTGTAACATGCTTTCCATATTAGCTCCAAAAATTTGAATGCCAACAGGTCGTTCTTTTTCATAAATGTCGAGCTTCATAACACTTTTTGCTGCATTACGAATTAACCCCTCGCTTGACACAAATTCGGTATACACAACATCTGCTCCTTGTTCTTTGCACAATGCGCGAAAAGGAGGGTCACTTACATCTTCCATCGGTGCTAACAACAATGGGAAATCTGGAAGTTCTATATCGCCTATTTTTACCAAACCTGATTATTTTTGCGCAAAATTACATTTTTTTAACTAATTGTAGGGCTTCAGCTCTGTTTAAGACCGAAACACCATAAAAGCCAAGAAAAAGTTCAGCAAAAGTTCCGAAGATATAACCAGAAGTTGGCATGCCATCAATACATATACTCAGTACTCTCCCAAAACCTAATCCTAACATAAAAATGATATTCGTAATGATTGCTATCTTTAAATAATTCGTTTTAAAAATGCCCAATATCCAAAGTATAGAAAACCCTAAATACAGTCCCATAATTGCTTTATAGAAATTATGCTCATCAATAGTTTCTAAAAACATATCAAAGCTTATTTCTGGTTTAAATGCGTAAATAAAAGCAACTGGGATTACTACGATTACAGAAATAACAAGGTGAATCTTGCAGATGATATCTGTTTTAGTCTTCATTTTAGTGGTTTAAAAAAACCTCAAAAGCTTTGAATCTGTTGAGGTCTTTAATTTAATGGAATATTTTAAATATATATTTCGTTGTTAAAGGGTTTAAAGTAAAGTTCTAAAACTCAATATCAACCTCTACTTCTTTTCCTTCACGAATAACTTTTACTTTAGTTTTGTTTCCTTTTTCAAAAACAGAAAGTGCTCTCATATAGCTCATCATGTCAACAACAGAACTGTCGCCTAATCTCACTACAACATCGCCTTTTAATAATCCAGCTCTTTGAGCAGGTTTCTCCTCGCTTACACCGTCAATACGCATCCCTTCACCATCAAATAAGTAATCAGGAACTACGCCTAAACCAACTTTAAACCTCGGTGTTTCATCACTTTCATTTTTAGTTTTTCTAAATGCTAATTTTCCATTATTATCTAAATCACTAATAACATCAAAAATATAATCCGAGATCAGATTCATTCCGTCATAATTCAACTTTTCTGAATCATCTCCAGGCTTGTGATAATCTTCATGTTGTCCAGTAAAAAAGTGTAACACGGGCATGTCTCCTAAGTAAAAAGAGGTGTGGTCTGAGGGCCCAACTCCAGATTCGTTTTCTACGAGTTTAAATGAGTTATTACTGGCTGTTAATACTTGTTTAAACCTTGGAGAAGTACCAACTCCATAAACAGCTAAGGTACTATCTGCATTCATTCTACCAACCATATCCATATTTATCATATAGTTGATTTTTTCGGTAGGTATCGTTGAGTTTTTTACAAAATAATTTGATCCTAACAATCCTATTTCTTCACCTGAAAAGGCTAAAAACATATAATTGTTAGTTGTGTTTGTATGACGCAACTTACTTGCTAAATTTAACATTAGTGCGACTCCACTTGCGTTATCATCTGCTCCATTATGAATAGCTTTCTCTTTTTCTCTAAACAATGAACCATCTCCTCCATAACCCAAATGGTCATAGTGGGCACCAATGACAATGGTTTGATCTGCTTTATTATCAATAAAACCAATAACATTTGTTCCAACAATAGAACTATCTTCTGCAACAGAAGTGAATTTAACCTCATCATGAGGGCTTGTTTTTGGAGTGAAGTTAAAGGCTTGTAAATAACCATCTGTGCCTTTTGGTTCTAAACCTAAATCTTTAAAGCGTTTTACTAAATATTTTGCAGCAGCTTTTTCACCTTCAGTTCCTGTTTGACGACCCTCAAGCTTATCGTCAGCTAAAAAAGTAACATCATCTTTAATTTTGTTTTCAGGTGAATATTCTTGTTTACAGCCTAGCAGCGACAAAAAAAGTACGAGTAGCGATATTTTTTTCATTATATAAATCTTATTTTTGCGCAAAATTAGGCATAAAATGCCATTTATATAAAATATTATGAAGAAATCAATCGCACTATTAACGCTTCTCGTTTTAACAATAGTATCATGTAAATCAGAAAAAAAAGGAGATTCTGATGCTTATTCAGGAGCTACAAAATGGGTTGATTCTTTAATATATCCTGAAGAAGTACATTTTAAATCTATTAAGCAAATCACTTTTGGTGGAGATAATGCAGAGGCTTATTGGAGTTTTGATGATTCACAAATTATTTTTCAATCAAATAACACAGATTGGGGCGTTGAATGTGATCAGATGTTTTTAATGAATCGTGACGAAATCTTTGATAATAATATTCCTCCAATGATTAGTACAGGTTTAGGACGAACAACCTGTGCTTACTTTTTACCAGATAATAAGCATTTTGTTTACGGTTCTACGCATTTAGGTGGTGATGAATGTCCTGATGCTCCTTTGAGAAGAGAGGGGAAATATGTTTGGCCAATTTATGAGAGCTATGATATTTTTGTTTCAGATCTTGAAGGAAATATTACAGGCCAATTAACTACCGAGCCTGGTTATGACGCTGAAGCTACTGTTTCACCACAAGGAGATCGTATCGTTTTTACGTCTATGCGTACGGGTGATTTAGAATTGTTTACAATGAATATTGATGGTACCGATGTTAAACAAGTTACCAATGAACTTGGTTACGATGGAGGCGCTTTCTTTTCTCCAGATGGAACGAAGCTTATTTTTCGTTCATCAAGACCAAAAACTGAAGCTGAAATTAAGGAATATACAGATTTACTTGCTGAAGGCTTAGTGCAGCCTACTGAAATGGAGTTATACATCTGTAATGCAGATGGTTCTGATTTGCGTCAATTAACTAATTTAGGAAATGCTAACTGGAGTCCGTTTTTTCATCCTGATGGAGATAAGGTGTTATTCTCTTCAAATTTTGAAGCAGAGCGTGGTTTTCCATTTAACCTTTACTTAATTGATTTAGACGGCAAAAACTTAGAGCGTGTTACTCATGGTGAAACTTTTGATGCATTTCCTGTGTTTTCAAATGATGGGAAATCTTTAATTTTCTCTTCAAACAGAAATAATGGTGGCGGTAGAGATACCAACTTGTTTATTGCAGAATGGCAAGATTGAAAGCATTGACATTCTGAAATATCATCTTGAGGAAACACCTTTAATTTCAGAATGGTGAGATTAATTAAAGTCTTTAAAGCAAAACTAGATTAATTTGTTTTCTCTAATCTTACATCTTCTTCAGAGTAGCGTTCGTTTGTGGAAAGCTTAGTATTACCAAACTTGTATCTAAAACCAAGTTTGATGTAACGAGTGTCAAAATCATTTAAGATATTGCTTCTTTGATTCATAAAGTCAAGGCTACTAGAGTAATCTTGCTTATTAAAAAGATCACTCATTGATAAAGATATTGAGCCTTTATCTTTAAATAGTCGTTTTGAAATGGTGAAATAGGTGTCCCAACGCGTATCAATAATTCGAAAGCCTTGTATGTTTTTCCCTAAATAATAGATTGATATGCTTGCCGTTAAACTTTTGTCTTTTAGGAAAGAAATATTACTTGTGAGGTTTGAGTAATTAGACCACATGTCACGTTTCAATGAAGTTCCAGAAACAGTTCCAGTGTCTTTATAATTATATATTGAAGTAGCAAAATATAAAAACCATCGGTCAGTAATATTTAAATTTGTTTCAAAATCAAAACCAATCTCTTCGGTGCTACTAATATTTAAAGGGGTATAAATTAATATGTTGTTTGTATTATCTTGCAAAGGGAGCTCAAAAAAATTGTTTTCATACTTTTTGTAATAAACGGTAAACGAGAATTTATCATTTATTGAGGCATCAAGAAAAATAGCATTGGTAATTACGGGTTTTAAGTTTGGGTTTCCAGTAAAAATAGTATTATCATTTAAAAAATACACAAATGGATTAAGGTTGTTATAATTAGGTCTGTCAATGCTTCTCTTAAAATTAATGCTGCTTAAAACATTTTCCGAAATTTGCCACCCCAAACTTACCGTTGGGAAAAACTCTAAATAATCTTGTTTACTATTTGTGTCATTGGACGATATTCCAGTAATATTAGTTTGCTCAACACGCAATCCTGCATTTAAGTTGAGCTTATCTTTGCTGTAGCTGTAGTCTAAATACGCTCCATAAACATCTTCATTATAATCAAACGTATTTGTGTTTCCTGGGTTTATTATTTCTTCTCCTGCAATAATATCATTCTGTAAGATGCCGCTTCCTGTTTTTACATTTGAAAACTTTATTCCCGTACCTAGAGATGCATTCTCGCTCAACGTCATTGCATAATCAAGTTGAGATGTGAAAATATTAGTATCTTGATTTGATTTTGAATTATACGCTGTTTCATCAACTATAATCGCTCCACCAAATGAATAATCACTATTTACATCTTGTCTTCTTTGATAATCATAATTTGTATAATGAGCGTTAAATGCCAATTTTGAGGCATCACTAATTTGATAATTATAATCCAAATCAAATCCCACATTATGTCTATTATCTCTTGAAAGACTATTAGATGTTATTCTATCAAACGAACTTGTATTTGATTCAATGTCTGTATTGCTTCTGATAAGGTATTTAAAATAAGGTAAAAATTGTGCATTTGCAGAAAGGGCTAGATTACTTTTTTTGCTCAATTCGTAATCAAAATTAACACCTAAGTTATGTGTTTCAGACCATTTATTTTTGTTAAGATTTGTGTTCCATTCTTCGTCCGGATAAAAAACTTGCTCATCGTCCACTCTATTATCCTTCCTTGAGTTAAAACTATAATTAAAAAACAAGTTTGTTTTGTCGCCTTTAAAATAATGCGTTGTTCCAAAGCTCGTTTTTGGAAAAACACCTTGCTCATAGTTACTAAAAACACTACCATTGTAGCCCGTCACTAAATTCTTTGACATTATTATTTTAAGAACCACGCCACTATCTGCGTCATATTTTGCCGAAGGGTTGGTGATTACCTCTACAGATTTAATATTTGCAGCAGAAGTTCCTTGAAGTAACTCAATGACCTCAGACGACGATAAATGAACTCTCCGATCGTTAATGTATATTACTGGTGCTGTGTTTTTAACTAAAATCGCATCATCTAAAACGAGAACACTTGGTGTGCTTCTTAAAACCTCAACTAAATTCCCTTGACTCAAAGCTGTGTTTTCTACTTTAAAAACTAAACGATCTGATTCTCGTACTACGGTTGGTTTTTTATAAATTAACTGAACTTCATTTAGCGCTTCTAATGATTCTTCCATGAGAATTTCAATATCTACCATCTCTTCTGAAACAGTGATCACCTTAAAATTATCTGTAAAGCCAATAAAAGTCGTTTTAAGTAAGTATTGATCTGGATTCAATTTACTGATTTTAAAAAAACCGTTTTCATCAGATGAAGTTCCTGTAACCACAGATGAATCCTTAACTTTTAACACAAGCAAATTTGCAAACGCAACTGGCTCATCTGTTGTATCAATAACAAAACCGGATACATCCAATGATTGAGCCTTCATAAATGCGAAGTGTGAAAGACAAACAAAAAGGAATAGACTTGTTTTAAAATTCATTCATTAGTAATAAGTCACAAACATAAAACATTTCAAGAACTTAAAATTACGGTAAAACCATAATTTGAAAGATTGCTATGGTTTATCAGTATTGAACGCTTTTAAATGTAGTAAATTTATGTACTTTTGCGCTTTGGTATTTAATACCCTAAATAGCTTGAATGAAAAAGATTAGAAACTTCTGTATTATAGCACATATTGACCATGGAAAAAGCACCTTGGCTGATCGCTTGCTAGAATTTACTGGCTCTGTAACAGATCGAGAAAAGCAAAATCAGCTTTTAGACAGTATGGATTTGGAGCGTGAGCGCGGTATTACCATTAAATCTCATGCGATACAAATGGAATACACGTATAAAGGAGAAGATTATATTTTAAATCTTATTGATACTCCCGGGCATGTTGATTTTTCTTATGAAGTATCTCGCTCTATTGCTGCATGTGAAGGCGCTTTACTAATTGTTGATGCCGCACAGAGTATTCAAGCACAGACTATTTCTAATTTATATTTAGCGTTAGAGAATGATTTAGAAATCATTCCTGTACTCAATAAAATTGATTTACCAAGCGCCAGCCCTGATGAAGTTACTGATGATATTGTTGATCTTTTAGGGTGTGATCCTGAAGAAGTGATTCCGGCTAGCGCAAAAACAGGACTTGGGATTGAAGCAATTTTATCAGCAATTATTGAGCGTGTTCCTCCTCCCACGGGAAGTGTTGATGAACCATTACAAGCACTAATTTTTGATTCTGTTTACAACCCCTTTCGTGGAGTTGAAACTTACTTTAGAGTAATAAACGGTTCAATTCATAAAGGCCAAAATATTAAGTTTATTGCCACCGATAAAAACTATTTTGCTGACGAAGTAGGTACATTAAAACTTAAACAGTTTCCAAGACAAGAAATAAAAGCAGGAGATGTTGGTTATGTAATTACAGGAATTAAAGAAGCAAAAGAGGTTAAGGTGGGTGACACCATTACAGATGCTAAAAATCCAACAACAAATGCAGTTGCAGGTTTTGAAGATGTAAAACCTATGGTTTTTGCTGGTATTTATCCTGTAGATACTGAAGATTATGAAGATTTGCGAAATTCTATGGAGAAATTACAGCTTAATGACGCGTCTCTAGTATTTGCTCCGGAAAGTTCAGCTGCTTTAGGGTTTGGGTTTCGTTGTGGGTTCTTAGGGATGCTGCACATGGAGATTATCCAAGAACGTTTAGAGCGTGAGTTTGACATGACTGTTATTACTACAGTCCCTAACGTTAGCTACCATGCTTTTACTAGAAAAAATCCTAATGAAGCTCTAATTGTAAATAACCCAACAGATTTACCTGATCCTTCAACACTTGATCATGTAGAAGAGCCATATATTAAAGCGACAATTATTACAAAAGCTGATTTTGTAGGGAATGTAATGTCCTTATGTATTGAAAAGCGCGGAATGATTACCAATCAAACCTACTTAACGCCAGAGCGAGTTGAATTAACTTTTGATATGCCTTTAGCTGAAATTGTTTTTGATTTTTATGATCGCTTAAAAACCGTTTCTAAAGGTTATGCTTCGTTTGATTACCACCCAATTGGTATGAGAACTTCAAAATTAGTTCGTGTTGATATTTTATTAAATGCTCAGCCTGTTGATGCCCTTTCGGCATTAATTCATGCTGAAAACGCTCATACTATTGGCAAGAAGATTACAGAAAAATTAAAAGAGTTGATACCTCGTCAACAATTTGACATTCCTATTCAAGCGGCAATTGGAGCAAAAATTATTGCCAGAGAAACCACGAAAGCATTACGTAAAGACGTAACCGCAAAGTGTTATGGAGGTGATATATCACGTAAACGTAAGCTACTTGAAAAGCAGAAAAAAGGTAAAAAACGTATGCGCCAAGTAGGAAATGTTGAAATTCCTCAAGAAGCATTTATGGCTGTACTTAAGCTTAATGATTAGGGCTATTGTTTCAATTGCCAAAATAAATAGGCAATTATAAAAAATCCTACACCTGTTAAGATTGGCGGTGTAACACCTATTTTTATTCCCATAGCTATCATGATCATCCCTATACAAACCAATAGGACCAAAAGTGCTTTGTTCGCTTTCATCTAATTTATTTTTATTGTTATTTCAAGTTTTCTATATCAATAGGCTTCCCAAGATATATCAATTTACTTCCTTCTTTAATATCATCAATGTGTTTATTAAAAGAGGAAATAATATGTAATTCGCCTTCATTGTCTTTTACAAATAACGGAATAATGTCTTTATCTTTATTTGTAAGCCCAATAAGATGTAAATAGTGCTCTTTGTCTTCTAAATCAATTTCTTGAATTGATGGAAATTTACTTGTAGTTTCAGTAAGTGTATTAAAGTCATCTGTGTGACTAAATAAACCCTCTTTGGGGTTGTTTTGATCATCCAACATTTCGTCTTTAGTCACTAACCTAAAAGAGCCGTTTTCACCAAATTGCTTGCTGAATTTATTAATAGCGTATTTATTTATATCAGAATTCCCTGTTAAAGCCATTAAATAACCAACATCATTTAGTTCTATATTGTCAGTTAAGGTTTCTGAATAAATATTTGTGTCAAACGCTTCCAACCCTAAGTCTTTAGCTTTTCTAATATTACTTTGATTGCTGTCAATTAAAACGACGTGCCTGCCATTCTTCTCGAGGTAGTTCCCTAAAAGACGAGATACTTTTGAGGCACCTACAATTAAAATCCCATCTGATTTTACTAAAAAAACGCCAACTATTTTAGCAAACATACGTGCTGTGGTGGCATTTAATAAAACCGTTCCTAAAACAATCATAAACACCAAGGGTGTGATATATTCGGCACCTTCTACGCCTTGTTTTATAAGCTTACTTCCAAACAAGGAAGCAATACCTGCGGCAACAATACCCCGTGGTCCAACCCAGCTAATGAAAAGTTTTTCGTTCAGCTTTAAATTGGAATTTGCAGTACTCAAAAAGACTGCTAATGGCCTGACGACAAAAACTACTAAAACAAACAATAAAGCTGTTTTCCAATTGTATATTAATAAAAGATCTTCAATATTAATATTTGCAGCAAGTAAAATAAATAGTATTGAAATTAATAGAATGCTTAAGGATTCTTTAAAATATAATAACTCCTTTATATTTTCTAGCTTTCCGTTTCCTAACACCATTCCCATAACTACAACGGCTAATAAACCCGATTCATGCGCAAATATTTCAGATTCAACGAAAACTAATAACACTGTAGAAAGAGAAACTACATTAAGTAAATAATGTGGTATAAATTTTTTATTGATTACAAACGCTAATGCATGTGCAAATGTAAAACCAAAAGTAGTTCCAAAAAGAATAATTTTTCCGAACTCCATTAAAGCAGTTTTTGTATAACCGCTGTCTCCTCCTACGCTAATAAACTCAAAAACCAGTACCGCAACTAATGCTCCAATTGGATCAATGAGAATTCCTTCCCATTTTAAAACTGTAGAAATATCTTTTTTAAGAGGAATATTTCTTAAAATAGGGGTAATAACTGTAGGACCAGTTACAATAATCAATCCTGAAAACAGAAATGAAATTTCCCAGCTTAAGCCAAAAATAAGATGCGCTAAAATACCTGCTGCAAAGAATGTTATAGCAGATCCTAATGTTATAAGCTTTGTTATAACTGGGCCTACGTTTTTTATTTCATCCCGTTTTAGGGTTAACCCGCCTTCAAAAAGAATAACGCTTATGGCTAGTGATACAAAATAATATAGTCCTTCTCCTGGAAAAAGGCCCTTTTTCCCATTCCAAATTGGTTCAATCCACTTTGTTCCATCTTCACTTAAAAATTCGGCAGCAATTGGACCAACCAGCAGACCGATAAGTATTAACGGCAATATTGCTGGAATTTTAAACCGCCAAGCAACCCATTGGGCCAATATTCCTAGAATAATTATTCCTGCTAACTCTAACATTACACTTACTTTTTTGTGAAAATACTAATTAATTACATGTCTTTAAAAAATACTATCTTTCAAAACTCAATAAAATGATTATTTAGCATTGTTACTACAACCTTTTAAAACCATAGGAATAGGTGTAACCTTTTCTCCTAATCTTAAAGCTAACGTTTACGAAGCTTCGAGGCTATCTCTTATGTTTCAATCTAAATTAGTTTTGATTCATGTTGGTGAAGAATCGTTAGAAAAAGAAGATGAGTTTAAAACTATTCTAGACCCTTTTATAAAACAAGGGTTAAGATTTGAAATTGTTTTTAAACCCGGGAACCCTGTAGATGTTATTTTATCTATTTCTGAAGAAAAACAAATTGACTTAATAATTTTAGGTGCTTTAAAGCGTGAAAACTTTTTAAAATATTACGTAGGATCAATCGCGAGGAAAATTACGCGTTTATCTAAGTGTTCTGTATTGTTGTTAATTAAACCTTCTGTTGATAGAATTCCTTGTCAACACATCGTTGTAAATGGTCTTAAAGACCCAAAAACTAAACAAACTATTGCTTCTGCATTCTATGTTGCTCATAAGTTAAAACCTGATAGATTGACTATAGTTGAAGAGATTAGGCAAACGGAAGTAGCCATAAAAGTTGATGACGATAAATCTTTACGAATGGCGAATATTGTAAAAGAGCGTATTAAGCTGAGAGAGGAAACAAGAATAAAAACGATCATTGAGGACATTCCTGAGGAGCATACAGAAAATATTATTATTAAGTCGCAACCAATCTTTGGTCGACAAGGTTACTCTATTGGACACTATGCCCAAATTGTAAGAGCCGATTTATTAATAATGAATGCTCCTTCAAAGATGACTTTTTGGGATCGGCTTTTTCCTCATGATATAGAACACATTCTAACAGAATTACCAACAGATGTTTTAATTATTCAATGAGAAAGAAAAAAAACATAGCGTCTTTTTTTAAAGCATTGCCTCAAAATATTTTCTCTGGTTTTGTAGTAAGTCTTATTGCTTTGCCTCTTGGCTTAGGGTTAGCAATGGCGAGTGAAGCCCCTCCAATTGCAGGAATAATTGCTGCGGTTGTTGGCGGCATAACAGTTTCTATTCTAGGTGGCAGTCATGTCACTATTGCTGGTCCTGGAAACGGTTTAGTTGGTGTGCTTTTAGTTGCTATTACCGTTCTTGGGTTAGAAAGCGCTTATGCGGCTATTATTTGTTCTGGTATATTACTTGCTATTTTAGGGTTTTTAAGACTGGGGAAATTATCAGATTTCTTTCCTTCTTCTGCAATTCAGGGCATGTTGGCTGCAATTGGACTTATAATTCTTGGAAAACAATTTCATATCATGCTTGCTCATAAAATTAGTCGAGAAAGCACAATCGATTATCTTTTAGAAATTCCTTTCACAATTAAAGACGCTGTTTTATATAACAATGAAGGCTTAATCTATGCTGCAGCAGCAGGTGTTTTAAGCTTAGTCATTATGGTGTTTTATCCTAAAATACGAAACAAGTATTTGCAACTAATTCCTGCGCCAATGTGGATTGTATTGCTTTCTATTGGGTTTAGTTATTATTTTGAATTAATTGCTCATGAAGCCAATCCTATTTCTAAAGGTTATATGATTTCAGGAATTCCTGAATTTAAAGATATTATAGCTCAATTACCCACGGTAAACTTTGGTAAAGTCGGTCAGCTCTCTTTTTGGTCTAGCGTACTAGCACTAACACTTATCGCTAGCATAGAGTCGCTTTTAAGTATCAAAGCGGTAGATAAATTAGACCCCGAAAAAAGACGTTCTAATGTAAATAGAGATCTAAAAGCTTTAGGCCTTGCGACTGTTGGTAGTGGTTTTTTAGGAGGCTTAAACGTGGTAACGGTCATTGCAAGAAGCTCTGTAAACGTTAATAATAGCGGAAGCAATCGTTCATCAAATTTTTTCCATGCAGTTTTTTTAGTAATTTTTATAGTGCTTTTTAGTTCTCAACTTACCAGAATTCCTTTACCTGCCCTTATGGCTATATTAGTGTTTACAGGCTATAAATTAGCCTCTCCAGACTCTATTAAACATATTTTTTCTATTGGCAAGGAGCAGTTTATAATCTTTTTTGTAACGCTTATCATTACACTTAAGGTTGGCCTTATTACTGGAATCTTATCTGGTGTTTTAGTAACTTTTTTAATTCATATTATCATAAATAAAAGTCTCTCTTTGTTTGCACGAAACGTGCTAAAACCAAATGTGTTGATGTTCCAAGAAGAAGAAAATGGCACATATTACCTCAGCGTAAAACACTTTTGTAGCTTTTTAAATTTTTACAGATTAAAAGAAAAATTAAACGCCATACCAGAGGATCAAGATGTTGTTATAGATTTTTCGCTCTGTAAGTTTGTAGATCACACCGTTATGGAGAACCTTCATAATTATAGTGATTTATTTGCGAAACGAGGTGGGCATTTCGAAATAGTCGGTTTAGATATGCACGATACAGATTCTGAACATCCTTTTGCGCTAAGGCGCTTGCTTCCGGTTCCAAAAATTATTAAAAACAGCCTTACAAGAAGACAAACAAATATTGAGGATTTAGCTAAAAATTATAGTCTAATCTATAACTCTGAAAAACAAAAAAACACACTTTTCTTAAATAGTTTTCATTTCTTTAGAACAAAATCTATAAACCATATTTATAATCAGTTAAAAACTAAAAATGATGTTTTAACTATTTTTGATATCGAATTTTCTGAAGGTGAGTTTATTGCAAAAGAAGTCGTGAGAACTACAATGCTTCACATAACGTTAGAAAAACAAATTCCAGAATTTACTCTAGATAGAGAGGGTCTTCTTGAAAAATTTTATGCTTTTGCTGGTTTTAAAGATATTCCTATTCAAGAGCATTCAGATTTTTCAAAACGCTTTTACTTACTGGGAGAAGACGAAATCGGTATTACTCAATTTTTTAATGAAGATTTAATTCATTTTTTTGAGAGTAATCCTTATTATCACATTGAATCAAATGGAAAAGGGTTGCTGGTATTTAGCAAAGAACGTCACGCAAGTATAAAAGAAATAAAAGCCTTATTCGATTTTGGAAAACGATTAAAACAAGTAATTACTTAAATTAAACTTATGCAATTATACCCCATAAATGCTGGAAATTTTAAACTTGATGGAGGTGCTATGTTCGGTGTTGTCCCAAAATCACTTTGGCAACGCACAAACCCTGCAGACGTAAACAATATGATAGATATTGCGGCACGTTGTTTGCTTATTGAAGATGGGGATCGATTGATTTTAATTGATACTGGAATGGGAAACAAGCAGAGTGATAAATTTTTTGGATATTATTATCTTTGGGGCAATGACAACCTTGATAGCTCATTAGCACAATATGGTTTTCATAAAAATGACATAACTGATGTTTTTATGACGCATTTGCATTTTGATCACTGCGGCGGTAGTGTGCAATGGAACAAAAATAGAACAGGTTATGAGCTTGCTTTTAAAAATGCCACATTTTGGAGCAATGAAGACCACTGGCGATGGGCTACACAACCCAATAAAAGGGAAAAAGCCTCTTTTCTAAAAGAAAATATTTTACCAATAGAAGAAAGCGGACAACTTAAATTTACTTCTGTTTCAAATGAATATATATTAAATAATTCTGAATTAGGCTTTGATATTTTCTTTGCTAATGGCCATACCGATAAGCAAATGATCCCAATGATTAAGTACAAGGAAAAAACCATATGTTTTATGGCTGATTTATTGCCAACAGCCGGTCATTTACCTGTTCCTTTTGTTATGGGTTATGACACAAGGCCTTTATTAACACTAGATGAAAAAGAACATTTTTTAAACCTTGCTGCGGATAATAATTTTTACTTATTTTTAGAGCATGACGCCCATAATCCAATAATAACGGTTAAACATACAGAAAAAGGTGTTCGCCTTAATGAGGTTTTTACTCCTAAACAATTATTTTAATACATCTTAACCTATGCGACTCTTGAATCAAAAATTATTTTTATACTTATTATTTGCTCTAATAATTACTAGTTGTGGCACCACGCAATTAGTAACTACTCCAATTGCGGATATTGATAATACGCCTTTAAAATTTAACCCCTTAACTGACGCTGAAGAAAAAGTTTGGGCACATTTAGATTTTATTTCAGACACTATTCCTGGTATGAGTGTCGATAAAGCCTATAATGAGGTTCTTAAAAGCAAAAAAGGAACAAAAGTCATTGTGGCTGTGATTGATTCAGGGATTGACATTGATCATGAAGATTTAGATGATGTCATCTGGAAAAATAAACATGAAGTTCCAAATAATAATAAAGATGACGATAATAATGGCTATGTGGATGATGTGCATGGTTGGAATTTTCTTGGTGAAGGCTATGATGAACAGCTTGAATATGTACGTTTGCTTGTAAGTGGTGATACAAAACACCCTCGATATGCAGAAGCACAAGCCGAATATCAAAAAGAGTACCAACAAACCAATTCGGCTAAAACACAATACGAACAATTGTTCAGTCAAATAAAAACTTCCGATGCTGCAATTTCTAAATATTTGAGCAAAGATATCTATACAAGAAAAGAGGTTGCATCAATACAAACAGAAGATCAAAATTTACTACAACATAAAAGTGTAATTATACAAACTTATGGTTTTGATATTGGTTCAATTTCTGAAACTAAAACATATTTTGAAGGCGCAATTAAATCATTTACGGAACGGCTATCCATTAATCTTAATAAGGAGCTTAAAGGAAGAAAAACAGGAGATGATCCCAATATTTTAAATGATAAGCCCGGCTATGGTAATGGCAATGTAAAACCAAGAAGCAAAGACGAAAGTCATGGCACTCATGTTGCTGGAATTATTGCGGCAGAACGCAATAATAATAAGGGCGTAAATGGAGTTGCAAACAATGTGATTATAATGCCCATTAGAGTAGTTTCAAATGGAGATGAATATGATAAAGATGTAGCGCTAGCAATTCGTTATGCTTCAGATAATGGCGCTAAAGTAATTAATATGAGTTTTGGCAAATATTACTCCCCTCATAGTGATTGGGTTAAAAATGCTATTATTTATGCTGAGCAAAAAGATGTCTTATTGATTAGTGGAGCAGGAAATGAATCTCTAAATTTAGATAATAAAACAAGTTATCCTAATGATCATGAGAATGGCGTAGAGTTTGTAAGCAACTTTATGTCAGTTGGTGCTACCGAACCAAAATACGGATCTGGAATTATAGGAAGTTATTCCAACTATGGGAAAAATACAGTTGATGTTTTTGCTCCAGGATCCAAAATATATTCGACTTACCCTAACAACACCTATGAATTTGCTGACGGAACTTCTATGGCTGCTCCTGCTGTTGCTGGGGTTGCTGCTTTAATTAGATCACAATATCCTAAATTATCAGCCGCTCAAGTAAAACAAGTTATTATGGATTCAGGATTGCCTTTAAAAACGAAGGTAGTTGTCGGTGGAGATTCAAATAAAATAAAACACTTTGGAGAGCTTTCTAAATCTTCAAAATTAGTAAACGTATATAATGCCTTAATTATGGCGAGTAAAATATCTAATTAATTTAAAACACATGAAAACGATACCATCAAAAATTCTTTTAATCACAATCATTTTAATTAGTATTAATTTAACTGCTCAGAACCCCGGTTATTGGCAACAGCATGTTGATTATACTATGGAAATTGATATGAATGTTGAAAATTTTCAATATCAAGGAACCCAAAAATTGGTATACACAAATAACTCTCCAGATGTTTTAACGCGTGTATATTATCATTTATACATGAATGCGTTTCAGCCAGGAAGCAATATGGATATGCGTTTACAAAACATATCAGATCCTGATGGTAGAATGGTTAATAATATTGGGACTAAAGAAAATCCAATTTATGAGAGTAGAATAAGCAAACTTAAGCCTAGTGAAATAGGTTATATGAATGTAAAATCTTTAACGCAAAATGGAAAATCACTTGAGTACAATTTAGTAGATACTGTTTTGGAGGTAACACTAGCAAGCCCGATTCAACCAGGTGAAAAAACAACCTTTGATATGGTTTTTAATGCTCAGGTACCTTTACAGATTAGAAGAAACGGAAGAAACAACAAAGAAGGTGTTGCCTTGTCAATGGCGCAATGGTATCCAAAAATGGCAGAATATGATTTTCAGGGCTGGCATGCAGATTCTTATATAGCTAGAGAGTTTCATGGGGTTTGGGGAGATTTTGATGTTAAAATTACTATCGATAAAAATTACACTATTGGAGGAACAGGTTACCTTCAGAACCCTGAAGAAATTGGTCACGGTTATGGTGCTAAGGGGTTAAAATCAACCAATACCACCGCAGATAAATTAACATGGCATTTTAAAGCTCCAAGAGTACATGATTTTACTTGGGCTTCAGACCCTGAATACACTCATGATACCATGCAAGTTCCAGATGGTCCTATGCTTCATTTCTTTTATAAAAGTACTATGGAGCAAGAAAAACTAGATAATTGGAAAAAACTACAACCAACCTCAGTAAAGTTAATGCAATATTTTAGCGAGAACGTTGGTAAATATCCTTATGATCAATACTCTGTTATTCAAGGAGGTGATGGAGGTATGGAATATGCTATGTGCACATTGATTACTGGGGGCCGAAATTTAAATAGCTTAATTGGTGTGACCTCACACGAAATGGCTCATACATGGTTTCAGTTTTTGCTAGCAACTAATGAAGCAAAAAACGAATGGATGGATGAAGGGTTTACAAGCTATATTAGCGCCTCAGCGCTAAACAGTATTATGAGTAGGAATCGTGAAAACCCTCACAGTGGTTCATATAGAGGTTATATTAGGCTAGCCAACTCCGGTTATGAACAACCACTTACCACACATGCTGATCGTTACAATGTGAATGGCGCTTATGGTACTGCTGCCTATAGTAAAGGCGCCGTGTTTCTTGCGCAGCTAGGTTATGTTATTGGCGAAGACAATTTAAAAGCCACATTAAAAAAATACTTTGACGATTTTGCTTTTAAACACCCAACACCAAATGATATTATACGTACTGCTGAAAAAGTTTCTGGCTTAGAACTAGATTGGTATTTAATGGATTTTGCACAAACAACAAATACCATTGATTACGGAATAAAAACAGTTGAAGCTACTGATAAAACAACAAAAATAATCCTTGAACGCAAAGGCTTAATGCCAATGCCTATTGATTTAACAGTCGAATATCTTGATGGAACTGCTGAAAAATTTTACATTCCCTTGGAGATGATGAGGGGCGAAAAACCAACCCAAAAAGATGTTACTATTTTACCAGATTGGTCTTGGGCTAATAATGGTTTTAGCTTTGGTTTGAATGTTGAAAAAAGTAAAATTAAATCAGTTACAATTGATCCTGTTGGGAAAATGGCAGATATTGATATTACAAATAATATTATTGACTTTTCTATAACTAAAGACGAATCAAAATTAAAAAAGGATTAAAACCAGGTTTCTTTAGAATAACTTTTTGTTTTTGAAACTCGCTCTCTATTTGTAACAAATAAATGGGTTTGATCAGTTTGTTTGCTTCTATAGCCAAGTAAGTGAAAGATTGACTTAGCAAAATATTTTGCAATTTTAAGGTTTACCTTTAACACACCTTTTTCTTTATTATGCCAAGAAATACCTGGCATTAAAGTAAAAACTTTGTCTGCTTTAATATCTCTCAAAAGAATAGAAAGCTTTAAAAAGAATGGATGGATTTTTCTTATCAGGAAAAACCCCTCATTACCACTTTTTTGATATAAAGGCATAAATATATGTCCTGTGTATTTTGAAAAAATTTCTTGTCCATTATGAAGCGCTATTAGGGTTCGTCTTTTAATTGGTTCAAAACTTTTAAATGCAGGTAAAATTTCAAAAACATCAGAATCTTTTATTCGATGTAAATAAATAACTTCAAAAGTTTTAGATAAATTTTGTGAAGCAGATTTTAAAAACTCGTGATGTTTATTTGTATTTATTCTTTTTATAACATTTGAATATTCTAAGGCTAAATTGATAAATGCAATATTATTTAAAATAGCTTGTTTATTATCGTGTTGACCAGATTCAAAGCCCAAAGACACATAGCCCAACGTGTTTATGTAGCTCAGTAATGGCCCTTGTAAATACTCTTCAATACCTAAAACAATTGGAACCGGGAATTGCTGTGAGAATTTTCTATTAATTATAGCATCATTAATAGTTATAAAGGGCAATGTTTTACTTGAAGTTGTATGGAGATCTATAAAGTAAAATGGCCCTTTATTATTTAATATTATATC
>UPTN01000464.1_pt1 | contig 21203 bp, 17 predicted proteins | sample 2160111 | NCBI WGS metagenome assembly UPTN01 (sample SAMN06265058, study PRJEB28932) | marine metagenome | isolation source: Columbia River Estuary | place: USA:Columbia River Estuary, USA | collected 2014-05-05
GGCGCAATTTCTACACGTACCCGCGCCAGCCGTAAACCTGTGACGAACCGACAATGCAATATCACAAGTTTGGATCGCATTGAAATTGATGACCCGGTGGGAGCGATCTCATTGCATGGTGTTATTGGTTTGTTTGGGCCGTTGTTAAACCGCCAGCGAAGGGCAGGTGCAAATACCTGCCCTAGGGTTTCGCGTACTCATTAATATAAGGAAGGTCGGACATCGAGACGTCTTTTATCTCATTCAGGAAAGCACGCGCTGCCAGCGACAGGTGTTTGCCGCTGCGTTCAACAATGCCATAGGACCTTTTCGGGAAGTACTTGCTCATGTTTCTCACCACCAGTCGGTCATCTTCACGCAGACAGATGCCCGTGGTGATGGACACTCCGAAATCCAGTTCAACGTAGCGCTTGATAACTTCCCAGCCGCCGACCTCGAGCACGACATTAAATGGTACGCCGTGCTGTTGAAAGATGCGGTCAACCATACGCCAGGTGGTCAGTCTCCGCGGCGGCAAAATCAAGCCATAAGGCGCGATGTCTTTCAGTTGTACGTGCTTTTTGGCGGCTAGCTTGTGGCCCAGCGGCATGATCAGTTCCGGGTCGAAAGAATAAAGCGGGATATAGATAATATCGCTTGGTATGTCGAGCATTGAGCCGACCGCGAAATCAACCTCGTCCTTACGGATCATTTCCAAACCGTCACGACCGGTAACGTTGCGCAGCTCAACACGGATGTTGGGGTGTTTTTTACGGAAGGCTGATACCAGCTTGGGCAGGATATACATGATCGTCGATTCACCGGCGGCGATGACCACTTTGCCTGAGTCGAGGTTGCCCCGTACCTCTTTGTCAAAACGCTCCGCGAGGCCGTCCATGTCTTCCACCAGCGGTCTGGCCATGTCGAGCAGTTTTCTGCCGTCGGGCGTTAGCTGAATACGTGGTCCGCGGCGCTCAAAAAGCACCACATGCATTTCATCTTCCAGGGCTTTGATCTGGAGGCTGATGGCAGACTGGCTAAGAAACAATTCGTCTGCGGTATCGGTCATTTTCCCCGTTCGCGCCACCGAACAGAACGCCCTGAGCTGTTTGAGGGTGTTTCCCTTGTAGTATTTTACGGTTTTCTTCTTCATTTCAATTAGATGCATTATTAAAAAAACTAATAATAGATATTGAAACATTTATATTGTCAAAGATAAAGCAATGTAGGTATTCTTAAAAAACGTATTCGCCGGATTAGGACAATTTTGAATGAACATGTCTGCTGACAATCAAAGGACCGCAAAACTTGAAGTAACCAACCCGCTGATTGGCGAAGGGGAAATGATTCTTTCGCCTGCGGCACAGGATTTTCTAGCGGAGCTTGCGGGCAGGTTTTTTCCCGAGTTGCAGGACTTGTTGTTGGCACGCAAAGTGCGCCAGGCAGAATTTGATCAGGGGGCCGTCCCCGGCTTTGACCCGGCCACCAGTGATATTCGTGAAGGTGACTGGCAGGTCGCGCCTATTCCGGCAGAAGTGGCAGACCGCCGCACCGAAATCACCGGGCCGGTCACTCGCAAAATGGTCATCAATGCGTTGAATTCCGGCGCACAGGTTTACATGGCCGATTTTGAAGATTCAACAGCCCCGACGTGGTCGAACGTCATCGATGGTCAGGTTAATCTGCGTGATGCCATCCGCCGGCAAATAGACTTTAGTGCCGAAGGGGGGAAGCGCTACGCGCTGAATGACAAAACCGCCATATTGATGGTGCGTCCCCGCGGCCTGCACTTGCCGGAAAGGCACTTGAAGCTGGATGGCATGCCGATTCCCGGTGCCCTGGTAGACTTTGGTTTGTTCCTGTTCCATAACCACGCTGAACTTCTCGCGCGCGGTAGTCAGCCTTATTTTTATCTGCCCAAGCTTCAGCACTACAAAGAGGCAGCCTGGTGGGAGAAGGTGATTGCGTGGTCAGAGAAGCGCCTGGGCATTGAGCACGGGACGGTTCGTGTAACTCTGTTGATTGAGACGCTTCCGGCCGTGTTCCAGATGCACGAAATACTGTATGCACTGCGGGACAGAATCCTGGGTTTGAATTGTGGTCGCTGGGATTACATCTTCAGCTACATTAAAACCTTTAGAAACCATCCGGACCGGGTTTTACCAGATCGTGACCAGGTGGGTATGACCGTGCCGTTTTTGGCCAGTTATTCAAAATTATTAATTCAAACCTGCCACGCGCACGGCGCGTTCGCCATGGGCGGCATGGCGGCGCAAATTCCAATTCGTGGCGATGACGCGGCCAATGCTGCTGCCATGGAAAAAGTCCGGCTCGACAAGCAGCGTGAAGCGGGTAATGGCCACGATGGCACGTGGGTCGCGCACCCCGGTCTGGAACCGCTTTCCCGGGCCGAATTTGACAAGGTACTCACCGGCCCCAACCAGATTGACCGCAAGCTGGGCGACTTCAAAGTAAATGCCGATGACCTGATTGCCCCCAGCGAAGGCAATATCACCGAGGCCGGCGTCCGCAAAAATATCCGTGTTGCCATTCAATACCTGGCTGCGTGGCTGACCGGCAACGGGTGTGTGCCGATCGACAATCTGATGGAAGACGCCGCCACCGCCGAAATTGGCAGAACCCAGTTATGGCAGTGGGTAAAACAAGGCGCACAACTGGAAGACGGGCGGAAAATTACCCAGCAATGGCTTGATGGGTTGTTTGAGCAAGAAAAGAACCTTCTTCTTGCTTCTGCACCTGCCGGCTTCAAGCAGGCCATTACCGATGCCACGAACCTACTACGGCAAATGACCAGCAACCCTGAATTGGACGAGTTCCTGACTTTGCCGGCCTACAAACAACTTAGCGACTAATACTTACTGCACTTATATTTAAAAGATATAGAGGATTAACCATGTCAAAATATTCCGATAACATCGCCTCACTGGAAAGCGTATGTAAAACTGCAGGCAACTCCTGGGATGCCATTAACCCTGAATCTGCCGCCCGTATGCGTGTCCAGAACAGGTTTAAAACCGGTCTGGAAATTGCCCAGTACACGGCCGATATCATGCGCGATGATATGGCGGCCTACGATGCCGACTCTTCTCAATTCACCCAGTCACTGGGTTGCTGGCATGGCTTCATCGGCCAGCAAAAAATGATCTCTATCAAAAAGCACTTTGGCAGCACCAAGAAAAAGTACTTATACCTGTCCGGTTGGATGGTTGCGGCGCTGCGTTCTGAATTCGGGCCGCTGCCTGATCAGTCCATGCATGAGAAAACCACGGTTCCCGAACTGATCAAGGAGCTATACACCTTTCTTCGCCAGGCAGACTCACGTGAGCTGAACGGCCTGTTCCGCGATCTGGATGCGGCCCGGGCCGCCGGTGATGCTGCTAATGAAGCCGTAATTCTCAAAAAAATCGACAGTTTTGAAACACATGTTGTGCCCATCATTGCCGATATCGATGCCGGCTTCGGCAACGCGGAGGCTACCTATTTGCTGGCCAAACAAATGATTGAAGCGGGTGCCTGCGCCCTCCAGATCGAAAACCAGGTATCCGATGAAAAACAATGCGGTCATCAGGACGGTAAAGTCACGGTTCCGCATTCTGATTTTCTGGCCAAGATCAATGCGTGCCGCTACGCATTTCTGGAACTGGGTATCGATAATGGCATCATCGTCGCCCGCACCGATTCCCTCGGCGCCGGTCTCACCAAGCAGATCGCGGTAACCCACGAGCCGGGTGATCTGGGTGACCAGTACAATTCATTCCTCGATTGCGAGGAAATTAACCCGGAAGATATGCACAATGGTGATGTTGTTCTTAAGCGCGATGGCAAGCTGCTGCGTCCCAAGCGGCTGGAATCGAACCTGTTCCAGTTCCGTGCCGGCACCGGTGAGGACCGTTGCATTCTCGACTGCATCACGTCCCTGAACAATGGCGCCGACATGATCTGGATCGAGACTGAAAAGCCTCACATTGGTCAGATCGGCGGCATGGTCGATCGTATTCGCGAGGTTATTCCCAACGCCAAGCTGGTGTACAACAACAGCCCGTCTTTCAACTGGACACTTAACTTCCGTCAGCAGGTATTTGATGAGTGGAATGAGCAGGGTAAAGATTTGTCATCCTACGACCGCAAGCACCTGATGAGCGTCGACTATGATGCCACCGAACTGGGCCTGGCCGCGGACGACAAAATCCGTACCTTCCAGACCGAGGCGGCCCGTGATGCCGGCATCTTCCATCACCTCATTACATTGCCGACCTATCACACCGCCGCACTTTCCACCGACACCCTGTCAAAAGAGTACTTTGGTGAAATGGGCATGCTGGGCTATGTGCAGCACGTGCAGCGTGAGGAAATTCGCAAGGGTATCGCCTGTGTGAAACACCAGATCATGTCGGGTTCCAATATTGGTGATGACCACAAAGAGTACTTTGCCGGTGATGCAGCCCTTAAGGCTGGCGGTAAAGACAACACGATGAACCAGTTTGGCTGAGTTCTCGGTTGAAAAGTAGTTTGAGAAGGGTGGGCTTGTGTCCGCCCTTTTTTTTGTTCGTCGCATGACTCTAACCCCGATGCTTTCGGAGGCTCAAAATAAAAGGGCGCTCCAAAAGAAGCGCCCTCGAGTTGCACGATTAAAGATTAAGGTGTGCCTTAGTCATTACCCGCGCGCCGCTGCCGTTTTTCCTTGCGTCGCTCCTGCCGGTCTTCCGCCATGCTCTCCAGGCGGGCACGTTGCTCTTCGGTGAGTTGACTGTAGATATCTGACAGCGCTTTACCCGCGATCTCAATACGGTCGGCAGCCATTTTGCCTTCGGCTTTGGCCAGCGCGGCTACTGCTTTGGCGTCATAGACCTCGGCCTTGATCAGGTTTTTCAGTTGCTGATGACCTGCTTTCGTTTCTTTCATGATCGGCTTTAGCTGTTGTTTCATGTCCTGCATCACCGCTTTGACCTGATCCTTTTGTGAGTCATCAAGGTCCAGGCGCCTGAGGGCCTTCATCATTTGGTCGACCACCGGCATGGTTTGGGGTCCGCGTTGATGATGCTGTGCCTTTTTCCCGGGACCCCCGTAACCATCCTTTGCCAGTACGGCTCCAGTGCTTGCCAGCAGCATTGTGGTAATAAGTGTGATCACTAGCTTGTTCATAGACGATTCCTTGGGTTGTTGAGTGGGTTGGCTTGTAGTGTATGAGACAACATTTCACTGTCTGCTTGGGTTATGGTTGTGTAAAGAAGCGTAAAGCCGCCCCAAAAACATCCCCGTTGAGTAAAATCAAATCTGAAAAATCACCTGACAAGCCAATGACACAAACCATACTCATAGCGGATGACGATACGGAACTTTGCGATTTGTTGCGCGAATATCTTGGGTTGGAAGGCTTTGAAGTGCGACTGGCTCATGATGGTGAACAAGCCTTAAAAGAGTCACGGCGACCGGGTCTTGATGCCATGGTGCTTGATATCATGATGCCGCGTATGAACGGCATTGATGTGCTGCGCAACTTGCGTAAGGAGTCAGAGTTGCCGGTGATCATGCTGACCGCGCGAGGTGATGATCTGGACCGGATTATCGGTTTGGAGCTAGGGGCGGATGACTACCTGTCGAAACCTGCCAACCCACGTGAATTGCTTGCTCGAATCCGTGCGGTGTTGCGCAGGGCAAGTGCGCATTCGACTGTGGCGATCCTGGATGTGGGTGATCTCAAACTCAACCAGGCCGGCCGCGAACTGCATCGTGACGGGCAGCTGATGGATCTTACGAGTACGGAGTTCAGTATCCTGCAATTGTTGTTGCAACGTAGTGGTGAGGTGGTTGAAAAAAAAGACCTCTACCTGGCAGCGTTAGGTCGTGAACCCGTCGCGTATGACCGAAGTATTGATATGCATGTGAGCAATTTGCGCAGAAAACTAGGGCCTGCGAGGGACGGAAGCGAACGCATTGAAACCATCCGCGGCATTGGTTACCAATATCGTACCGGAGCTGACAGATGATGCCGCGTATGTTCTGGAAACTGTTTTTTGCGTTGTGGTTGAGCATCATGGCTTTTGCAGTGGTGGTCAGTTGGATAAATCAGTCCGTTATATTAAGTAACGCGATGGAGGAGCCTGCAGATTCATTCCAGGTGAAACAGCAACGCTTTAAGGCAAAGCTGATTGGAGATTTGCAGGCGGGTGATGAACGCCGGGCAAAAAAAACCCTCCAGAGCCTGCCACGCGCGATACGTAATCATGTCTTTGTTCTGAATCCGCAAGGCAGAGAATTATTAGGTCGTGAACGTCTGCTGGATAGGCAAAAACAAGGCAGGGTGAAGTTAACAACCCGGAAGGTTGAAAATTCAAAAGGGCAGGTTTATACGCTGCTCAGCTCAGGCCGGCCACCGCCACGGGCGTTACTTGCGCCTGGTCCGCAGGGCGTTGGAATGCGGTTGATAGTGGCCGCCGTTATCAGCGCTTTTGTCAGTTGGTTGCTGGCCCGCTATCTGGCCGCGCCGCTCGCACTGTTGAGCCGCGCAAGTCGACAGCTGGCATCCGGCGATCTATCGGTCAGGGTTGGCGCGCCTCTGGACCAGCGCGCTGATGAATTTGGCCAGTTGGCTCTCGATATGGATGAAATGGCGGGGCGTTTGCAAACTGCCCAACAGGCCAACCAGCGACTATTGCGCGACGTCAGTCATGAATTACGTTCACCGTTGGCGCGCTTGCGGGTTGCGTTGGAGATAGCACGGAAAAAGGATCAAAACGTGGTTGAGGTTGAGCTTGACCGGATTGAGTTGGAAAGTGAAAGGCTTGAAAAGCTGGTTGATGAAGTGCTTGGCCTGCTACGTGAGTCATCAGACTCACAGTCGTTAAATGTGCAGTCTTTTGATCTTGCGGATTTGCTGCAGGATCTGGTGGAATCGGTTAATTATGAAATCGGTGACGCGCGTCAAAAAGTTGAAGGCCAGTTCAAGCCGCCTTTGTTGTTAGAGGCTGACCGCGAATTACTCTGGCGGGTATTTGAAAACCTGCTGAGGAATGCTCTGCTGCATGGGGGTGACGCCGGTGGAATTCGCTTGTCCTCGCAAGCGCTTTCCGACACCGAGATTCAGGTGGTGGTGCAGGACCGTGGTCCGGGTATTGGGGAGACGTACATCAAGCGAATCTTTGAACCCTTTTATCGGGTGGATGAAGCTCGCAACAGGGATTCAGGCGGCCATGGCCTGGGGCTGGCCATCGCGGCCTCTGCGGTCCGTCGCCACGGGGGCAGAATCTCCGCTACAAACCGTCGGTCTGGCGGCTTGGAAGTCGTGGTGGTGTTGCCGGTTAACAATGAACGTGGATCAGTCGCGTGAAAACAGGAAAGCCATCACTTCCTGCGGGGAATCAACGTAACAAAGGTTCATAAGCAGCCGGTCAAGACTCATCGATAAAAGGTGCCGGCTACATTTACGTAAATGTATCCGGCACCTTTTATTACGTTTATTCCGGCAGCTCTGTGGCGCCGACCAATGGACCGAAATACAGGGCGTTTACCCACAGGCGTTCGGTGCCGCGCCAGAATCCGCGGAAAATGGGGTTATTGGCAAAACGCACCACCAGACCCTTGCCGTGGCGCTCTGCGATAACAGCGGGTTGGCCGCTCATCTCTTTTAGCCGTTGTTCGCCGATATAACCGCTTACCAGTGGTTTTTGCGCATATCGCACTGGTGTGGCAAACGGGTTTTCGCTGGCTTTCAGCAGGGTGTCTCCGCGGCGGAAAAACGGCATGCTGTCGTTGTAACCGAAGGCGACGGGGTGGGTGCTATCGAGTTGCACTGTCACAATGGCGCCGCCAATCGTTCTTTGGGCCCTTTGGTCATCAAAATCGGCATAGGCCATGGTTTGCGGTTTGTCTTTCGCGGTCGGGTCTTCGGGTGTTGCTTTTTTGCAGCCGCCAGTGTCAAAGCACAGTGTCTCGGCCCATGTGGCAGCGCCCTGTATCGCCACCAACGTGCCGCCGCTGTTTACCCATGCGGCAATACGTTTTTTCATCTTTTTGTCGATATCTGTGTATTTACCCTCCACCATCAACAGGTGCGTGTAGTCATTCATATCAACCTGTTTCAGGTGCGACAAATTGACCATGACAGGTGCTACGCCCAGGTTTTTATCGAGTTGGTACCAGGCCTCGCCGGCATCGTAGCTACGGGCGCCCTCACCGACAATCAGTAATGGCCTAATGGGTTTTACCAGCTTGAAATGACTCGTGCCCAGACCGGGTCCCGTGGTGGTTAATAGGGTGTGATGTGAGTGGACATTGACGCCTTCGGTCGCGGCTTGTTGGAGCGCTGCAAAAATAGCAGCGGTCTTGTCGTTGTCCTGTATCCCGGCGAGTATGACCAGACTGCCTTCGCCAAAGCTCAAAGCGCTTGAACCGTTGCCGGTGCTAAATGGTTTGGTGGCGGCGCGTACCCGGGCACCCACATCCAGCAGGTCTTGCAGCACCGCTGGCGCCTTCATCTGCTGCCACGAAACCATCCACACAAGGGCATCGGGGTCAGGCGTGATGGTGGCCTGTGGTGAGGCTTCATCCAGGGTTGCCGGCATGCGGGCCAGCTTGGCCATTGGCAGGTTGTAGGCCAGCGGCAGGCTCCATGCCGAAACATCGTAAAACGTGTTGTCTTCAAACTTGGTGCGGGTCTCAAGCATGGCTTGCGCCAATCCAAACTGGCGTTGTTTTACCGGAACCACCCAGGCGTGACCGGGTTTGAAAGTTTTCCCGTTCGCGCTGACTTCACTGCCGAGTGGAAGATATTCAACCTGATGGCGTTTGAACACATCCATCAGCTCCAGCGCCCTTGCGGGGTCGTTGTTGTCGCCGATGACCCATGCCTGGAAGCCCGCCTTTGCCGCTCTTTGCTGCATCGTTTTGAAAAAGTCTGTCTGGTACTTTTTAAACTCATTTCGGAGCTCAAAAGCACCTTTGATGGAGGACAGCGAAGTGCGCACTTGGTTGTGTATGGCTTCCTGAAAAGTCAGGGGGCCTGAGTCACGGTTGTATAACGCGCCGTTGACCCGCGGCTGTTCAAACAGGATGCCGATGGCGCCGTTGATATCCGGGTACGTTGACCCTTTGCCGTAATAAAAATCATCGTAAGTATCTTCGGTAAAGTACATCTCGCCAGCACTGTCCAGGCTTTTTGCATGATAGGTGGCCAGGGCTCGGGTCATTTCGAGGTTTGCAGCCGTGGTTAGTGGATGCTGTCTGGTTGGCACGCCGGGCTGGAAGAAAAATCCATCCTCACCGGTCTCGTGGTGGTCGGTAAGTACATGCGGCATCCAGCGCTGGTACTCGGTAATACGTGCCTGGGATTCGGGGTGTACCAACGGCAGCCAGTCACGGTTCAGGTCAAACAGGTAGTGATTGGTCCTGCCGCCTGGCCAATCCTGGTAGTGGATGCGGCCGTTGCGGTTGCCTACTGGGTTAACGCTGCGATTCGCGTTGGACCAGCTTGCGAAACGCTCGAGGCCGTCCGGGTTGAGGCTTGGGTCGAGGATGATAATGGTGTTCTCGAGCAGGTCTTTCACATATTGGGAGCGCGACGCGCTCAGGTACCAGGCAACGATGGGCGCGGCATTGGCACCGCTGGCTTCATCCCCGTGCACGCTATAGCCGAGCCAGATGACCAACGGTGCGTCGGTGTCACCGCTGGTGATGCTGTCCAGGTGAGCTTCGCGAAGCTCTTCAAGCTTCGACTGATTCTCTTTTGAACTGATGATCACCTGCAGCAATGGTTTTTGCTCATAGGTGTATCCCGTTACCTTGATACTGACCCTGTCGGATTCTTCTGCGAGTGTGTACATGTACTGCACCAGCGAGGGGTGCTGAACTCTCCAGTCGCCCGGATTCCAGCCAAATTTTGACTCGGGTGACGGTATTGATAAGTCCAGTTCGGCATCCTGGGGCAGGTATTCAGCGGAGGTTTTTGCGAAGGTGGCGGGGCTAGTCAGGAAAAACACCAGTATGCCGAGGATAATTGTTAGTGAGCGCACAGCGAACTCCATTATTTTTTTCACGGGGAAGCTGCATTCTATGGCAAGTTGAAACAGTTTTCCTTAGTCGGACGCAAAGGGTGTTTTACGGCTATTCTGCTGCTAAAATTGCCTTATGAACTATTTAAAATTTATTCTGTTATTTGTTGCTGCGATGGTGGCTCAAATAGCACACGCTCAGGCGCAAGCGAGCCTGCTTGAGCTGCCGCCCGGATTTAAGGCGGAGATCTATGCAGACGGTGTTGAAAATGCCCGTCAATTAGTGCGCGGGGACAAAGGGACGGTTTTTGCCGGTAGCCGGCGTGCAGGCAAATTGTGGGCGCTTACAGACGCGAACGGAGACCAAAGAGCGGAGCAGGTCAGGTTGATCGCGAATAAGCTTGAAATGCCCTCGGGTATCGAGTTTCGTGATGGTGCACTGTATGTTGCCGCGGTGGGGCGGATACTGCGATACGACAATATTGAATCCTTGCTCGATACTCCACCTGAGCCAGTGGTAGTCACTGACGCGTTGCCCGATAAAACGTATCACGGCTGGAAATATTTACGTTTTGGGCCGGATGACAAGCTTTATGTTCCGGTAGGTGCGCCCTGCAACAACTGTGAAGAAGCGGGTTTTGGTGAAATACGCCGCATGAACGCCGACGGTAGCGGTATGGAGACTTTTGCAAAAGGTGTGCGTCACAGTGTTGGGTTGACGTTTCATCCCGAAACCGGACATTTATGGTTTACCGAGAATGGCAAAGACCTGATGGGTGACGATATTCCGGCAGACGAACTGAACCATGCTCCACAGGCAGGCATGCACTTTGGCGCGCCATATTGTCATCAGGGAGACCTGTTGGATAACGAGTTCGGACACGGCAAAAGCTGTGACGATTACACACCACCGACAGCAAAATTGGTCGCGCATGGCGCCGCGCTGGGTCTGGCTTTTTATACTGGCGCGATGTTCCCGCCCGAATACAAAAACCGTTTGTTTATTGTCCAGCATGGCTCATGGGACCGCGCCCAGAAGGTCGGTTATCAAATACTTGCGCTGGAAGTGCTGCCCGATGGCAAAGTCGTGAATGAAACAATATTTGCATCCGGCTGGAAGCAGGGTGAAGAGGTGCTGGGCAGGCCCAGCGATGTTCTCGTGATGCCCGATGGAGCTCTGCTTGTGGCCGATGACCGGGCCAACGTAATTTACCGAATCAGTTACACGAAGTGACACTGATACAAATTATAGTTCTGTCGCTGATACAGGGTTTGACTGAGTTTTTGCCGGTCTCAAGTTCCGCGCATCTGATCCTGGGCAGCAGGGTGTTCGACTGGCCCGATCAGGGGCTGGTGTTTGATGTTGCGACGCACCTTGGTACGTTGCTGGCGGTATTGGTGTATTTCCGTAAAGACATCTGGGGCATGGTTACGCCCTGGTTCAGTGCAGATCAGGCGCACGAAGAATCCCGCAAACTTGGATTAACGCTGGTGCTCGCCAGTATTCCTGCTATTGCCGCCGGCGGGTTGCTGCATGGTCTGGTTGAGTCAGCACTCAGGGACACGCGCGTCATTGCGTTCAGCACCATTGGTTTCGGTTTTTTGTTGTACTGGGCCGATGCCCGCTTTGCGCGCAGCAAGACACTGCAGGATATGAACATGAAATCCGGGGTCATGATTGGCCTGGCTCAAATGCTGGCGCTGATTCCGGGCACATCGCGATCGGGGATCACCATTACCATGGGCCGCATGCTCGGTTTTAATGCAGATACGGCGGCGCGTTTTTCCTTTCTTCTTTCAATTCCTGTCATTGCGGCGGCCGGTGGTTACGGTGTATTGCGTATGCTGATGAATGATGCCGCTATTGACGGGGTTCAATTTGCTATGGCCGTTGGGCTTTCAGCGCTGGCGGGATGGTTTTGTATTGCCGCGTTCCTTGCGTTGTTGCAGCGCGTTGGTTTGGTGCCTTTTGTTGTCTATCGCCTCGCGCTGGGCGTGGCCCTGCTTTGGATCGCGTATTAATTTATTTACGCACCATATTGGTGCATAAATGGTTTGGTTGTGCGATAATGGTGCAGTATTGAATTCTTCAATCTGCGCTGAATTCTTTGATGTGACACAAAAGTCTCAAACTGGTGTCTAAATGTCGTGAAAACACAGCTAATATTCCACAGTTAAACACAATCACTGGTTGGTCTTTGTGGCGCATTTTGGCATGACTTCTGCATATATATTAGTGACCCATTTTGGACTTCTATCCAGTTAACAGCATAGGAACATAGACATGAGCGTGGAAAACATCCAGAAGATGATTATTGATGAAGAGGTTGAGTTCGTCGATTTACGGTTTTGTGATACCTCAGGTAAAGAGCAACACGTCAGCATGCCTGTTGGCATGATGGACGAAGAGTTTTTTGAAGAGGGCAAGATGTTCGATGGTTCTTCGATCAAGGGTTGGAAGGGTATCAATGAGTCCGACATGGTCTTGATGCCAGACCTTGACTCGGCTGTCATGGATCCGTTCATGGAGCACAGCACGATGATTGTTCGTTGCGATGTGCTTGAGCCAAACACCATGGAAGGATATAACCGTTGCCCACGCTCACTGGCCAAACGCGCTGAAGCCTACCTGCAGTCCACTGGTATTGCGGACACCGCTTTCTTTGGGCCGGAGCCTGAGTTTTTTGTCTTTGACAGCGTCAGCTTTGGCACCGACATGCATTCGACTTTCTACTCAATCGATTCGGAAGAGGGTGCCTGGAACACCGGTGCCGAATATGAAGAAGGCAACCACGGTCATCGCCCACGCGTTAAAGGCGGCTACTTCCCGGTTCCTCCGGTTGACGGCCTGCACGATTTGCGCGCCAGCATTTGCGAAATTCTGGAACACATGGGTGTGCCGGTTGAGGTGCATCACCACGAAGTGGGCACTGCCGGTCAGTGTGAAATTGGTACCCGGTTCAATACACTGACCCGCAAGGCTGATGAGTTGTTGATTCTTAAATATGCAACACACAACGCTGCACACGCTACGGGCCGCACTGCAACCTTCATGCCCAAACCGCTGGTAGGTGATAACGGATCCGGCATGCATGTTCATATCTCTCTTTTCAAGAACGGTGAAAACCTGTTTGCTGGTGATGAATATGGTGGCCTTTCAACCATGGCGCTGCACTTCATCGGCGGTATTTTCAAGCATGCCAGAGCAATCAACGCTTTTGCGAACGCTTCCACCAACAGCTACAAGCGACTGGTGCCCGGCTACGAGGCCCCCGTGATGCTGGCCTACTCTGCCCGCAACCGTTCGGCGTCCATCCGTATTCCTCATGTTGGCAGCCCCAAAGCGCGGCGTATAGAGGTGCGGTTTGGTGACCCGACGGCAAATGGTTACCTGATGTTTGCCGCCATGATGATGGCCGGCCTTGACGGTATTAGGAACAAGATCGATCCGGGCCCCGCCATGGACAAGGACCTATACGACCTGCCGCCTGAAGAAGTTAAAGACATCCCTACGGTGTGTGTCAGCCTGGCTCAGGCGCTTGAAGCGCTGGATGCTGACCGGAAGTTTCTTACTGTCGGCGGTGTATTTGATGATGACCTTATTGATGCGTATATACGACTCAAAATGGAAGAGGTCACGCGGTTCCGTATGGCAACACATCCAGTTGAATTCGATATGTATTATTCTGTTTAAGGGGCTGTCGTCCGGCAGTCTCAAGTGATCAGGTGCGCCCCGCAAGACGCGGGGCGCATCAGTCGGTATTGAAATGGAGTCTGGCGATGAAAGTAGCTATTCGCAAAACAATGCTGTTGGTTCTGGCGGCTCTGCTGCTGACTTTTGTTGCTGACCCATTAATGGCGCAGGTTTACAAAATTGTAGATAAAGACGGCAACATTACCTATACCGATACCCCGCCCAACGATGGTTCCAAGCCGATTAAATTACGTCCAATCAGCATTATTGAAGCGCCGGTGTACGAAAAAGCGCCAGTGGCTGATAAAGGGGGCGTGACCGCTGAGGAAGAAGAAGAGAAACCTCTACGTTACCTGCGCGGCCAATACAGAGATTTTGCGATTTCATCACCCCGCCCCGAAGAGACCATCCAGAACCCTGAAAATGCCATCGTCATTAACTGGCGTGTCGCAAGCGCACTGCTGCCGGGTATGTACGCCAATGTATTTGTGGATGGTGCTCTGCAGGGAAAAACCAGCGATCGGGTTGTTCGGGTTAATGGTCTGGATCGTGGTGAGCATACGGTTTCCGCAGAGTTGAGAGATAGTAAAAACCGCCTCATTGTTACCGCGCAGCCTGTCGTGTTTTTCATCCGTCAACCCGGGCTCATCAACAATGCATTTCGACCGGCCGCCGCGGGCGGTTGATTTCTTGCGGATCACCAGTGCTTGATTTGCTTTCTACTGCAGTTGTCGAACTGGACGATCAAGGCTGTATTCGCGATATGAATGCCGCCGCTGAAGATTGTCTCGCAATTGGCAGAAAGCGCGCCTGTGGTGCTTTGTTGAGCGATCTTGAAGGCATCCCCGCTGCCTTGTCGAAGGCAGTATCAGCAACGGCCCAAGAGCAGCACGCCCGCCGTCTGCGTGAGCTCAAGCTGGCGGGCGGCCAGTTTGATTGCACCATCCAGCCTATTCCCGGGCGACACATATTGCTGGAGTTTTATGATCTTAAATGGCAGCTACAACAAACCAGACTGCAACAGCGGGAAGTGCAGACTGGAATGTTGGATTTGATCAGGCGTAACCTGGGCCACGAAATTCGTAACCCCCTTGGCGGTATTCGCGGTGCCGCGCAAATGATGGCGGCCGAGTTGAAAGGCCGTGAATTGGGCACATTGGCAGAGTTGATCATGCGCGAAGTAGACCGTGTTGATGAGTTGCTGTCCCAGTTTGGAAAACCGGAGCTTGATTGCTGTCCGGTAGATTTACACTACGTTCTGCAGGAACCTACCGAGTTATTGATGCTCGAGTCGGCTGAAAGCGTAGAGATCATCCAGGATTATGACCCCAGCATTCCCGAGATTTCCGCAGACGCGCCAGCACTGCGGCAGTTGTTTTTAAACCTGTTGCGTAACGCTTTTCAGGCCGGTGCCAGCCAAATTAAAATTCGCAGCCGGGTTGATTTTGACGGCGCCCAGTTAAAGCCCGGAACCAACAGCATTGTGCGGCTGGATATTGAAGACAATGGCTGTGGTGTGCCCGAATCCCTGCGCGGCATGCTGTTTTTGCCGCTGGTAACCGGGCGTCGTGACGGGACCGGGTTGGGGCTTGCTCTGGCACAGCAGATTGCCGCCGCTCACGAGGGGTTGTTGACTTACACCGCGCTTGAGACCGGTAGCCGCTTTACCCTCAGGCTGCCACTGGAGCGAAACCATGGTTGAGCAAGTTTTGATTTGGGTAGTGGATGATGATGAGGCGATCCGTTTTGTGTTGGAGAGGGCATTAGGCCGCGCCGGATATAAAACGCAAAGTTTCGGCAACGTGCAAGCGGTCACCACAGCACTTGATGAGGGTCAACCGGCCGTTATCATCACCGATATACGTCTGCCGGATGCCGATGGCCTGAGTGTTTTAAAGGCTCTGGAGGACCGTGGCATCGAAGTCCCGGTGATTGCCATGACGGCATTTTCCGATCTTGAGCAGGCGGTTTCGGCGTTTCAGTCGGGTGTGTTCGATTACCTCTCAAAACCATTTGACCTCGAGCAGGTACTCGCGGTGGTTGCCCGCGCATCTGCTACCCCTGAAACAGGGCTGGCGGCAGCAGCGACCACCAAGGCGGACCAGTTGATTGGTGAATCAGCGGCTATGCAGGAGGTGTTCCGCACCATCGGCAGGTTATCGCGCTCCAGTATCAGCGTTTTATTAACTGGCGAAACCGGTAGCGGAAAAGAAGTGGTCGCGCAGGCTTTACATCAACATAGTCCGCGTGCCGGCGGGCCATTCGTTGCCATTAACACCGCAGCAATTCCGGCTGAACTGCTGGAGTCCGAGTTGTTCGGGCATGAAAAAGGTTCTTTCACTGGTGCGCACGCCAGGCGTCCGGGGCGCTTTGAAGAGGCTGCCGGCGGCACACTGTTTCTTGATGAGATTGGCGACATGCCGTTGCCATTGCAAACCCGCCTGCTGAGGGTTCTGGCAGAGGGTGAGTATTATCGGGTTGGCGGTCGTGACCTGTTGCGTGCGGATGTGCGCCTGCTAGCGGCGACGCATCAGGATTTGCAGAAAAAAATTGCCGATGGGAGTTTTCGGGAAGACCTTTATCATCGTCTGAATGTTATTTCCATCGAACTGCCGCCGTTGCGTGAGCGCCGTGGTGATATTCCCTTGCTGGCGAGGCATTTTTTGCACCAGGCCGCAGAGGAAATGAGGCTGGAAGATAAATTTCTGCTGCCAGAAACCATCAGTGTGCTGCAACAGAAAGCCTGGCCGGGTAATGTCCGTCAATTGCAGAACTTATGCCAGCAGTTGTGTGTGATGGCTCCGGGAGAGCACATTCTTCCGGAAGATTTGCCAGCGAACCTCCAGGCAAAAGAGCAGGGCAGTGACGCGGGCGCGCCCTGGTCTGAAGCGTTGCAAAGCTGGACACGCGCGGAGTTGCAACGCGCCCCGACAGATCTGATGGCCAGGGCCCGTAGAGAATTTGAAAAAGTTATTCTTGATTGTGCCCTTGAGCATACCGGGGGCAAGCGCATCGAAGCGGCCCGTTTGCTGGGGCTTGGCCGTAATACATTAACGCGAAAACTTAAAGAGCTTGAGTAGATCGGGCGATTAACCGGCGGGCGGGACGCGTAAGCTGAAAGTCACCGGTCCATCATTGACCAGGCTGACTTCCATATGTGCGCCGAATCGGCCGCAGGCAACCTGGCCAAGTTCGCGGCGGGCTGCTTCAAGCAGATAGTCAAACAACCTTCTACCTTCGTTCGGCTCGGCGGCGGGGGTGAAGCTTGGGCGGTTGCCGCTGTTCGTATCAGCTGCCAGGGTGAATTGTGAAACCAGCAGTAACTCACCGCCAACTTGCCGCAGGTTCAGGTTCATGCGGCCGCTTTCATCTTCGAATATCCGGTAAGCGAGTATGCGTTGCAAAAGCCTGTCGGCGATTGCTTCCTGGTCGCCTTTCTCTACCGCCACCAGCGCCAGGATGCCAGCCCCTATCGCCCCGGTCACTTCGGGTTTTGAAGGGTTTTCATTAACAAGCACACTGGCTTCCGATACTCTTTGCAATAATGCAATCATTTCACAACCACGTCCTGGAAGTTTCTTATTTTGTTAATATTAACATTGCTTCCCGGTTGAATATGAGCAGGCGAGAATGAAATTACTGGTAATCAATGCTGTCATGCGTTTATTCAGCTGGATAACGCCGCGCGCAGCTGAGTATATTGCGCCGCCAGTGGCAGCGGTAGTGTGGTATCTGTCGCCCCGCAAAAGACGGGTCACGCGCCTCAATCTGCGTGCCGCGTATCCGGATATGGCTCCCGCGCAACGCAGAAAAATCGGACGCGCCAGCATGACGCAATATGTCAGGGGGGCATTTGAAGCGGGCATGCTCTGGCACTGGCCGTTGGAAAAGGTTTTCGCTTGCTTTGATGAAACGGTGGGTCGGGAGCACCTTGATGATGCCTTGCGCGCCGGCACCGGTGTGATTATTGCTGCCCCACATAGTGGTGCATGGGAAATGCTAAATCTGCACCTGCTTCGTGGCGAAAATACCGCGGCGCTATACAAACCGGGCAGACACGCCGATTTTGATGCGATTTTATTGGAAAAGCGTCGTCGTGGCGGCGCACAAATTGTACCGGCCAACAGTGTTGGCCTCAGGGCCCTGTTCAGATTGCTAAAACAAGGCCAGTTGGTGGCGTTGTTGCCCGATCAGGAACCCAGTCAGGGTGAGGGTCAATTTGCGCCATTTTACGGGGTTGAAGCGTTAACGGGCGTGCTGTTGCCGCGCATGGCCCAACGCACCGGCGCGCCGGTCATTTTTGCGGTTTGCGAACGGCGCAAAGGCGGCCGTTATTGCATTCATCTGTTCAAGGCGGATGACAGTATTTACAGCACAGACATGCGCACTGCGCTGACCACCGTTAATCGGTGTATTGAGCAATGTGTAGAAGTTGATACCCAGCAGTATTTGTGGGCTTACAAGCGATTCAGAAACCGACCCGAGGGAGAGGCGTCATTTTATAAACGTTAATCCCCTCCCGGGGGCTATCCCCACCCTCGTGAGCGGGTATGATGGGGTTGTGTTGCTGCAATGATATGCAGACAGGCGTGATATTCGGAGGGTATAAGCATGAGCCGTGCGTTTCAGCCGCCGACAGACACCATTGAAAAATTGATCGGTCAAGTGGAGTCCCTGCGCCGGTCAATTCAACTGCAGGCAGAGCGCGGTGACGCGGCACTGCGTGAACTATCATCTGACCGTTATCAGAGTGCCGAAAATCTTTTGCACTACCTGGCGCTGAGAAGCCGGGACCTCAGGCTATTACAGGACCGTCTCGCCCGGTTGGGCCTGTCTTCACTTGACCGGGTTGAGGGTCACGTGCAGGCCACTATCAAGGCAATCTTGCGCAATTTATATCTTCTAAACGGAAAGGGTCACCCTGATGGCGAAGCGCCGGGCGTTGACAGTGCCTTTGACGGCGGTGAAGACCACCTTGAGAAGAACACCATCAACCTATTCGGTAAGTATCCGCCAAAGAGAAGGGTACACATCATTGTGACCATGTCCGCCGAGGCGGCGGATGATTATCTGATGGTGCATCAGTTGCTTGAGAGCGGTATGAACTGTATGCGCATTAACTGTGCCTATGGTGACCCTTCAACCTGGTCGCGGATGATTCAAAACCTGCGCAATGCCGAGCGGGCAACCGGCTTGAGTTGTCGCGTTCTAATGGATTTGGGTGGGCCAAAGTTGCGTCTTGGCCCAATGAAAGCCGCTCCGGCAGTACTCAAAATAAAGCCCAAAAGGGCACTGGACGGCCGTGTATTACAGCCGGCCCGTGTTTGGTTGTCATCGGTGAAAGAGCCCAATGCCGCTGCGTCACCTGGAGTCGTAAGTCTTACGCTCGATTCAGATTGGCTCAACGGGCTGGAGGCAGGCGATCGCGTGCGTTTCAAGGATGTTCGCGGCGCGAGCAGGGTTTGGCGTATCAGGGAGGTGACGGCGGACGGTTGCTGGGCAGAGTCTAAAAAAACGGCCTACATAGCCAATGGCACTGTTTTGTGCCGCCACGATAGCGAGGCTGATGAAACCCGCAAAACCAGAGTAGCCGGCCTGGCCCCGCAAGATACCGTTGGCCTTGTCTGCAGCGGTGATACATTGCTGGTAATCGCCAACGATATACCGGGTGAGCCCGCCCTGCGTAGCGACGATGGACAATTGTTGAGCCCCGGCAAGGTGTCGCTGGCGATACCGGAAGTGTATCGGGATGTGCGTGTGGGTGAGCCCATATGTTTTGATGACGGCCGTATTGCGGGGATTGTTGAAAAGCGTGAAGCGGAAAAACTGCAAATTCGGATAAACCACACGCGAAAACCAGTGGAAAAACTGGAAGGTAAAAGAGGTGTAAACCTTCCAGATACCAACCTCAACCTGCCGGCGTTAAGCCCAAAAGACTTGCAGGATCTTGAGTTTGCCGCGCACCACGCGGACATGGTTGGTTTGTCTTTTGCCAACAGCCCGGATGATGTTCGTGCCTTGCATCAGCGCATGCGTGAGCTAGGCCGTGAAGACGTGGGCGTGGTGTTGAAAATTGAGACCAAGCGTGGTTTTGCCAATTTGCCCGATATGTTGCTGGAGGCGCTCAAGTTTCCAGCATGCGGGGTGATGATAGCGCGTGGCGATTTGGCGGTGGAGTGTGGTTTCGAGCGCATGTCAGAGATTCAGGAAGAGATATTGTGGGTTTGTGAGGCGGCGCATGTGCCGGTGATATGGGCAACCCAGGTGCTTGAAGGCCTGACCAAGCGTGGTCATGCGTCCAGGGCTGAGGTGACGGATGCTGCCATGGCGCAGGCGGCGGAAGCCGTGATGCTCAACAAAGGCCGGTACATTAACGAGGCGGTGCAAATGCTCGATGATATTCTGCAGCGTATGCAGGGCCACCACCGCAAAAAACACTCTATGTTGCGGCAGCTGCGCCTGGCATCAGCATTTCAGGCCAGCAGGGGTTAGCCAGAGTTGCTGGCATCTGCTGCTTTCTGCGAGTTCGTCCAAGCGTAATGGTTAGCTCGCCTTTGGGCGGCTGAAATACCAGCCTAGTCTTCCGGGTTGCCGCTGGCGATAAAACTGGTCCAGGAACCATGCATCGGGTTTGGAAGTATGTGCCAGCCCACACCCCAATAATCACTGTGCTCCAAAGTCAAACGCGCCCGGTCTTCAACGGTTGCCGCGGGACATGGCGCAACGGGCCGGGCCCGCACACAGGGTAAAAAGTCGCCCAGGTCATCGCCAATCAGCATGATGACGCGGTGCGTTTTGGCGATGTGCTCCTGGCGAACGCGCTTTTCGCGGGTCCACTCAGGCTGCTCGTCGACCAGCATGAGGTGATCGGTGTCCGTGTCGATGCCGGCCTCTGCAAGGTCTTGCAGGGTGATGGCTTCCTGCGGGCAGGGGCCGGGGGCAAAACTTCTTTCGTGACAGGGGCGGTTGGTCACAAAAAAGGTCGTCACGCCCTTGCCGCGAGCGGCCTCTACAAATTCGGGCGCGCCCAGCATGCGGCCGGCGGGGTTGCTCCGCTGCCACTCATCGAAGGCTTCGTGGCTGAAGCGGCCGTCCAACGTTAGTTGGAAGTTGAGGTTACTGATGGCAGTTTCATCAACATCAAAGATAACGGCGGTAGGAAGTTCGCCATTGACTGGATGACCGGGCAGGGCCGTCCAGTTCTTGTCGGCAATCAGCTCATCAAGGTGACGTGTGGCGTTTTGATAAGCCTGCAATGTCAGCGCATCATACTCGGCCGCAGAGGCCACCCAGGGTATGCCCAGTTCCGGTTGCTGGATGACGGTCTTACCCGCGCAGGCGGGCAAGCCCGTGACCATAGCCAATAATAGTATCCAGAGAGTTTTGTTGTGCATGTGTTCTGCTTGCCTTGGTTGTTTAATAAATGCCGATCGACGGCAGTGGCCGTATCGAAAGGTCTGGTTGCTACGTTGTTTAACGCTGCAAACTCGACTACGGAATCCAGTGTCAATTTTCTCACAAAC
>UPTN01000470.1_pt1 | contig 21084 bp, 18 predicted proteins | sample 2160111 | NCBI WGS metagenome assembly UPTN01 (sample SAMN06265058, study PRJEB28932) | marine metagenome | isolation source: Columbia River Estuary | place: USA:Columbia River Estuary, USA | collected 2014-05-05
AGTTATTTAATGCAATAGAAACTTTTCCAGCAATAAAAAAGAAAGCAGAATGGGCCCTAAAATGGATAGAATCAGATTCTTTTGCGGAAAGGTTAATCGCTTTTGCAGCTGTTGAAGGAATTTTCTTCTCTGGAGCTTTTTGTTCTATTTTTTGGTTAAAGAAAAGAGGATTATTACCAGGGCTTACATTTTCTAATGAATTAATTTCAAGAGATGAAGGAATGCATTGTGATTATGCAGTTCATTTACACAACCATCACATTATTAATAAAGTTCCAAAAGAACGCATTAGAGAAATTATTGTAGACGCTTTAAATATTGAAAGAGAGTTTATTACAGAGTCTCTACCAGTAAGTTTAATTGGAATGAATGCAAAGTTAATGACTCAATACCTTGAGTTTGTAACGGATAGATTACTAGGAGAGTTTCATTGTGAAAACGAGTACAACTCTTCCAACCCCTTTGATTTCATGGAAATGATTTCTTTAGAAGGAAAAACTAATTTCTTCGAAAAAAGAGTATCAGAATATCAAAAAGCCGGAGTTAAGTCTGGCGGAACAGGAAGTATCAGTTTTGATGCTGATTTCTAGGAATCTGTTCTAGAGAAAATAGTGCCAAAAGTTATCAGGCACAAAACCAAATCAAAATAATATAATCGCTTTTGCGATTACAACTAATTAAAAACAATAGCAGCATGTATGTAGTAAAAAGAGACGGCAAAAAAGAGCCAGTGATGTTCGACAAAATCACGGCAAGAGTAAAAAAAATGTGTTACGGTCTTAACAAGATTGTAGATCCAGTAAAGGTAGCCATGCGTGTTATAGAGGGTTTGTATGATGGTGTTACCACTCCAGAATTAGACAGTTTAGCTGCCGAAATTGCTGCTACCATGACTACTGCACATCCAGATTATGCAAAACTAGCTGCAAGAATTGCTGTATCTAACTTACATAAAAACACCAAGAAATCTTTCTCTGAAACCATGGTGGATTTATACGAATATGTAAATCCAAGAACGGGTAAAAAAGCACCGTTGTTATCTGATGAAGTTTTTAAAATAATAACTGATAATGCTGAAAAATTAGATTCTACAATTATTTACAGTAGAGATTTTAATTATGATTTCTTTGGATTTAAAACACTAGAACGTTCGTATCTATTAAAATTAAATGGAACCATTGTAGAAAGACCACAACACATGCTCATGCGTGTTTCTATAGGAATTCATTTAAATGATATTGATGAAGCAATTGCAACGTATGAGTTAATGAGTAAGAAGTTTTTTACTCATGCAACTCCTACCTTATTCAATGCAGGGACACCAAAACCACAAATGTCTTCATGTTTCTTATTACAAATGCAAGACGATAGTATAGACGGAATTTATGATACACTAAAGCAAACTGCTAAAATATCCCAGTCTGCCGGTGGAATTGGATTGTCTATTCATAACGTTCGTGCTACAGGGTCTTACATAAGAGGAACTAATGGTACTTCTAATGGAATTGTACCGATGTTAAAAGTTTTTAATGATACAGCCAGATATGTAGATCAGGGAGGTGGAAAAAGAAAAGGATCTTTTGCCATGTACATAGAACCTTGGCATGCTGATATTTTTGAATTCTTAGATTTGAAAAAAAATCACGGAAAAGAAGAAATGAGAGCACGTGATTTATTCTATGCGATGTGGATGCCAGATTTATTTATGAAACGCGTGCAAGAAGACGGAAATTGGACGTTGATGTGTCCAAATGAGTGCCCGCATTTATTTGATACTTATGGAGACGAATTTGAAAAGTTATATGAAGGCTATGAAAAAGTAGGAAAAGGGAGAAAAACTATTAAAGCAAGAGAGCTTTGGGAGAAAATTTTAGAATCTCAAATTGAAACGGGAACTCCTTACATGCTTTATAAAGATGCAGTCAACAGAAAATCAAATCACAAGAATTTAGGAACCATTAGATCTTCTAACTTGTGTACAGAAATAATGGAGTATACAGCTAATGATGAAGTAGCTGTGTGTAATTTAGCTTCTATAGCTTTACCGATGTTCGTCAGTCAAAACGAGGCAGGAGAAAAATATTTCAATCATAAAAAATTATATGATGTAACTAAGAAAGTAATCAGAAACTTAGATACGGTTATTGACAGAAATTACTATCCAGTAAAAGAAGCAGAAAACTCTAACTTTAGACACAGACCAGTTGGGTTAGGTGTTCAGGGTCTTGCAGATGCATTTATTATGCTACGCCTGCCATTTACATCTGAAGCTGCAAAAAAATTAAATCAAGAGATTTTTGAGACCTTATACTTTGCCTCTGTTCAATCTTCTATGGAGATTGCCAAAGCCAAAGAACCGTATTCAACATTTAAGGGGTCTCCAATGTCTGAGGGAGAATTCCAATACAACATGTGGGGAATTAATGATGAAGATCTAAGTGGAAATTGGGACTGGAAAAAATTACGTAAAAATGTAATTAAACATGGAGTTAGAAACTCGTTATTGGTCGCTCCAATGCCAACAGCATCTACTTCTCAGATTCTTGGGAATAATGAAGCTTTTGAACCATATACTTCTAATATTTACACTAGACGTGTTCTTTCAGGTGAATTTATTGTAGTAAATAAGCACCTTTTGGAAGACTTGGTAGAAATGGAATTATGGGATAACAATATGAAAGAAGAGATCATGCGTGCAAATGGATCTATCCAACATATAGATAAAATTCCACAAGAATTAAAAGAATTATACAAGACTGTTTGGGAAATGAGCATGAAAGATATTATTGATATGGCTCGTCATAGAGGGTATTTTATAGATCAGTCGCAATCCTTAAATTTATTTATGCAAGATGCAGATTTTGCAAAATTAACATCAATGCATTTCTATGCATGGAAATCTGGATTGAAAACAGGAATGTATTATTTAAGAACAAAATCTGCGGTTAATGCAATTCAGTTTACGCTTTCTAAAGAAAAGAAAGAAACAACTCAAGAGCAAGACGCCCCGATGACGCCAGAAGAATTCAAAGCAATGGTAGAATCTTCAAAAAATGGAGGACCAGATGATGATTGCTTAATGTGTGGTTCTTAGAAACTAGTTAATATTACAGGTTTAAAAAAGAATCTCAATATAGTTGAGATTCTTTTTTTATATATATCAAAATCACAAGACTTATGATGAATTGGGAACAATTACTTTCTTTAAAACGGTTTGGAGACATTCAAAAACGTCCAAGAGCCAAACAAGACGAAACACGTTTGGGTTTTGAAGTAGATTTTGATAGAATCATATTCTCTGAAGCATTCAGAAGTTTACAAGATAAAACTCAGGTAATTCCACTTTCAGAAACAGATTTTGTTCACACTAGACTTACGCACAGTCTAGAAGTGTCTGTAGTTGGAAGAACTTTAGGAAGAAGGGTTGGAAAAGTTTTACTAGAAAGACATCCAAATTTAGTAAAACTTGGGTACACCTTCAATGATTTTGGAGCCATTGTTGCTGCAGCCTCTGTGATGCACGATATCGGAAATCCTCCATTTGGCCATTCTGGAGAAAAGGCAATAGGGGAATATTTTAAGACAGGTACAGGAATTCAACACAAAAAAGAGTTAACACCAAAGGAATATCAAGATTTAGTAGATTTTGAAGGGAACGCAAATGGGCTTAAAATTTTAACTGAAAATAGAGAAGGTATCTACGGTGGGTTGCGTCTGTCTTATGCCACACTTGGAGCATTTATTAAATACCCAAAAGAATCGTTACCAAAAAAACCTACAAGTCATATAGCAGACAAAAAGTATGGATGTTTTCAGTCAGAAAAAGAGTCTTTTTTAGATATAGTTGAAGATTTAGGGTTACTTAAAAAATCTAAAACAGCTGATATTAGTTATCATAGACACCCATTAACTTTTTTAGTAGAGGCTGCAGATGATATCTGCTATACTATTATAGATTTTGAGGATGGAATTAATTTGGGCTTAATAGAAGAAGAATTTGCATTAGAGTATTTAATAAAATTAGTAAAAAACACCATCGACATAAAAAAATACCATTCATTAAAATTTAAAAAAGATAGAGTCAGCTATTTAAGAGCATTAGCTATCAACACCCTAATTAATGAAGCCGTTGATATTTTCTTAGCGAACGAATCTGCTATTTTAAAAGGATCTTTTTCTTCATCATTATTAGAGAAATGTGCCTATGAAGCGCAAATTAACGATATTATTAATATTAGTGTTTCAAAAATATATAAGAGTCAAGAAGTAGTAGAAAAAGAAGTGGCTGGGTATAAAATCATAGCCGATTTATTAAACATTTTTGTAACTGCCATAAACAATCATCAAACAGGAACCCTATCTAACTATGACTCTTTACTACTTAATTTGCTTCCAAAAGAATTTATGATTAGTTCTGAATCTACGTACGAAAGAATCATGTCTATTTGCACGTATGTTTCGAGAATGTCAGACAGTTACGCTATTAGAATTCATAAAAAGATACAAGGGAGTATTATGTAATAAAAGGGATTAAACCTCAGAGATTCAAAATATGTTTTAAGATAAACTTTGTATGATTTGTCTAATAGACGCTGAGTCTATTCCATTTATTTTTTGTAATTCATCTATCGTTCCGTGCTCAATAAAATTGTCATTTATTCCTAAAATAGTTACGGAGTTTTTATAGTTATGTTTGGCCATAAACTCTAGAATAGCTGACCCAACTCCACCATTTTTCACACCGTCTTCAATGGTAATAATTTGATTAAAGTTGGCACATATTTTATGAAGTAATTTTTCATCTAGAGGTTTTGCAAATCGAAGATCATAATGAGCAACAGTAGAAAAATCTTCTAGTGCTTTGGGAACATTTTTTGCAATAGTTCCAATAGACAGCACCGCAATATCTTTCCCTTCTTGCAAACATACTCCTGTACCTATTTCAATAGCTTCAAAAGGACCTTCCCAATCTATCATCATACCTCTTCCTCTTGGATAACGAATAACTATTGGATATGGAAGCCCTAGTTGAGCGGTATATAAAATATTCCTAAGTTCTACTTCATTTCTCGGAGCAAAAACAACCATATTAGGAATTGCTCTCATGTAGGCTATATCAAAAACTCCATGATGAGTTGCCCCATCTTCACCAACCAATCCAGCTCTGTCTAAACAAAAAATAACTGGCAAATTTTGCAAAGCAACATCGTGTATTATTTGATCATACCCTCGCTGAATAAATGTAGAATAAATGGCACAAAAAGGCATCATTCCTTGGGTAGCCATCCCTGCTGCAAGTGTAACTGCATGTTGTTCGGCAATGCCAACATCAAAAGTACGCTTAGGGAACTTTTCTAACATTAATTTTAAAGAACTTCCAGTAAGCATGGCAGGAGTGATTCCAATAATTTTTTCATTTTGTGCTGCCAATTCAACAATGGTTTTTCCAAAAACGTCTTGATATTTTGGAGGAGTAACTTCGGTGCTTTTAGGAACTAATTTTCCTGTTTTAGCATCAAATTTTCCTGGAGCATGATATTTTACTTGATCTTTTTCTGCTAGATCTAACCCTTTCCCTTTGATGGTATTGATGTGCAAGAATTTGGGACCTTTTTTATTTTTTAAACGGCTCAATTCTTTAAGTAATCCATCTAAATCATGGCCATCAATAGGTCCAGAATAATCAAAGTTGAGTGCTCGGATAATATTGTTTTTTGCTAATGATTTGTCTGTTTTTACCTTTGTTAGATACTCCTTTAAGGCACCTACCGAAGGATCGATGCCAATGGCATTATCATTTAAAATAATTAGCAAATTAGCATCGCTTACACCAGCATGGTTTAGAGCTTCAAAAGCCATTCCGCTAGCAATTGAAGCATCACCAATGACAGCAATATGATGTTTTTCTGAGTCTCCTTTTAAAGAAGAAGCTATCGCCATTCCTAGAGCAGCAGAGATAGAGGTTGAAGAATGGCCAACACCAAAAGCATCATACGTACTTTCAGTGATGTTGGGAAAACCTGAAATTCCATGAAGCTGCCTGTTTGTATCAAAAATAGCTTTCCTACCTGTTAAAATTTTGTGCCCGTACGCTTGATGGCCTACATCCCAAATTAATAAATCATTGGGTGTATCAAACAAATAATGCAGCGCAATGGTTAATTCTACTACGCCTAAACTTGCTCCTAAATGACCTTGTTTAGCAGCAACGATATCTATGATAAATTCACGCAATTCTTTTGCCAATTTTGGCAATTGATCTGAAGTTAATTTTCTCAGATCTGAGGGGAATTGTATGGCGTCAAGTAAAGCATTCATCATGCTACAAAAATACAATTTTACAACTCAAAAGATATTTGTAATATTGAATAAATATTTTATATAAATGATACAGCCTTTTGATGATACTTATTTTATGAAAAAAGCACTACAGGAAGCAGAGTTAGCGTTTAATAAAAAAGAGGTACCTGTTGGGGCTGTGATTGTAATGAATGATAAAATTATTGCTAGAGCACACAATCTTACCGAAACACTAAACGATGTAACTGCACATGCGGAAATGCAGGCATTTACTGCAGCAGCTGATTTTTTAGGAGGCAAATACCTGAAAGACTGTATACTTTATGTAACCCTAGAGCCCTGTCAAATGTGTGCTGGAGCAAGTTATTGGACTCAAATTGGAAAGATTGTTTATGGCGCTTCTGAGCCTCAAAGAGGGTTTGTTAATTTACAAACAACGCTTCACCCAAAAACAAAGGTAGTTAGTGGTATTTTAGAAGATGAATGCAGTCATTTGATGAAGCGATTTTTTATTGAACAACGTAATTTAAATTAGGACTCTTCATTTACTTCTGCAGTTTTTGTTGTGAGAGTGTGTGTCTAACAGACAAACACATCAGTTAAACTTTTTTAATAACACTGGTAACTATTCCCCAAATTACAAAATCATTTTCTTCAGTGATTTTAATTATTGGGTAATTAGGATTTTCTGGTTGCAGCCACACCTCGTCATTCTTTACTTTTAATCGTTTTACAGTAAATTCACCATCCAAAAAACAGACAGCTATTTTGTTATTTTCAGGCTCGAGGCTCCTGTCAATAACCAATAAATCATTATCGTCTAAGCCAGCTCCAATCATAGATTGTCCATTTACTTTAGCAAAAAAAGTAGCTTCTTTGTTTGTAATTAGCTCTTCATCAAGAGAAATTCTTGTTTCCTTAAAATCGTCTGCAGGAGATGGGAAACCAGCAGATATGCCAGTATCAATAAAAATAGCACCTTTGCTATTGGATGTTTTTGGGGTAAAAAATTGAAGTTTTTTTATCATTTATTTTATGGTAATAATATCGTTTATTTTTGTGGTATACTTTGGAGATAAATGTTCTTGTTTCATCTTCCAAGTTCGTTGTAAATCTTGATTTGCTAATTTAATGGTGGTTGGGTTAAATTTTTTATTTAGATGATCTATGGCAGACATTAATGGTTTGTGTTTTGGATTTTCATGCAGAAATAAGTTTAATTGGTGGTTGTTAGTAGCAACAAGACCCGTAACAATAACTCCTGCTTTTTTATAATTGATTCCTTTTTTAAAAATTGTTTTTATTGCCTCTACAGCAGCTTTTGTAATGTTAAGGGTAGAATCTGTTGGGTATGAAAAAACAATAGTTTTTGACGCACTATATTGTTCTGCGTTTTTTTTGTGACGATCACTTCTAAGCATCACTATGATCATATGACAACTAGATTTTTGTGCTCTTAATTTGGATGCGCATTGTGCTGCAAAAGTGGAAATCCTTTCTGTAATATTTTCAATGTCTGAATAACTCTGTTCAAAACTTCTAGTAGTAGCAATAGATCGTTTTATTTCTTTTATTTCAAATCCAATAGTTGGAATTCCTTCTAAATCTTTTTTTAACCGCCACTCTGTAATAGAGAAATTACTGCGAACCCAATCATCGGATAATTGTGTAAAATCAAAAGCTGTTTTACACCCTTTTAAGAGCAATCTTTTTTCTAGACGATGACCAATTCCCCATATATTTTTTACAGCGGTCCATTTTAAGGCCTTTAAGCGTTTTTCTTCAGAATCAATTACATAAACTCCACCTGTTTCTTTTGGGAATTTTCTTGCAATCTTATTAGCAACTTTACAGAGCGCTTTAGTTGGAGCAATTCCAACACAAGTTGGTATTCCAGTCCATTTTAAAATTCGCTGTCGAATGCTCTTGCCGTATTCATTAAAATTATGCTGATCAAACCCGGTAAGATCAATAAACGCTTCATCGATACTGTATACTTCAACATTTGGTGTAAACTGCTCTAGAATTGTCATAACTCTGGCGCTCATATCACCATATAACGGATAATTAGAAGATAAAATGGTAATGTTATGATGCTTACAGAAGTTTTTCCATTTAAAAATAGGAGCACCCATTGGTAAATTTAACGCCTTAGCTTCATCACTTCTAGCAATTACACAACCATCATTATTACTTAATATGGCAACAGGTTTTTTTTGTAAGCTAGGGTTAAATACCCGCTCACAGGAAGCATAAAAATTATTACAATCTACCAAAGCATACATATTTGTAAAGATACAAACAAGAAAGTATCAAAGAATATCAATGAGTTACTTATATTTGGAAAAACGATAAGAATTATGAACATCTTCGATATAGTGATAGCGGTTATTCTAATTATTGCTTTTGTAAGAGGCTTTATAAAAGGCTTTTTTGTTGAGGTAGCTTCTTTAATAGCTTTAATTGGAGGGGTTTACGGAGCAATTCATTTTTCTTACTTTGCTGCAAATATTTTAAAGAAATATGTAGATTGGAGCGAAAATTATATCGCTTTAACAGCATTTGCCGTTACGTTTATAATCATTGTAATTGCAGTTTCCTCTTTAGGAAAAGTCTTAACAAAAATGGCAAATTTTGCAGCTCTTGGATTGATTAATAAAATATTTGGAGGCGTCTTTGCTCTTTTAAAAAGTGGCGTAATTTTAAGTGTAGTTTTTGTTTTTATTGCTCGAGTAAATAGCACCATCCCTTTTATAGAAAAAGAGACCCTAGACACTTCTGTTTTGTATGCGCCTGTAAAAGAAATTGTTCCTACGATATTTCCTCAAATTATTGAAGAGATTGATGAAAAGAAAGAGGATTTTCAACAAAAATAAACGCCATAACTTACCTCAAAGTAATAAGTTATAGCGTTTAAAATATCTTTCCTATAGCTTGATAAACTTAGGATGATAATATGTTAAGAATCTTGATGTTCTTTTACCCATTGTAAACAGGTTTTGAAATCTACAAAAATATATTCCTCTGGAATTAAATCTGGAATAATATCAATGCGCTCCATCATATATTTAGGCTGTGTTTGCATGTCTACAACCAATACATTTTTACCATCTTTCTTAAGTTCTACAATACTGTCTTCTAAAGCATACAGCCCAGATTGATCTATATACTCCATTCTATCCATTCGAATAATAATGGTAGATGCAGTTGCTGGTATTTGTTTTATAAGTTGTTGAAAGTCACTCGTAGAACCAAAAAATAAAGGCCCTTTGATATGCTTAATAAAAATTTTATCACCTAATTTTTTTGTGATTCCAATTTCATCAGCCCAAGACTCTTCTTTTAAAGAGGTTATGTTAGATTGTTGCGCCGTTAAATCTCCAATTTTCTTCATAAACATTAAAGAAGCAATTACTAATCCAATACCCACCGCATATACTAAATTCCAGAATGTAGAAAGTAACAATACAATAATCATAATAATTACTTCAGAACTCAATTTAATACCAGCTATTTTAATATCTCTTGGTAAAGAAGGAATCGCTTTTAATCCTTTATAATCCATTACTCCAATTCCAACAGTAACTAAGATACCAGCTAATACAGCTGCAGGTATTTTAGATGCAACAGGCCCTAATCCTAATAAAATTAATAATAACATCAGTCCAGCAACCATTCCTGATAGTTTTGTTTTTCCTCCTGAATTAATATTTACAACGGTTCTAATGGTAGCACCCGCTCCTGGAATTCCTCCAAAAACAGAAGCAATACTATTTCCTATTCCTTGACCTATAAGCTCCTTGTTTGGTTTGTGTTTGGTTTTAGTCATATTATCAGCAACAACAGAGGTTAGCAGTGAGTCAATAGCACCTAGCAAAGCTAATGTTAGGGCTGTAAAAATATAAGGTGTAATACTTGCTAAACTAAAGTTGGTGAAAATTTCCATATTTGGAATTGGAAACCCACTTGGAATTTCTTCTATGGGTTTATAGTCAAGTCCAAATCCAACAGAAATACCCGTCATAACCACCAGGGCAACCAAGGTACTAGGCACAACAGTTGTTATCCGTTTAAATCCATAGATAATAATAATTGTCCCTAAAGCTAAGATTAGCTCTAGCCAATTTAGATGATTTAAAGCTCTTGGCAGTACTTTTAAGGTTCCTAAAACACCCGAAGCTTCTCTTCCGGCTAATGTTTTACTTTCTTTTATAATATCTGCACGCACAATGCTTTCACCTTCCGACGCTGCATTTTTATAATCTTGTAATGTAAGAATTTTATCAGCTTTTTTGTTTTTACTATCCTTTAGATATCTACTTAAAACAACTTCTTCAACCTGTGATTCAAATTGTTTCACAAACTCAGCGTCTTCTTTTGCATTATATCCGATGGAGGGTAAGATTTGAGTAACTAATATGATTACTCCAATAGCAGTCATAAAACCAGAAACCACAGGATACGGAATATATCGAATATATTTACCTAAGCCTGCTAGACCTAAACCAATTTGCAAAAGACCAGCCAATAAGAAAACAGTTAAAATAATTGGTAATGCTTTACTTACATCTCCATTATTAGAAGCTATAATTCCAGCTATAACAACCATACTTACAGCTGTCATTGGCGCTGTTGGACCCGAAATTTGCGTTGGAGTTCCACCAAAAAGCGCAGCAAAGAAACTAATGAAAATAGCACCATACAGACCTGCATCAGGCCCTAATCCTGAAGAAACACCAAAAGCAAGAGCTAATGGTAATGCAACGATACCAGCGGTAATTCCACCAAAGAGGTCGCCACGAACATTTGAAAATAGATTTTTCATATTTTATTATTAAAAATTTATAAATGTGATAAGATTAATTTGATCCCTGCTAGAGGTTTCAAAAATTTGATTCATATACCCAACTTCTAGTTTTATTCCTGAAGAAACCTTATACCCTAGGCCTCCATAAATTCTATTTCTATCAAAAACGTTAGACGCTCCATTCAAGAAAATCTCGTTGTAAGTAGATAGATAATATTTAGAGTCTTTGAAAGGAATATTTAGCCCTAAGAAATAACGAAAACGAGTTTTAAAATTACTGGCTACAAAACGCTGCTCAAAACGATAACGATGTTGTAAACTAAGTTTTCCAATATTGTGTTTTGTGATAAATTGCTGAAAAATCCGATGTTCTTCAACAGTAACTTTATCGTCTTCGTTTCCAGTATAGTTTTCAGAGTTTATGTATCCGTAACCAAGAAGTAAATTACTTTTTTCACCTACTTTATAACCTAGACCAGTTCTTAGTAATAACTGTTCTAAGTTTCCAATAGTATTGTAATTTCTATACTGAATTTCATGATGAAGGTTCCATTTAGAGTTTAGCTGCTTACTTCCGATATAAACTAGCCAATTACCTGGACCATTTTCTTGACTAAATCCTAAAAAAGGAACAGCTAAGAATGCTAGAATGATACTGAGTTTTTTCATGGAGTTTTTATTCATAAAATGTTACTGAACCATCTTTAATATCATACATGGCTCCAATAATTTTAATTTCTCCTTGTTTTTCCATTTCTTCTAAAACAGGGCTTTGCGCTCTAATATTAGCTATGGTCATGTAGACATTTTTCTCTGCCACATTATTAACAAATTCAATGTTTCCAGAATTTCTTTTACTTGTATCTGTAGGCTCTGGTACTGCTTCAACGGCAGGCTTTAATTTACTGAGTAAACTAGTTAAATTACCAAGTTTAGCGTCGTCACAAGCTCCTTTTACAGCTCCGCAAGCTGTGTGCCCTAAGACAACAATTACTTTAGTCCCTGCAAGCTTACAAGTAAATTCCATACTTCCTAGAATATCTTCATTTACAAAGTTTCCAGCAATTCTAATGCTAAAGACGTCTCCAATTCCTTGGTCAAATACTAATTCTGCAGAAACTCTAGAGTCTACACAATGTAATATTGTAGCAAAGGGATATTGACCCGTACTTGTATCTGACACCTGTGCCAGTAAGTTTCTGTCTACCTCTTTATTGGATTGAAATCTTTGATTTCCTTCTTTTAATAAGTGAATAGCTCTATTTGGTGAAATGGCTGCCTGAGTTTCTTTTGTATGGGCTTTCATTTTAATATGTTTTATGGTTAATATTATAACAGAAATGTTACGGATATTTGTTTTTAAAACTAAATATACCGTGGAATAGGGTTTTAAGAAGATAGACTTCTTATGCGAAAAGTTGTTCTGGAGGTGGGCTGTTTAGTTTGGTCAAATTAAAAGTGTAGTTCTTTGAACAATAGCGAATTCTTTTTTTATGCTCAAGGCTTAAAAAAACATCTCCCTTATTAGTTGAATAGTATATTTTTATCTCAAAATCTTTGATAGATTCTTTACCTTTATTTTCTTCTTCTTCACCAAAGTCAACTATTTCCGTAATCTCTATAGTGCTTTCCGATAAATTGATACAATTAGGCGCTACAATTGAGGCCGTGATGATCAATGTAAATAAGAAAGTTATAATAGTTTTACTCATAATTTTGTAAAAAACAAATGTACAAAGTTGGTTATAGTTATTTTAATTTTTTTAAAAAATAGTTAATAATTTTAATTCATCAGAAATAATCCAACCGATTTTCCCATCAGCAATTCTAATTTTTTTCCAATTATCTACGCTATCTAAGACTAACACTTTTGTTCCTTCATGAAGCATAAAAATTTTATCACTATTCATAGTAGGGGCATTTTTAACTTCGCTTTTTTCACTAAATATAATGGCTTCCACAGTTGAATTTACATAAGAATATTCTTTTACTGTAAAAAAGGAGGTTACTAGTAATAAAAGGAAACTAATAATACTTGTTATAAAAAACAATCTTTTTTTAGATGGAGTGAATGAAAAGTAGAAAAGAAGAAAAAACAACGATCCAAGTATAGAAAAGGTAACAGCAGATAAAGCCCATTCGTTAAAAGATAATTTTTTAATAATGGTTGCATCTAGCTTCTGGAAAATTGTTAACGGGATTTCCTCGATATTATCTACAGTAAGTCTTTTAGCAAAGGCTAGGTTTGTTTGGGCGTCTTCATTTAAAGGATCTAGAAGTAATGCTTTTTCATAATTAAAAATTGAAGCAGCTACTTGATTTAGTTTGTAATAACAATTACCTAAGTTATAATATAATTCAGAGGAAGAAAGACCAAGATCCTCTATTTTTTGATAGTGTATGATTGCTTCAGAATAGTGTTCTAATTTGTATTCCTCGTTTCCTATACTAAATAATTCTTCTGCTGTTTGTGAAAACAGATTCTGAGTTATGAAAAGAAGTAAAATAAGTGTTTTTTTCATTTTACAATTGCTTATCTATTTGAGTAATTACTAATTTTGCCTTCTCATAATCATCTTTCATTTCAACATCTGAAACGGGAGAATATCTTGCCATATCACAACTATTAAAAACTTGAATAAAAGAGTTTATGTCATTTTCATTAATCAATTTATTTTTTAATAGTTCAGTGATTTTTTCCTTACTAATATCAGAAGTTTCAATTCTAAGCTTGCCTTTTAAATAATTATGAAGTGCCTTCTCCAGCGCTACATAAAATGCCTCTTTAGTCCCCAATTGTTTTTTTGCTTCAGACAAATATTTTTTTGCTAATCGGTCAGCCTTTCGCAACTTATTTCCTAAAATATCATTATTCCTTGCTTTATTCCTTTTTCCTATTATAATTCCGAGAGGTATAAAAAGTAAAGGAAGTATTAAAAAGTAATAATAAAAGTCAGATGTGTAGAAATTTGTCTTGTAAATAGGATTAAATGAACTGCTGGTTTGTATGTATCTAAAATTTGAACCAGTAACTACAATATCTATTTTTGAATTTACGAGGGCATCAGAATCTGTAACTAATTCTTTACCTTCTAAAACATCTACAAATAAATCCTCTGATTTTAAAGTCACATATTTTTTTTCTGTGAGGTCAAAATATGAAAATTCAGTACTAGGAATTTTATATTTTCCTTTGTATTGAGGAACAACCGTATAATTTTTTGTTATGGAACCTCTAATTCCTCTGGAGCTTATTTTGATTTTCTCTTTTTGTTCAGGAGTAAATACCTCTAGTTCAGAAGGTGTTTTTATTTCAGGTAATTCAAATAATTTTAAATTTCCTTTTCCTGTTACCTTCATTGAAATAGTTGCCGTCTCATTAGATTTCAAAATATCTTTGCTAGAGGTAACAATAAAATTAAAATCTCCTACTGCACCATTAAAACTCTCTGGTTTATTAATTAATGGAAGTTCTTTAGACCGTACATATTTTTTTGCCGATGCAAAACTCCTAGTTATATTTCTAACAATTGGATTTCCAAAAAAATCTCCTCTACCAGTTGGTACACCAATAACAATATCCATTTTTATAGGATCAATAGTAAGTTTTCCAGATTTTGTTGGTATTAACAGTGCCTTTTGTAAAACAACATATCTGTATTGTTCCCCATTATAGGTTCCGTTTTTGGTAGTTAATCCTTTTATCTTAATATCCTGATTCCAAAAACCATTGTATTGGGGAGATTCTGTGTATGAAAAGTCTCGTACACTAATATTTTGGCTAACATATAGTCTATACTCAACATATATACCTTCACCTACATATGGATTAGATTTAGATATTTCGGCTACTAAATGAATATTCTGTTGAGCTATGTAATTAGGGTCATTAGGATCTTTTGGAATTTCAACAGGGTCTAAAACAATAACTTTAATAGGTTTAGATTTTATTCTTTTTTCATTTAGTTTTATACTAGCAGCAGGAATTAAAAATTCTCCTTTTTTGAGAGGTTTTATTATATAAGTATATGATTGAGAAAAACTTTGCTTTCCATTAATCCATGACTGACTAATAGATTGGCTTGGGCCACTTACAATTTGGAAATTTTTAAAGTTTGGGGGGGTAAAATCATCCGCTCCTTGTTTATTGACCGTAAACTGAATTCTTACTCTTTGGTTGAGTCCTAATTTGTTTTTGCTTACAGAAGCAACAAGCTCTGATGTTTGAGCATACAATGACGTGCTCAAAAGAGTGCATAAGGTGAAAATGTAATAAATCTTCTTCATGTTACTTTCTAACGATTGACAAATATAAAATTTACCAATCTTTTTCTTGTTTAATTTTTGAACCTTTAGCTTTTTTTGCGTTTAATTTTTTTTGTGTTTTCTTTTCTTCATTTTTTAGACTTTCTAACAATTGTTTAATTTGTTCTGGAGACATCTTGCCTTGTTGAGGTTTTTGTTTTTTCTTTTCATTGTTTTTCTGATCCTTTTTTTTCTTCTGATCCCCGTCTTTATCATTTTCTTTTTTTGGATCTTTTTTATCCTTATCGTCTCCTTCTTTTTTGTCCTTATCCTTATCCTTGTCCTTGTCCTTGTTCTTGTCTTTGTCTTTATTTTTGTCTTTATTCTTGTCTTTGTCTTTATTTTTTTCTTTTTCAAGAAGCTTTTGCGCAACGGCTAAATTATATCTAGTCTCATCATCATTTGGGTTTTTACGAAGAGAATTTTTATAAGCATCCACTGCTCCTTGATAATTTTTTTCTTCCATCATTGCATTACCAATATTATGGTAACCCTCAGCTTTTTCATATGAATCTTCTGAGTTCTCAGTCAAAATTTTATATTGAGGGATGGCTTCTTTAAAATTCTTTTCTTGAAATAATGAATTCCCCAGGTTGTAGGTTGCTTTTGTGTAGGAACTATTTTTCTCTAGCGCTTTTTTATATGAAATAGTGGCATCTGCATATTTCTTTTGATTGTAGAGTTTGTTTCCTTCTCTAACTAATTTTCTAGCCTCTCTTTGAAGTGAAATAGAATCTTTTTGGGAATACATAACCAAAGAAGACAGCATCATTGAAATAAATACAGATATTGATATGAGTTTCTTCATCTAGTTAATTTTCTTTTTCGTTAAATAAATCTACTTTTTTTAGCCATTTGGTTTTCTTGTCTAAGAAAAAAACATCTATTAATAAAAATAATATACCAATTCCTAAAAACCACTGAAATTGGTCTTTATAGTCAGAGAATTGTTTGGTTTCAAATGCCGTTTTTTGTGCGTTACCAATAATATCCTCAATTGCTTTTACGGGTTTGTCAGTTAAATTACCATCAATATAAACTCCACTAGCTGCGTCAGCAACACCTTTTAGAAGTACCGGATTACGTTTTGTTAAAACAGTTTCTCCCTTATATTTTTTATATCCTATTAACGAACCATTTATCTTCATAGGGATAGGAGCTCCTTTCTCAGTTCCTACTCCTATGGTGTACACTTTAATTCCATCATTAGAAATATTTTGTGCGATTTGTTTAGTTTCTTCTTGATGATCTTCTCCATCAGAGATAATAATTAAAAAACGATTTGTTTGATCATCGTTGTTATAGTATGTTTTGGCTAAATCTAATGCATCGTTAATTGCTGTTCCTTGGCTAGATACTAAATCTGGATTTGCGCTTTGGAGAAACATTTTAGCAGCACCATGATCGGTTGTAATTGGTAAAAGAGGATATGCATTTCCAGCATAAATGATAATACCTACACGATCACTTCCTAATTTATCAATAATTTTAGAAATAATTTGTTTTGATTTTTCTAGTCTGTTTGGCGCAATGTCTTCTGCTAACATGCTTTTAGACACATCTAGTGCAAAAACAACATCTACACCTTCTCTTTTTACTGTTTTCAGCTTAGTCCCTATCTTAGGATTAACCAAAGCTAGAATTAAGAATGAAATCCCTATTAAGAAAAATGAAAGTTTAAGAATGGATTTAAAAACAGAAATATTAGGCGCAAGTTTAGATAATAACCCTGAGGAAGCAAATTTCTTTTGAGTTCTTTTTTTCCACAAAGACACTAAAAGAAAGATCACAATAATTACTGGAATTATAGCAAATAGGTAAAAGTATATTGGTTCTTCTAGTCTGTATAACATTATATAAAACTTCTAAAAAGGGTGTTTTTTAATATAAATTCTAACAACAATAATCCTCCTGCGAAAAATAATAAATACCTATATTTTTCTTGATAGTTGTAATATTTAAACTCTTCAATCTTTGTTTTTTCTAGCGTATCAATTTCGTCATAAATTTCTTGAAGCTCAGAATTGTCTGTGGCTCTAAAATATTGACCTTGAGTTTCACTAGCTATAAACTGCAATAATTCTTCGTCTATCTCTACTTGTTGCTTACGGAACTGTAATCTTCCTCTAGCATCTTTGCTAAAAGGAAAATCAGCCATACCATTAGTTCCAATCCCTACAGTATAAACCTTTATGTTTAATTCTTTTGCTAGTTCAGTAGCTGTTTTTGGATCTACAAAACCAGAATTATTAACTCCGTCTGTTAGTAAAATAATAACTTTACTTTTGGCTTCACTTTCCTTCAACCTATTTACTGCAGAACCTAATCCCATTCCTATGGCCGTACCGCCTTCCAGCTGACCCCATTTAATTTCCGAAATTGTTCTTCTAGTAATGCTCTTATCACTTGTAATAGGGGTTTGAGTAAAACTTTCTCCAGCATACACAACTATTCCTATACGATCATTAGGTCTTCTATTCACAAAATTTGTAGCTACTACCTTTAGAGCTTCTAGCCTATTAGGCTTCAAATCTCTTGCAAGCATGCTAGCAGATACATCAATGGCCATTACAATATCGATTCCTCTGTTAGCTTTAACTTTTGTACTTACGGCAACATTTCTTGGTCTGGCTAATGCAATTATTAAAAGCGTAATAGATATTAATCTAATGATGGGTAATAAAGGTTTCAGTTTAGGTAAAAAACTAGATGTTGTATTAAATCCTTTTAGACTAGAAACGGTTAGTGTAGCTGTTTCTTTTTTTCTCACAAGAAAAAACCAAGTGGCTATGAACGGAATTAACGCTAGCAGCCACAAGAACTCAGGGTTGTTAAATTCAAAGTTATTCCAATTCATCATTCTCAGCTTCTTCTATTATTAAGGGTTTTAAGTCATTTAAAATATTTTCTGCATCTTTTCTGTCATCCTCAATTTCGTGAGAAAGCGGTGTCGATTTTGCAAATTTTACTAAATCAGCTTCACTTAAAAGAGAATTTAATTTTCTTGTAGTTTCTTTGTCAATTTGTAAAGTCTCAGATTTATCTAGATTAGAGAGGGCTTCAATTAGTTCTTGTGTGGTAATTTCTAATGCAGGTATTTTTAATTCTTTTTCAATAAAATCTCTGATAATTTCGGTAAGCTCACTATAATATTTTTTGATCTGATTATTTTGCCAAAGTAATTTATTGTCTAGCTTTTTAAGCTTTTCGATGGCCTCATCATAAGGAGGAATCTGAACAAGAGGCTCTTCCTGGTCAACTATCGGTTTTTTTCTAAAAACAAAATAATAGACAAAAACAGCAATCAGGATTAAAATTAGAATTACCCAGATTATGTAAGGTTTAAAGTCATCATAGACCAATGGCTCGCTCTGAATAGCCTTGATTGGAAATAATTTTTGTTTGGTTGTATCTATGGCAATGGTGGCTACATTAATTAAAATAGAATCTGTAATATAAGCTCTGTTCTTAATAAATATCTGTTGAGATGGGATATAAAATGCACCACTATCAAACCCGGTCATTACATATTTTTTAATCAAAGCATTCTTTAAAGTATCAACCTCAATATCATTTACAACTTCTAAGTTTTTTAAATTTTCAATTTTTTCAGGCAAAATTACATTAGCGGTGTCATTTATGTTAATTTGATACATAAACTGTTCACCAATTCTAATGTTGGTGGTATCAGATTTAACAATAACCTTTTGCGGAAAAGCCAGGTAGGAAATTAATGAAAAAAATAAAAAAATTCTAGTGCTCATATTTTTATTTTCCTTTGTGTTTAAAGTATCCTAATAATTTTTTCACATAGTCTTCATCAACTCTTGTATCAATGGTTCCTGAACCACTTTTCTTGAAAGTTGTTTTAAAATAGTTAGACATCTTAATCGCAGAAGATTTATAATTATTTCTGATCTTTCTAGAAGCAGTATTTACGAGTTGAACAGTATTTGTTTCTGAATCTACCATAGGAACTAGTCCAAGGTTTGGGATCTCTTCGTCGTGTTTGTCATACACACGAATACCTGTAATATCATGTTTGTTTCCTACAATTTTTAAAGTTCTTTCATAATCATCATCCATAAAATCAGATAACATAAAAACAATGGCCTTCTTTTTCATCACATTGGACAGAAATTTGAAAGCTTCTGCAATGTCAGTATTGTAACTCTTGGGAGAAAACTCTATTAATTCTCGAATTATTCTTAGTACATGACTTTTTCCTTTTTTAGGAGGGATAAATAATTCTATTTGGTTAGAAAAAAGTATCAATCCAACTTTATCGTTGTTTTGAATAGCAGAAAAGGCTAGTGTAGCAGAAATTTCTGTAATGGTGTCTTTTTTAAATTGTTCTGAAGTTCCAAAATTTTCAGAACCGGAAACATCTACCATTAACATCATTGTAAGCTCTCTTTCCTCCTCAAAAACCTTAATGAAAGGCTCGTTGTAACGAGCAGTAACATTCCAATCTATTGCTCTAACATCATCTCCAAATTGATAAGCTCTAACCTCAGAAAAAGTCATACCTCTACCTTTAAAAGTAGAATGGTATTCTCCTCCAAAAATATGATCAGACAAACGTCTTGTCTTTACCTCTATTTTACGTACTTTTTTTAGTATTTCCTTAGTATCCATGGTTTAAGTAATCTTTTCAAAAAACGCCCTTAAAAGGCTTCAATAAAAAAATGTAATTTTAAGGAACTTCTATTTCATTAATGATTGAATTGATGATATCTACCGATGAAATATTTTCAGCTTCAGCTTCGTAGGTTATTCCTATTCTATGACGCAATACATCATAAACAATGGCTCTTACATCCTCAGGAATTACATAGCCTCTTCTTTTTATGAAGGCATAACATTTAGCAGCTTTTGCGAGATTAATACTACCTCTAGGTGACGCACCAAAACTAATTAGTGGTTTCAGTTGAGAAAGATTATATCGTTCTGGATATCTGGTGGCAAAAATAATATCAAGTATATATTTTTCAATTTTTTCATCCATGTAGACTTCGTTGGCAGCCTCTCTTGCCTTAATTATTTGATCAATTGAAACTACAGGATTAATGGTATTAAAATTACCATTTAAATTTTGCCTCATGATAGCTTGTTCATCAGATAACTTAGGATAATCGATAACAGTTTTTAACATAAACCTGTCTACTTGTGCTTCAGGGAGAGGATAAGTTCCTTCTTGCTCAACAGGATTTTGAGTTGCCATAACTAAAAAAGGTTGGTCAAGATTAAAAGTGGTGTCACCAATTGTTATTTGTCTCTCTTGCATTGCTTCTAGAAGTGCTGATTGAACCTTAGCAGGAGCTCTATTAATTTCATCTGCAAGAACAAAGTTTGCAAAAATTGGACCTTTCTTAATAGAAAAATCATTTTCTTTCATATTGTAAATCATAGTTCCTACTACATCAGCGGGTAACAAATCAGGTGTAAATTGAACCCTGCTAAATGATCCCTGCACAGCTTTGGAGAGAGAATTAATGGCTAATGTTTTTGCTAAGCCAGGAACACCTTCCAGTAAGATATGTCCATTGCCTAACAATCCAATTAGCAATCGTTCTATCATGTCTTTTTGTCCAACAATAACCTTGTTCATTTCTGAAGTAAGTATGTCTACAAAAGCACTTTCACGCTCTATTTTTTCGTTAATTGACCTA
>UPTN01000473.1_pt1 | contig 20970 bp, 22 predicted proteins | sample 2160111 | NCBI WGS metagenome assembly UPTN01 (sample SAMN06265058, study PRJEB28932) | marine metagenome | isolation source: Columbia River Estuary | place: USA:Columbia River Estuary, USA | collected 2014-05-05
GCCATATCGTTCTCTCCAAGTTGTATGGTTATGGGAGTCAGTACAAAATACTGTCGTATAATATACCATTATTTATCAAATACATGATTAGTATAACATAATGTATATAATCATGCAACAAAAAAGAGAGGGGGGATTATCCCCCCTCTCTGTATTGTTATCAATTTAAGTTAGACTTAAAGTGCTTTGTACTCAACCGTTACAATAACAGAACCTGCTACTGGAGCTGCCGCAGCACCACCTAGTTGTAGATATGCTGTAACTGTGTCGCCACCTGTTGTAGCAGTTTCGTAGCCTAGTTCAGCAACATAAATGCCACCGACGCCTAGGTCTGCTTCGAATGCTTGGAACAGTGTGTTGGAAGAATCGCTAACTACGATTTCATCAGCAGTTGTGAATGGGTTTGTAACCTTCACAATAACTTTGTTTACGTAGTAAGTTTTACCAAGCACGTTTGGCATTGTACCAACTGCAAAACTACCAGAACCATTTGCTGCGAAAGATACGCGGAGCGCACCTGGATCAACATTAGTTGAAACAGCAAAATCAACATAGTCTTTGGTAGCAAATGCTTTATCTGGACCAGAAGACATATCGTATGCTACAGGAGCGATAACAAGACCTGTGCCCTGTGGAGCAAGTGTCAAGTTAACATCAGCAGAATCACCAGCAGTTGCTAGTTCTACGCCGCCTGTACCATTTGTGAAGTTGAAATAATCAACCGCAGTGCCTGTATCGTTAAACAATGCAATTTCATCATCCAAAGAACCTATGATTTGAACATCGCCTTCGGTAACGCCACCGGTGCCACCTTTGATGACAACATCACCAGATTCGTACAATGCTGATCCGTTACCACCTTTTAGTACTAGATCGCCCGCATTGCCAGCAGAAGAATCACCACCAGCAACGGTTAGGTCTGTATCAAGTTCACCTTGAATTAGAGCTTCACCAGACTGACCAACAATGAATACATCACCGCCATTTTGACCTTGTAGATACATGTCAACAGTACCAGTACCAGCAGCATTTCTTGCCGTCATAGTAATAGCACCAGCAGAATTTGTGAAGTCAATGTACTCGCCTGTGCCAGAAGTAGCGTTAGCAGCCTCTAGAACTGTAACACCAGTAGCACTACGTAGCTGAGATACATATTCATACGCAACTGCAGAACCATCAGATGTTAGAACCTGACGATCAAGACCTGCTGCTGTTAGATTTGTGCCACCGTTAGCGATTGGTAGAACACCAGAAACGTCAGTGGTTAGAACAACGGAACCGTAACCTAGAGTGCCAGCACCGTTCACTTTTAGAACTGTGTTGTTAGCACCTTTAGCTAGTTCTGTAACACCGTCAACACCATCATGAACCATTAGAGAGTCAAGAGCGTATGCATCTGTGTCTGTACCTGTACCGCCCATATCTAGTGGGATAAAGTTACCCGGTGTTAGATTTAGGTTGTCCATGTAAACATCGCCGAATTGTGCGTCTGCTAGGCCTGCGCCTAGTGTAGCAGTCCAACGGTCAAGTGTTTCATCCCAGAACCATGCTGTGTTATCAGCCGCGCCACGATTAACTTCAATACCAGAATCTTCTGTTGGTATATCGCCAATCAATAGGTTGGAATTAAGCATTAGCAATGAATCTTCAATTTCAACTGTTTCGGATAGTGTTGTAGTAACAGCACCAGAAACTGTCAAGTTACCGATAACTTGAGCATCGCCAGTAACAACTAGTGAAGCAAGTGTTGAAGCACCAGCGGCAAGAGTGTTAGCACCGAAATCGCCATTAACACCAAATGTTGCTGTAGTATCAGTCAATGTTACTACAGTAGCAGTAGCATTATCATCAATACCTGTTGATTCAAACTGTGAGTAAATACCACCGTGTAGCTTATCACCAGAGATTTGGTCGTTAGCAAACAGAACAGTACCAGAAGTAACGTCTAGTGTATTACCAGAACCAACTGTGATATTGTAACCAGATTGGGTATTTGCTCCGCTACCTACTAGATTAGCAGAAGAAATAGCACCACCGTGTACTTTATCACCAGAGATTTGGTCGTTGTCTAGAAGTAGAGTCTCGCCTGTCATATCAACATCAGTACCAGAGATAGAACCGCCTGTGATAGCAGCGCCGCCTGTTGTCACTGTTGTCGCAGAAACAGATGTACCGCTGAATGTACCGCCTGTGATTGTCGCAGAGTTTGTGGACAATGTGGAGAATGTACCAGCAGCAGAAACAGAACCACCGATTACTGTGCCGTCAACTGTACCGCCATTAATGTCAGCATTTGATGTTGTGATATTTGCACCAGTAATGTCGCCACCTGTGATCTGTGCGTTAGCAGAGTTCAATGTGGAGAATGTACCAGCAGCAGATGTTGTTGCACCGATTATGGTTGCGTCAACTGTACCACCATCAATGTCTGCGTTTGTTGTGGTCATTGTAGAGAATGTACCAGCAGCAGAAACAGTAGCACCAAGAACTGTACCATCAACATTACCACCATTAACGTCTACTGTATCAGCAGTCATTAGAGTGAATGTACCAGCAGCAGAAGATGTAGCGCCGATTACTGTGCCGTCAACTGTACCACCATTAATGTCTGCGCTTGTTGCTGTCAAGGATGAAATTGTAATAGCAGCAATTGTACCACCTTCAATTTTATCACCAGAAATCTGGTCGTTTGCTAGTAGTAGTGTAGCAGCAGTAACGTCTACTGTGTCACCTAGTTCAGCAGTTAGACCACCAGTAACAACGCCGTCTTGTAGTAGAACGCCGTCAACAGTAACACCAACAGAGTTTGTGTGTTCGTTGATTGTGTCAATAGTCATTGTGCCAGAAGCATCAATATCGCCAGTAACAGTGATATCATCTGTGATAGCAATGCCTAGACCGGAGACAGAGTTGATTGTATCTGTGTCAATAGCAGAAACTTCAAGGCTACCGAACGCAACAGCAGATAAGTTAGTGTCATCGCGGAATTCCCACGTGTCTGTTGTTTCGTTCCATAGTAGTGTCGCATCACCTAGAGTACCACGATCAACTTCAAGACCGGCGAAACCAGAAGTAACACCAGCACCAGCTTCACCATCATTTAGTGTGATGATGTTATCTGTGATAGTTGTGTTTGTAGTGTCGATAGATGTAACAGCACCTTGAACTGTCAAGTCACCAGTAACAACAACATTGTTAGCAAATGTTGCTTCTGTGTCTGTTAGAGTCATTTGGGTAGATGTTGTTGCTGTATCAGTAATACCTGTTGAGGAGAACTGAGAGATAACACCACCGTGTACTTTATCACCAGAGATTTGGTCATTATCTAGTAGGAGTATTTCGCCTGTCATATCAACATCGGTACCAGCAATACCACCGCCTGTGATAGTAGCAGCCGCAGTTGTCATCGTAGAGAATGTACCAGCAGCAGAAACAGTGCCACCGATTGTTACAGCATCAGCAGTACCACCATTGATATCAGCAGTTGTTAGAACTGCGTCAGAGAATGTGGACTGGCTACCTGTAGCAGTTACGCCACCATCTTGTAGTAGAACGCCGTCAACAGTAACACCAGCACCAACAGTAGATTCGTTGATTGTGTCTGTTTCCAGAGCATTAATCGCAAACGTACCTGTGAATGTAGCATTGCCACCTGTAATGTCATCTGCGAATGTGATGCCAGCACCAGATTCGGAATCGATTGTATCAGCGGAGAATGTACCAGTGACGTTAGCATTTGTGAAAGTACCCTGCGCTGGTGTTGTACCACCTACGACAGTCGCATCAATCGTGCCACCGTTAATGTCAACTGAGTCAGAAGCCATCGTTGTGAATACACCTGCTGCGGATGTTGTTGTGCCGACCGCGACGTTATCAATAGCAGAACCTGCTGCACCGTCAACGTCTAGAACACCATCAACGTCTAGAGTTTTACCAGCACCAACTGTGATATCATAACCAGAGAGTGTATTGCCTGCTGTACCTAGTAGATTAGCAGAGTCAATTGTACCACCAGAGATTTTGTCACCGGATAGCTGATCGTTTGCTAGTGTTAGTGTACCGCCAGATAGATCAACTGTGCCGCCTGTGATGTTAACTGCGTTAGCATCTTGAGTAGCCATTGTACCTAGACCTAGGTTTGTACGCGCAGTTAGTTTGCCTGCTGGTGTAACTGCTTAACCGCCTAGACCACCGTTTGCCAGCGGTAGGATACCAGAAACAGCACTTGCGTTTGCTAGATCAACTGCTCCATAAACAACACCAGAAGAACCGTCCGATTTTAGAACCTGTCCCGTAGTTGTTGTGCCTTTGACTGTTAGTTGGTCAGAAAGATCAACTTTGATGTATGTATCATCAACGTTGACATTTAGAGTATTGCCAGATTTGCTTAGTGCTGTGCCTGCTGTGATTTGGCCTGTTCCTGTGAACTGCGTAAACTCAACTGGAGATGCGTCTGGTGTTACGATACCGTTAGTTGTAACAACGTAACCTTGGTCAGAATTCAACGTACCTTCTTCAACGAAGAAGAATGAACCGGTAAACTCACCTGAAGCATCCATATCAACAGCGCGTGTCATTGCCGCGCCTGTGCCATTGAATACATAGATACCGTTTTGTGCTGGAATTGTTTGATCTTTAACTAGAACACGATCACCAGCAACTAGTGTAACGCCGTCTAAAGCAGAAGGGGCCAATGCGATATCAACGTTAGCACCTGTTGAACTAGCACGACAAGATTCTTTGATATCAAGACCTTCCGCGATCTGATCGACGTAGCGTTTTGTAGCTGCGTGATCATCAAGTGTTGGCATAGCAACGTTCATGTTGCCGAGAGTAGTGCCGTCTGTTGTTACCTTGAATAGAGAATTACCCGAATCATAAACAACACGACCACCATCTTTACCAAACTGAACGTCAGAAGCTACGCCTCTTAATCCAAAGTTGTAAATATAAGCCATTAAATATATCTCCTAAATAGCTATTGATTATGTGAAATCCCACTTGTCTTGGCGCAAGGGGCGAAAATATCTAAAGTAGATATTGAATCATAAGTAACTGCCAGGAATGATCTTCCTAAAATGAACATTTAGGGAAAAATAAAAATAAACGTGAAGATTTCTTCACGTTTATTTATGCGTGTGGGTATGAAAGTATAACGTACAATATAACTTATGCGTATGTAACTGTTATCTTAACTTGTCCAGCGGTAGCAACAAAGTATGATAATTTTGCTTGTATCTCAAGTTCTGTTACGCCGGCATAATGAAAGTCTGGATTGGTAACATAAGATCCTACTTCTTCTAAATCATTTTCATATGTATCCATAAACAACTCAGGCTCTGCCACTGTGCCAACGATGAGTTCGGGTGGACTACCTAGATAGCCACTAAGAGGCGCAATGACTTCTGCGACAACACTTATAATCTTGGAGTTGTTAGAAACTCTTCCAAGTATCGCGGTTTCGTCAGTGGTGCCGCTTAATGGCATAGTGAATGTGTGTGTTATGGAATTAGCATCCGAAGCAGCACTGTCTAGACTTGCTACCATAATCCACATTGATCCGTCATATACATACATTCCCCATTCACCTTGTCCAGTATCAAGGACATAAGCCTGATCACCAACCATCGTAGGTGCAAGTGTATCTCTTGCAGTAATATCAGCGACAACAATTGTGCCTGCTTTGCGTATACCCCGTTCAATATTCAATCCAAGAGCATAGAAACCATTGTGTCCCGATACAACTCCGAAATCGAATGACGGAGTACCGGTAATATCTTTTATGATAATTTCACCACCGTCATCCCGCCGCAATTCTAATACTTGATTGCCTGCCTGACCAGTATATGATGTTCCCATACTGATAACAGAGTTTGTACCTACAAATGGATTATTATTAAGATCATTTGTAATATTTGTTAATGTTACTGGACCGCCCAATCGTTCTTCGATAACTAATAATCCAGCATCTTCATGTGCTGAGATGTTTGCTATACCTGCGTTGTTGATATCAATTGCTATATCTGATGCGGTAGCAATCGGAAGTGAATATGATGCTAGACCATCGGTCATTGTTGTAAAGTTTATAGTTACCCCATTTATAGCTGCTGTAAATGGAGGATAGCCTCCAACCGTGCCATAAGCAGATCCGAATGAACCGATATCAGAAGTAATGATTGTAGGCGACAAGCTTGCGTATGCTGTAACTCCGTGTATTGGAGTAGACATATTAATATCGCTTGCTGCGTTAACAATTGCAACATTCCCAACTTGGCCCATGGCAAACACAACCGTGTGCCCATTTATTTCCATACTATTGTTTGCTGGTGTATAACCATTCACAACTGATCCCAAAATGGATGTAGGTACTGAGTCAGTAATTTGTAGATATATAGGAGTACCGGTATCTGATGTTGTTAGTCCTCCCGATCCATCGTTTATAGGAAAAATGAATTTTCCCGGTGATCCTGGTAGTCCAGGAACGACATCAAGAATGCCATTCATTGGCCGAAGAATAAAACGATGTGGTCCTGGACCAGAATGCGATACTGTTCCTACCAATCGCTCAATGTTGGTGTTGGTAGATAACTCAAAATCGCCAGTAACTGCGTTCATGGCAATAACATCGCCTTCTTTGAACCCATTGTTTTCTTGGAATAAGACAAAATTTCTTTGAGGATTTAGATACTTAAACCGAGAACTAACGTTCGCATAGAAGTCAGCGGATACAATTCCTGTTGGCAGAGGATCAATCATTGGATCGCCTTCCTCATTCAATTGAAAAAGAACTGCTGGACCAGGAGTTGTGAATATACCAAAACCGGTAGGACTTCTGAATGTGTTATACCGAATAACATCTTCAACTATGCAAGTAACATCGGTTTCCGTCTTTGATTCTATTTCGACAATTTGAAGAACTTTGCCATCTGTCGCGCCTGCTATGAAATCTCCTACTACGATATCAATGCCGTTGAATGTCTTTGGTATTCGTGTGAGATGCGATCCATGAATGACAGGCGCAACTTCTAATGTTATTCTCCATTTGTATGGTTTTGGCGCCATTCCGCCGGCCCACCAAGGATCACCCTTGCCGTCGTCAAAGTACCACATTTCAGTTGATACCGACCCGGTTACAATACAAGGCATAACTTTAGATGGCACATTTAAGTCAATCGAATTAGTTTTATATAGCATTTACTTTTCCTTATTTGTGCATATGGAACACAATCCAAGCGTGTGTTTCCGATCCAAATGAGCGCGAAGCCCCAGTGTCTGCTTCGCGTAAGTTGATTGTAGTTGGTAGTGATCCAAGATTGCCAAACGCAACAGGATTACCAGGAGTGCCACCGGCATCTATTTTTCGTATAGTTATATCTTTGTTGAGTGGCATCATGTTATATTCGTTTGTTGAATGAGAATACCCATAAATCATAACACTCAATGGTGGATAATCATATCCATTGAATACGACTTCGGTTGTTCCGCCAGTTGGCGAAATAATATTTGCAGAAACTCCAGCAGTCATATCGGTGATAGATATTAGTGTACCTGATGGATCATAGTTTACTTTAAAGTATTGGCGTTGTTCAGCGTTTTCAGTTGGTACCCAATTGGCACCATCCCATTCAAGAGTATCGCCAACTGTTGGAACAACCGTCGTTGTATCAACATCTGCTAAATCATCAATGCTGCCAGTGGTACTTGTAGTAAATACGAAATTGCCTGCGCCATCGGTTGATAACTGAGATCCAGCAGGACCATCTGTGATGCCTAGGTCAAGAAGTGTTACTTGTGTGTTTTCCCACTGTGATGATACATTGTTATACCGAACAAAATCACCATCTGTAGCCGCAGTAATAGTAGCATCTGTTAAGTTGTTAAATCCAACTGTGCCAGCATCTAGTGTCCAAGTGAAGTTACCAACTCCATCTGTAGTCAAGTGGGCACCCGCTGGACCATCTGATATGCCTGCAAGATCAAGAAGCGATAGATTTACATTTACCCATTCACTTGCAAGATTGTTATATCTTAGAATTTGTCCATCTGCCGGCGCGTTCACGAAAACATCTACTAGATCGCCTATGTCTGATGGAATAACTGGCTTGTTATTCAAATCATTATAGTCTATGATTAGTGTTTTGTTTTCCCAGTTACCGGATAAATTATTATACTTTAGGACTTGATCGTCCATGACTGTGGCGATTTCAACGTCTAGTAAATCGTCAATTGTTTGTGCTATATCAATAGAGTTACCACCTGATATACTTAGAATTGTACCACCAAGTCCTAATGTTTGTGGAGAAATACCTGCTGCTGCTGTAGCAACCCATTCATTACCATCAAATACTAGGATATCGCCAATCGCCCCTGTAATGGTAAGATTGTCTGCTGTGCCAGCACTACCAGAGAAAACATCGGACGCTACCCAGGCAGATCCATTGTATACAAGAAAGTCGCCAATGTTACCTGTGATAGTTAGACTATCCGACGCAACAGCAGTACCTTGGAATGTATCAGCATAAATGTCTTGGTAACGAGATACTGGACTACCAATATCAAATGCTAGATCAAGTGTTGGAACATTAGACCGATCCAACATCATCACATCAACTAGTGTACCGGGTGTTATAGTTGGTATTGTTACTGTGTTACCACCAGAAATGGTTAGTAGATTACCAGCAACGGACAGTGTTTGGTTTGGTGTCGGACCGCCGCCGCCACCGCCCATTGTTGGAGGAGCAGATACCCAAGAAGATCCATTATATGTTAGAACTTCACCTACACTACCAGGTATAGTAAGATCCATTGCGGCTGTTGCTGTACCTTGGAATGTATCAGCATATATGTCTTGCCAGCGGCGTGTTGGACTACCCAAGTCCCACATCGAATCATAAGTAGGAACACTATGATTGTCACGACGGACATACATTCCGTCTAGTTCTGTTTCAGTTAGAACGCCTAGATTTGCTCTTGCTTGAGCAAAGTCGGCAAGATCAGCTAAGTTGTTTTGCGCATTTAGCAAATTGCCCCAGTTGTCAACATCAATCGTTATCGTTGTGCCGTTATCTGAAATTAGAAGACCGGGACCGACGGTAATGGATTTAAATTCGAGGTCGTCGTTTATATTTTTTTGTGAAAATATACCAAGCCCAGCACCTAAGTTGGTAGCATCTTGGATTTGACTAGATGCTGTAAAGTTAGCACTAATAATAAGAGCATCGCCGTTATCAGTTATATTGATATCTGCGCCTGCGATAAGCGATTTAAATTGTAGTTCGCTGCCAACTACTCCGGAAAATATTCCTGCTCCAGGACCTGAGTTATTCGCCCCTGATATTGTTCCCCCGCCACCGGCACCTGTTCCAGTAGATGTATTGTTTACAAATGCGTTTTCACTAACATCATATACTAATACTTGATCTTGCTGTAACGTACCTACTAACTTGAAAGTTGGGTTAAATGGCTGTGCATTTATAGGCATAACCTATCTCCTTAATAATTCAATAATATCTTCTCTACGCATCCTGCCTGGGAAACATTTGTAACACCAAGTATATCGCGGTCAATGGTTGCTCTAAGAAAAACTAAATTAGCTGTAAAGGTCCAACCTTCAACTCCGGTAAATTTGACATAATCCTTGTAAGGATTACCTCCCATTCCAAACCCGCCAATCAACACATCAAACCAATCATCGTCGTGTGGGTGTGTCGCAAGTGTTCCTTGTATTTTAATTCGTCCAGTAAAGTCTCTAGCATAGATAGCAATAGTGTGTAGACCATCAGTATAACCCCAATAACTATCACCTGGCACAGCATTGCCAACAACGTTCAATTCAAGAATGCCTGCTGCTTCGAGTAATTTTTGTGTTTTGCGTGCCATGTATTATCCTTATGCCTTTTCAACTTCTACGATTGCGCCTGTCCCAATTAATTCAGCTAATACTTCTTCTATCGTAGAAACGACTTCGGACGACACCCGGTCAGGGGTATCGTCACCTTCTTCTTTTTGTATTGTTGAGACTTTTACAACCAGAATTTCTTCTTTTATCTTCGCCATTTTGATTCCCTTGTAAAAACATTTTAAATAAGTTGATATACTTATTTATCTATTTAGCAATCAAACGACCAAAGTCAAGAAGCTTCTGATATTAGTTTAGCAGTCTTCCAGGAATTAATATTATCACCATACAATAACGCAATGAATGCTGCGTCGTTTTCATTTTCAAATGCAATACTCATACTTTCCCATCTGTATCGCCAACCGCGCATCGGGTAGTTCTGATTTTTCTCTCCGTGATAAACCCTTTGTAGGCCAGAATTCATTCGAACTCCTTCCATTTCGGTTAAGCGATCTCCTAACTCTACAACAGAATTTTTTCGAAAATCGTCTGAATTCTTTAGATCAAGTTTATGACGATACTTTCTCCAATATAGAGTTTTTCGGAGTTCTTCTGTCGAGCCCAAATTGTTTGTAACTTCACTCAAATTTTCAAGTGCTGGCACAGTAAGTTCCATTATCCATGTAGAATTGATTCCTTGTGCTTTCAAAAAATCTTCTTCATTTTCAAAGTAACATAATACCGATCGTGACTTATCGTGACAATTCATTCTAGGTTTAGAATTAAACGCAATCTTATCCATCATGAGTTTGAAGGCGTTCGGAGACTTGAATATACCATTTCTTTCAAAAACATCTAACTCTGCTCTTTCAGAATCGGATAACCATTTGCGACTGTCCCGATTACTCATTCTGGTCAGATATTTGATACGATATGGATACTCTTTAAAAAATATCTTCGTGGAATATTCTATTGGAATGGTAAGATTATCCAACATCGAATGTAATTTTATCATCCTTTACTCCTATCATGACTGTGCCACCATTAGTTAGTTTGCCGAACAACAGTTCTTTGGACAATGGTTTTTTGATATTGTCGTGAATGACTTTTTGTAGTGGTCTAGCACCCATTTCAGGAACATAGCCGCGTTCACGTAACCATTCTTTTGCTTGATGATCAATCGTGATGTATACGCCTTTGTCTTTAAGCATAGCGTTTAGTTCGTTAACTGATTTGCCAACAATCATATCAATATGTTGCTTCTCAAGGCGATTGAATTCTACTATCGCATCTAAGCGATTACGAAACTCCGGTGAGAAAAACTTATTGACTGCTTGTATTGTTGCATCTTCTTTGTCGTTATTGAATCCAATAGCAGATTTTGATTTTTCTTTTGCTCCTAGATTAGAAGTCATAACGAGAATAGCATTACTAAAATTGGCGACTTTGCCAGTTGAACTTGTAAGCTTACCATCATCCATGACCTGTAGCAGAAGGTTCATAACATTTGGATGTGCTTTCTCTACTTCATCAAGAAGGATAATACTGTTTGGATTTTCATCAAGATCGTTAATAAGTTGTCCTGCGCCAACGCCACCTTCTGCATGTCCTACGTATCCGGGAGGTGCACCGATAAGTTTTGATACAGAATGTTGTTCCATATATTCGGACATATCATACTTGAGAAGTTTGATATCCATGTTATCAGCAAGTTGGCGACATAGTTCAGTCTTGCCTGTTCCTGTTGGACCAACAAACAAGAATGATCCCATTGGTTTATTCGGTGGTCGCATACCTGCTTTTGATACAAGGATCGCTTCTACCAAAGTTTCAACCGCAGTATCTTGTCCGAATAGTTTAGACCGAATATCGGTTTCAAGAGTTGCGATATTAGCATTTTCCTTGGTATCAATCATGTTCAATGGTATCTTGGTAATCTTGGATATCGCTTCGCGAATTTCATTTTCAGTGATTACGGTAGCATTTTTGTGAAGTTTTGCCCTAGCACCAGCAACATCAATCACATCAATCGCTCTGTCTGGATTGAACTTATTGTGAATAAATCGTTCTGCTAAGTCTACCGCAAGATCCAGTGCTTCATCTTCGTATGTAATTTCATGAAAGACTTCGTAATACGACCGTAGTCCACGCAAAATCCTTTTGGTATTCTTATTATTAGGCTGATCAATTATCATTCGCTGGAACCGACGTTGAAGGGCACGATCTTTTTCAAAGTTCTCGCGATATTCTTCATTCGTTGTCGCGCCAATACATAGTAGTTTGCCGCTTGCTAACAATGGCTTCAACAGATTTGCTACGTCGAGATTTGAACCACTTGCCGAACCAGCACCCATAATCATATGAATTTCGTCAATGAATAGAATAGCATTGTCTTTCTCTGCGAGTTGATCAAATATAATTTTGGCACGCTCTTCGAAGTCTCCACGAAACTTTGTACCCGCAACCATACTGGTTACATCCAAAGAATAGACCTCTTTATTTTCCAGTGATTCTGGAACTTGACCTTCTGATATCATCAGGGCAAGACCCTCAGCAATCGCAGTTTTGCCTACTCCAGGTTCACCTACAATAATAACGTTGTTCTTTTTTCTCCGCGCCAAAACTTCACTGATATCAATAAGTTCTTCTTCGCGGCCAATCACTGGATCAATGCGACCTTCACTTGCTTCCACATTTAGATTAGTAACAAAATCCTCAAACTTTATCTGCGGTTCTTGGCCCCCTCTCATCGGCACACCTGGATGTCCTGTCTTTGCAATTCTTTCTTCAAACTCATGCTGCAGAACAGCAATGACTTTATCTCTTGTTGCGCCGTGTGTTTGGAGTAAATAAAAGGCGTGTGATCCTCTTTCGCCTTCACTCAGCATCGAAACAATCAAATCGCGGCATCCTACTGTATTCCCGCCCGCAAACATAACCTGTGCGATTGCTCGATTGAACAATCTATCAACGCCAATTGTTTTCTTTGGTGCTATCGTGGAATTTGCGCTGGTGATATCTTCGCGAGTTTGTAAATACTTTTCAATACTAGAAGCAAGTCCCTCAGTATCAACCTCAATTTTAGTAAACAAATCAGATACACTTTCATCATCTATAATTGCGTAAAGTACATGCTCAATAGTGACATACTCATGAGATTGTTGCATTGCTTTCGTCACAGCACGGTCGAGTGACATATTCAACTTATCTTGATTGTTGTTGCTCATTTTTTTCCTTGATTGTTACTAAAATTTTAATACTGTTTTTTATTACAATAGTATCTCCCATTCTAGTATTGTATGGGACTTTTATAGATAATAGCATATTATCAACGTCAATGTCAAGTGTTTTACCTAACGATTCTGCCAACTCTTTGTGTGTTAATGCTACGGTTATACGATATATCATACTTTTAGATTGGCGAGTTTCTAATATTGTCCACGCGTCCACTATATTTGCCAAATGGTGTTTAGCACTGACTGAATCATCTACGTCTGGATGGTATTTTTTTATAAGTTCGTGATATGCATGCTTGCGTTCATCAGGAGATGAATATGGAGATACTCCCAATACTTTATATGGGTTCATTCTGTTAATGTGTTGTTATGCTCATCAATCACCGAGATTGTTTGAACGTAGTATTCTTCATACGCTGCTATCACTGCACCTTGTTCTTCGATAAGACGCAATAAATCTGCCATGTTTAAGCTTAATGCCTCATATCCTTGCTCGTTAAACGCAAATAACACGACTGGGTGTCCCGAGTTTTCAAGGTCGGCAAACATATGTTCAATGTTATCTTGTGTAATAACATATATTTGTGAACCTCGCATGTCTAACGGAGTTGTTCTTGGCAAAATCAAATTGGGACGATCTATTGGTTCGGCTGAGTATACAATCGGATCTTGTCGTGTTGAACATCCACTAACGAGTAATGCTAATAATATGACGACGCTGATATTTTTAATCATTTAATAATTTTCCTCTTCTTCTTCTAGCACAATACTCTTTTCTTATTACGGGACATAATTCGGATTTGCTAATCCCGGGCATATACTATTAGCTCGACTCGTGAGTGTTACATTTAGTTCCTCTTCTGTTAAAATTGAGCCCGATGCTATTTCCAGGCAGCGATTCATATCTTCTGCTGCTCTGTTTATTATGGGTTCAACTAAGCCTGGTCTTTCTTGTGCTAGATATCCAAGGTCGTGTTCGCCAAGCCTGCGTTCTAAATCTTCAACTCTGTTATTCGCAGCATCAAACCTATCAGATACAATTTCAAATTGTTCCTGAACAAGTATATAATCTAGTTGCATTGAATCAATGGCGCTTTGGGTTTCTTCCGCGGCTTGACGCGCTCGCTCTGCTTCAATGAGAGCAACTTGTAACTGATTTTCCTTGTATTGATAAAATTTCCACATTCCAACTACAGCAATAGATAGTGCTGCGCCAATTATCAAATATTTCTTTATACTAGCTAGAAAAAACATAATTTATTATACTACCTTATTTGTCACAAGTCAACTACTTTTTGCCGTTAATATATGCCTTGATTTGCTTTATTGTTACATCTATTTTGTTATCACCATAAAATTCCAATGTCCACACATCATTCAGACATAAGCGATACGTGTCTTCAATTACTTTTAACGTGTTATACATCAAATCTTCATTGGTGGGCAATTCAATAAACACCATATAGTTGCCATCATCATCTGTTGTTGGTGATACCTCAGTATCAAGTATATCTTTATTACCTGTTTCGATAAAACGAGATAAATCATCGGCAGGTAGTTCATCGATTACGTAAAATCCAACAACAGTAACTTCGGCAAGTTCGCCAATTTTTGGCTTAAACTCACCAATGCTAACACGGCCGAGAACTAATGTTTCAAGATCGCCGTATTCAACCCCTTCATATAAATGCTGTTGTTTCATTAACCTTTTCCTTGTTGTGCGATTCTGGTTTTGTCATCTAGCCCTTGATCGTAAGCTTTATTTAAGTCTTCCATGTCAATACTATCATTGGATAGTTTGATATGCTCGTCTTTAAAATCATCCACTAACTTCCTTGGCATCTTGACAGATACTATCCATACAGAGTGCGATTGCATTTTGGGTTTATTGTATTCATCAAGATCGTCATATGATTTTGGAGTGACGGGGGATTTTAGATTGCCTTTTTTAAAGCTTATTTTGCATCCGATATCTGTCAACCGTGGTATTGCTCCTGGATCAGGCATGTTATTGTAATCATACATCAACTTAACATCTATCCAATACCGAGACAACTCAGGACCAGAAATGATTTCGCCCGTCTTCCAATTTTTAAAAGCATACAATCCTTGATCTTCTAGAATTTTTTCAAATTCCAATAATACATCTAACAATGTGTTATTCTTGTTAATGTTTCTCAGATTGTCAAGAATGTTTGCTGCTTCATAATCAGTTTGTGATGCCATAGGTATTTACTCCGTGTGTACAGATAGTATTTATCTTTTGTGATACGATAAAATAAAGTGTTACTTTTATGGTTGTGAATAAGCATAAGTATAATAGAAGAGATAAAATCTTCTTTCAGCTTTTTGACGAAAAGGAGCACCCAATATGGCAAGAAGCAAACGTGCTGAAAAGCAGCGACGTGGCAACAATGAACCGCAATACAATAATCGCGGGATCGTTCAATTTAAGAAAGCAACTATTCCAAATATCTTACCGAGAAATATTGCTCAAGAAGACTACATGTATCACATGGCTGATCCTTCCAACAATATTATCTTTGCGATTGGTCCAGCAGGCACAGGCAAAACATTACTGTGTACTATGATGGGCGTAAAAGCATTAAAAGAAAAATCAATCAGGAAACTAATAGTAACTCGACCAGCAGTGAGTGTTGATGAGCAACACGGTTTCTTGCCTGGCGACTTGAATGAAAAGATGGCACCTTGGACAAGACCCATATTTGATATTCTTGAAAAATACTTCACTACTATGGACATTGAAGGTATGCTTGAAGAAAAGATTATTGAGATTGCTCCACTAGCATATATGCGTGGTCGCACATTTGAAGATGCTTGGATCATCGCAGATGAAATGCAATTAACTACTCCCAATCAAATGAAAATGCTCTTAACTCGCATCGGCAATAATACTAAACTCATAGTAACTGGCGATTTAGAGCAAGCCGACCGAGGCAAAGATAATGGATTGGTCGATTTTCTAGAAAGAATGGAAGATAGAAATAGTAATAGAATTGCAATCAACCGATTTTCAACGATGGATATTGAACGTCATCCAGTCGTGGAGGAAATAATAGGCATATACAATGAAAAATAATCAAACTTTGGGATAGAATATATTAAAAATATATGGAGAGGACGAGTAAAATTACTCGTCCATTAGGCTAGATTGAATTTCAAGATAGAAACGATGGTATTTTTCCATACGTATAATATCTTTCTCTGAGATACCTTTCAGTCTACGAATATCAGAATTGTGTTGAAGGTCACATTGTTTGACCTTCATCGCATCTACATTTGCAAACACATCATCTTTATACTGGTCATAAGACTGTCCAGGCATCTTAGTAAGTGCTTTGATTCCTTTAATGACCCTATCGCTCATACCAGCTTCTCTGAGGTCATCCCATGTTGTTTTTGTATCTTCAATAACATCATGCCCTACAGCAATACATCGCAATTCTTCGTCTTTGGTATCTAGAAGATCCATTACTTTCAATGGATGTAGAATGTAAGGCTGCCCACCTCTATCAGTTTGACCTGCGTGAGCATTTGTTGCGATAAGAATCATCGCATTTAACATTTCACCTTGTTTCATAATATCCTCCTATGTTATACTTTAAGTGTAACATATATCGGGCTATTGTCAAGTTGTATTATCATTTTCCATAATATAATCAACAATTTCTGCCCAAGAGAACATAGAGTTGTGGCCGTGCTTTTCGGAGTTATGGCGGTGTTCAATAAGAATGCCCGTTAGGCCCAACTTTTCTCCAGCAATCACATTTTCCATCTTGTCTTCAATCCAGAATTTGGCAGCAGGAAATTTTTCTACATACGCTGCTAGAATTTCATCCTTATCATCGCCGCAACCAATACACACAAGTTCTTTAAGAAATTCTTCTCCAAAGACTTCGTGTAGATTGCGCAATCGCGCTTTGTATGCGTGAGGATCATCGCTCAGTGAGGTGATAACAACAAACTTGTATCCTTCGCTGACTAGTTTATTGATGCCTTTCTTTGCATCACGAAATGCTACAAGATCATTGATCCAAACACTTTCGTTAAAACGTATAACAATTTCTTTGGCTACTTTGCTAGGAAGCCCAAACTGTTTACCAATGTCATATACATCGGCGTGAATATGTTCATATCCCTGAATGTTCATCCATTCATGAAATGACTTTTCCCAATCAAGCAGACACCCATCGGCATCGGTGAAAATAATTTTATTCATTCATCTTATCCTTTTGATACATGTTATTATAACATGTATCAGGATATTGTCAAGTTTTTTATATAAAACTACTTAAGGAATCGCCGGAATCGACTATTGGAAGTTCGACCGCAATATGCTCTGGTTTACCATTGCTTGATATGCCCAACACACCAGATGGATCAGCCATCCAAATACGAGTCAATACGGCATCACATATATAATCTTGTCCATATGTCCAGCGTCCGTGTTCCATTAGAACCCAATCACCTACACTAACATCATTCTGGTCTGGTCCAACTGCATGTACTTCTGCCCATCGCGGACGAATGCCATCATCTTTGCCGTTGTCATCGTGTAAGATAACATTGCCCAATTTTCGCATACCAACTTCTAGGTTGGTTAAAATAATTCTATCTTTAATTGGGTGCAGTCTACTCATTTTTTATCCTCTTCTTTCTTTGGCTCTGCTTCTTTTACAAAGTTACCATCTTTATCCTCTACCCAATCATCATTTGTCTGTTTGTTAGCAGACACATCCCTATCGGATTTATTCATTACAGATTTTACTACTTTGCGTTTATTAGTAGGAAGATTGTCTTCTACTGTTGGTGCTGCTGGTTCATCAACCGAAATTGCTTCAACCGACATTGCTTCTTCCCAATCAGCATTGTCTTCGGTGGTTAACGGATCAGCTTTTATTGATACATTTTTAGTTTGCTTCGGTACAGTTGTGTTGTAATATTCACTTGCAACTGTCTCGGCACTTTTGATAATTTTACCATTAATGCCCAGTATATCGCCTCTTGCGTTTTGTCTTGAGTTGCCTACCGCAATATCTTTGCTGTGTCGTAATATCAACTTATTCATGTCAACCATTTTACCTCGGTTGCTCTTATGCTGTCTACCCATTATTTCTCCTCTTCAATTGTTCGTATTTGTTTCACCAAGTTAGTTAGCATTTTTTCGATACTCTTCTGATTCTTATCAACATCAAACTGATCGGAAACACCAATAAAGGTAGCAATTTTCAATGAACATTTTTTAATTTCACGATCGGTTACTCTATTTATCCTGGCCCTTCGCAATGGAAAATTTATTATGTTTGTCATTTTAAGAACTCTCTCATGTCTAAGTTATATTTCACACTGTCTATTTTATGTATTCCCAACAGATATAAAACATAACTAGCAACACTTGATCCTCTGCCAACTCCTAACACCATGCGATGTGATTTTGCAGTATCAGCAATGTATAAACATATTCTTAGTATATCAATTAATTCATACTTTCTATATAGAGATATTTCTTTATCGACCCTATTTTTATATATTGGATCATCAGGAGTCAGTTGATTGATATGATCTACAATGTCTATTGTTTTGTATTTATCAGGTAAAAATAATGTCGCTTGTAGATTTGCGTCAAACTCAGATAAATCTGTGTCAATCGGTTCGAGTTTCGATAGCGGCGGGGTATCACAATAGTTTTCTTTTATTGCTGCGTTATATTTTTCAGCATCCCTTGACCAGACAACAGTTGTTATCGGAGATATATCATTGCCATTCATTAGTAACCGACATAGATCATCACAAGTGTAAATTGCTCGTCCGTACTTGTCTAATGTGATGGCTTGCTTGGTATCTGTCATAATGTGTAACTCTTGATTTTATTACCTTGGTATGTCATTATATTTTTGTGCCCATCACAAGACAATAAAGAAACAATAGTTCTCAACTGATGTCAGTCATCGAAGTGAAATCTTCATGAATTGTTATCTTGCCATCGTATATATAATATTCAACATCAAACTTATCTGTAGTATTGTTTTTTGGAAATCCTTGATACATCATAAAAATAGTCGGAAACAGACTGCTTAAATTTAAAAGATGATCTGATATGTCTATAGAAAAACAATCGGTGTCGAATGTTAACATATGATGTCCAATGTCGTATGACACATTAGAAATATTCATTGAGGAAGAAACGATTTCCAGCCACTGTTCTGCTACATATTCTAAAAATCTAGTTACTTCTACGTCTGTACCTTCTAGTATAATGCTCTGCGTTGTCGAGATCGTTATCGGCGATGATTGGTTCTCTTGGGTCATTATCTTCTCCTATAATATAAGAATCTGGGATTTGATCATTAATAGAATTATACTGCACAATTTCGACGCGCGTCTTATGTTCTTCTCTCAAAGCATCAAGCAATAGTTGTAACTGTTTAATTACTTCTTCCTTGCCTAAACTATCTGCGATAAGCATTTTTTTAGTCAGTGAGTTCATTGTGATTTCCAACTCATCGTCTGATAACACACTAGGATCGTTGTAGCTTCTGGATTCAATTTTTTTAGATTGTTCATCCATATCAATTCCCTTCATAACTATATTTATCGTATGTCCATGGTATTATATTGTATTTTTATTACAACACCATGGACATAATTTTAATTACAAGTCGCCTGATTTCCGATTTTCAGATTTTTCTACTGTGAATTTGCCGCCTGGGTAACGTGCTTCCAACTTATTCACGTTCTCTTCAATGACGGCATTAGGATCAAGACCTAGCGCACGACAACCAGTTATCCAATAAAATATGATATCACCAAGTTCCCGCTTCAAATGAAACTGTACATCGGCGTCAAGAGGTTTGCCTTGGAATACTGCTTTCTTGATAATCTCACCAAACTCGCCGCCTTCGCTGGACAATCCAAATCCCGCAGTCATAAGCAAAGACATGTTCACACCATATGTATTTTCTAATGCTTCAATGCGCGAAATCATTTCAGCCATACTATTGCTTGCTTCACTCGTTACTACCGATACAAATTCTTGATACGAATTCAAATCAACATTTTGGGTTTTCTTCATAAAAATATCCTTCTGTTTATTATGACTTCTTGATATTATACTACATTTTAAGACCAAACGCAACTAAAAAAATGCCCGACAAATGAATGCCGGGCAAAGTATGCGAAGAGGACTAAATTATGCCACGCATAATTTAGTAGGACAATCTTGTCCTAATAGTATTTACTGCTTTTGACTCAAAAGTAATACTCGTAGTTTAGAGTACCTTTTCATTCCATTGATGCATACTTTTGAATGTAGCACCGGTGAAGTTTGGAACAGGTCCCGCCGCTGGAGAACTAAGATCATTTTCATCTGATTCACTTGTATACCACCACCAAGTTTCATCGCCCTGTTTGAATGCTTCGGTGTATCCTCCATTCAATTCTGGATCAACATTGAATGCGAATGTGAAATATTCTGCTTGTTTATCGTTAATTTTATTAACTCCAAGTCACGTCGAGATTAGGACGATATACTGCGTTACCGTCAACAACTTCATACACTTTGACTTCCAGTGTTTCGTCAAAGCGAACAACATCAATCGTTTGTCCACGCAAACCACTTTGACTTCCAATTATAAAATCTCCCGTTGTTGTTTGACCAACAAACCGTCCATATTCTCCATTGTTGATATACGTGTTACTGTTATCAACTTCACGAGTCAAATAAAATTGCATGATTTTCACATCTCTCTGTTGCTTCATATATAGTATAGCATGATTCGAAAGAGAGTCAAGTTTTTATCGTTAATTTTATTAACTCCAAATCACGTCGAGATTAGGACGATATACTGCGTTACCGTCAACAACTTCATACACTTT